>CEUN01182031.1_pt1 | contig 11885 bp, 9 predicted proteins | sample 361501 | NCBI WGS metagenome assembly CEUN01 (sample SAMEA2622801, study PRJEB7988) | marine metagenome | biome: marine biome (ENVO:00000447); feature: marine epipelagic mixed layer (ENVO:xxxxxxxxx); material: "saline water (ENVO:00002010), including plankton (ENVO:xxxxxxxx)" | depth 120 m | reverse complement strand
GAGGGCTTTGGAAGCAGATCGCCGGCGATCTGTTCGACGACAAAACTGTTGAAAGGTTTGTTTGCGTTGAAGGCGTCGACGACCCAATCGCGGTAAGGCCACATCTCACGATAGTTATCGACGTGCATGCCATGGGTGTCTCCATAACGCGCGGCATCCAGCCAGTAGCGGGCGCGGTGTTCGCCGGCGTGTTCGGATTTCAGCAGTCCTTCGAAGAAATGACGAAACGCACCGGAGCGTTTGTCCTTCACATAGCGATCAACGGATTTTCGCCTGGGCGGCAGGCCGGTGACGTCTAGGGCTGCCCGCCGCGCGAGTGTGTGACGGTCCGCACTTTTATTTGGCTCCATCTTCAACTCGCGCAGCTTGGAGAGAACAAAATGATCGATGGGATTGTTTGCCCAGTCCGTGACACCTTTCGGATTTGGAACCTTCGGGCGAGCCGGCGTGATGAACGCCCAATGCGCCTGCCACTCGGCGCCTTCCTTGATCCAATCGGCCAACAGTTTCTTTTGTGCGGTGGTGAGTTTCTTGTGCGAATCCGGCGGAGGCATCACCTCATCCGGATTGCTGCTGTTGATGCGGCTGATGAGTTCGGATCTCCCGGGTTTGCCGGGCTGGACCACGTCTTCCGCGCCGCTCGCGACATCCAGTCGTAATCCGGCTTTTCGACTCCCGGTGTCGGGTCCGTGACAAGCCAGGCAGTTTTCGGAAAGAATTGGACGAATGTCGCGGTTGAACTCGATGGCGGCCTCGGAGAAGAGAGCCGACAGGAACAGAACGGCGAGCGTCCCCCTGATGGTGGTTCGTCGGGTCATGCTTGATTGAATCTAAGCATCAAATAGTTGACTCGCGCAGCACTAATCTCGCGGGCGATGTGAGACATGCGACACGATTTGATCCAGATTGTGACAGCGCACTGGCTCAGTCCGCAGTGAACTGTTGGTGACGCCCACGTTCTTTGACTGCCAGTCGCAGCGTGCGAATGACGAAATGAGTGGAGTCAGTGAGGAGTAGGGCGGGCCGATTGCTGTGAGGTTTCTGAACGCTTCCACCGATGCCTGGCATTGCCTGGCGCTCCGACTACCGGCGCATAAAAAACAAATCCGGCGGCGCGCTTGCACGAGCCGCCGGATTGTTTTCAGTTAAGCGAGAGGCGGGATGGAAATCCCGGCTCGCCTATGGGGATCAGGTAGGAGGGTTGTCTCCGCAAAGGGACGGGGACGATGTGAGGATGTAGGTGAAGTGAATCACGCCGGACCTTTTAGCACGGTATGTGCCAGCCTCAGCGGGTCCGTCGGGGCTGGGGGTTTTACCGGATGCGCGTCGGTTGGCGTCTGCTCAGGATGGTCGGAATCGAACAGCGGTCTGGCGTTTCATTTCTAGGTTGATCCCTGTATAAGGTCGGTCGCCAACATGAAGAGTCCAGCAGCCTTTCTCATTTTCGCGTTTGTACTTTCCACCACGGCGGGGGAATGGACCCGTTTTCGCGGACCGAATGGTGCTGGTGTCGCGAGCGACCAGATACCGGCCAAGTGGTCCTCTGGGAACATCAAGTGGAAGACCTCCCTGCCTGGAGTGGGCCACGGATCACCCGTGGTCTGGAAGGACCGTGTGTTCCTGCTCGCCGGCAACGAGAAAAATGGTGATCGCATCCCGGTCTGTGTGAGTGCCAAGACCGGCAAGGTGCTTTGGTCGAAGACGATCAAGGAGATGAAGCACCGTCATCACCGTCAGAACACCTTTGCATCGAGCACCCCAACCGTGGATGCGAAGCGGGTCTATTTCAGTTGGGGAACACCGAAGAAACTCACGCTCGTCGCGTACACGCACGATGGCAAACAGTTGTGGGAATCAGATTTGGGCCCGGTCAAAGGCGGCCATGGATTCGGCGCCTCTCCCGTGCGTATTGGAAACCTGCTCGCGCTGAACAACGACCAGGACGGTGAGAGTTCACTCATCGCCGTAGACTGCAGCAACGGAAAAGTTCGTTGGACCATTCCCCGCACCAGCAAACGTCTCACCTTCTCGACGCCCTGCATTTACAAGAACAAGAAGGGCGAAGAGGAGCTCATATTCACCAACTGGCAGCACGGCATTACGGCCGTCGACCCCGAGACCGGACATGTGCTCTGGGAGAACGACGTCTTCGGAAAACCCGCCAACGAACGGGCCATTGGCTCACCTGTGATTGCCGGTGATCTCGTAATCGGCACCTGCGGATTCGTAACCAAGTTGAAACACGTCGTCGCGTTGCGTCCGATCCCCGGACAATCCGAAGCGGAGGAAGTCTGGCGCATCGAGCGTTCCGTTCCGCACATTCCCACGCCTCTCGTGGTGGGCGAGTTCATCTACCTCTGGAACGACCAGGGCATCCTCACCTGCGCCGACAACCAGACCGGCAAGACACATTGGAGCGAGCGCCTTGGCGGTGAGGGATACAGCTCAGCCGTTTGCGCCGATAACAAGATCTTTCGTATCGGGAAAGACGGCGTGGTCACGGTGATTCCGGCCAATGGCAGGTTCGAGGTGCTCGCCACCAATGACCTCGATGAGAAATGTTTCGGCACCCCCGCGATTGCCAATGGGACGATGTTTATCCGCACGTATGAGAACCTGCTGGCAGTGGCGAACTGATGGTTCTTCAAGAAAGCCGGCCAAATTGATAGATGCGCAACCTCCCGAACAACGCGGCCCTGCTTGCCCTTGGCGCAGTATTCGTTTTGTCCGGTTGCAAACAGAACATCGGAGAGGCGCTCTATAACCAGGAGGATTCCGCTCACAAGACCTTCGTCGGGAACCGTGTGGAAGGATTCAAGTTTACGAGTATGAAGGGCGAGCATGTCGATTTCGCCCGGCTGCGTGGAAGCGTCGTGCTCCTGGATTTCTGGGCGACCTGGACCACCGATGGCATGGAACTGCTGGCCGCGAAGAAAGCCGCCTAGCAGCGACACCATCACGCTGGTTTTGAAATCGTCAGCATCAGCGCGGGTCAGGATTTGAACGGCAAGATTGAGACGCTACTGCGCGAGACCGGTGCGCCCGTGGGCGAGAAGAGCTGGACGGAAAAGGTCACCGGCATTTTCAAGAAGGAGAAGGTGGAGGACCCGGTTAAGGCTATGGACGAATTGGTGAAGAGCCCGGAGGTCTACATCGATGTGAAGAACGTCACCATCACCCAGACCCGGCGCGTCGCCACCCACCAGGTTGTCACTGGCAAGAAGATTGGCGTGCCGACCGACTCCGGGAACATAGATGTGATATGCAAGGAGATCCGAAGTGATGCCGTTGCGTTTGTCATGCCCGGTCAGCAGAACCTGATCACGGTAGCCTTTTAGGATCGGCCTTGGCTGGTTCTACCAATGGTTGCCATTTTCTTTGGGACTTCTAGAATCCGCCCCTTCTCCAAAACGTCTTTAAACCATGCAATTCAAACACATCACCCTTGCCGTTGTCCTCGTCGCATCGATCTCTCACGCGCCGGCCCAGGAATGGGCGCGATTCCGCGGAGCAAATGGAACTGCGGCCAGCACCGCCAAGACCGTCCCCACCAAGATCAGTGAAGGCGACATCAACTGGTCGGTGAATCTGCCCGGTACCGGGCATTCATCGCCGGTGGCCTGGGGCGATCGACTTTTCCTCACCACCACGGACGAAAGCCGGGGCGGACTCACCGTGGTCTGCCTCGACGCGAAGTCCGGCAAAAACGTCTGGAAGAAGAGCTTCGGCCTCAGCCCCTTCAGGAAACACCGCTACAACAGCTTTGCTTCGACGACGCCGGTGCTCGATGGCGAACGGCTTTACGTCGGCTGGAATGATTCTGAGAAGTACACGCTGATTTGCCTGAGCTTCGACGGCGACAAGGTCTGGGAGCGAGACCTCGGTCCGTTCGTCAGCCAACACGGAAGCGGTGCATCACCGATCCTCCATCAGGGCAAACTCATCTTGAATTCGATGAAGGACGACGACAGCTTCGTCATCGCTATCAATCCTGAGAACGGAAAAACCATCTGGAAAAACGAACGTCCCAGCAAGGTGGCCACGTATGGTTCTGCGACGGTCTACCAGCCAAAGGGGGGCAAGGCACAGCTGTTGTTCACCAGCCAGGCCGATGGGATCTTTTCGCTCGATCCGAACAGCGGAAAACAACTCTGGCAAATGCCGGGTCTTTACACCAAGCGCAGCGCCTGCAGCGTGACCGTCGCCGGAGATATCGCCTGGGGAAGCTGCGGCAGTGGCGGGGGCGGCAACTACGTCGTCGCGATCAAACCCGGTGTGCCCGGGAAAAACATCAAACCCAAACGCGCCTGGGAAATCCGCCGGTCGAGCCAATCGCCCTACATTCCCACGCCCGTCGTGAATGGTGATTATGCTTACCTTCTCAGCGACGCGGGCTTTATCAGCTGCATCAAGCCGCAGACCGGTGAGATTATTTACTCCGAACGCCTGAACACCGACGGCCGGCGTGGCGCGAACTTCTTCAGCTCTCCGATAGTCATCAATGGTCACCTCTACTGCATCACCACGGGTGGCAGGCTTTATGTCCTGCCGGTTGGTCCGGAGTACAGGGTCCATTCCACATTCAATTTCAATGGCCTCTGCCACAGCACGCCTGCCGTGCATCAGGGCCGCTTGTATGTGCGGACGGCCAACAAGCTGTTCTGTATCGGCGGGTGAGCCGGCAAGCGGCAATTCTCGCCGTCATCTCGCCATCATGTATTCTCGCTAGGCTCGCAGAATCGAAACCCCGCTCGCCATGTGGAAAAGACCGCTGATCCTCTTCACGCTTCTCGCGATCAGCTGGCTGGTGATTCTGTCATGGCAACTCGGCGAACATAAGAACTTCGAACGACGCTTGCGTGGACGCATGGTGGAACGTGCTGAAAACGTCGCCAATACCGTTGATCTCATCATCCGCTCGCAACGTCGCTTCGGCGGATTGGTGAACTACGAGCGATTCGAATGGTCGGTGGGACAGATGCTCAAGAACCCGGAATTGAACGCGGTGGCCTTTGCCAATGGGAATTCCGAGATCTTCATGCAATCGGACAAATTACTCCCGGTGGAATTTGATTCGCTGAATTCCGGAGAGCCGAATTGGGACGGACGCTTCCTGAATCTCTACATTCCTGAAAACTCGACCAACCGTCCGCCCATCCTCGCCCAGCCGCGGGAGAATTCTCGTGAACGCAACCCGGAAGAACAGATCCTTTTCCTGCGCACGATGCGTGATCGCATCTCCACTCAACTCGAAAGGGTCGCCTCACAGACCAATGAGGTGGTCACCAACGCCACGTCAAATGTCGAACCGGACACGCAAAATCGTCCCCGGCGAGGCTTCTTCTTCTTTGGCCGCCCGAACAACATGTCCGAAGAGGAATTCGAATTGCTCCGGGACGAGCGTGGCATTCGCGGAATCCTCGTTCAAATCGACTCATCCGGAATCCAACGCGCCATCGATCGCGACAAACGCACCCGTTCGATCGTCGTCGGCTTTGCCCTGCTGGCGATTGTCGGGATCGGTCTCGCCGTTCGCAACGTCTCGCGTTCCAACCTCATCGAGATGCGACTCGTGCGCGCCCGCGAACAGAACACGCATCTCAAGGACATGAACCTTGCCGCAGCCGGCCTCGCGCACGAAACGCGCAACCCTCTCAACATCATCCGCGGGATCGCGCAGATGATCGGCAAGGAAGACAAGGCTTCCGAAGGGATTAGTGAGCGTTGTTCCGAAATCACCAACGAGGTCGATCGCGTGACCGGCCAGTTGAACGAGTTCATCAACTTCTCCAAGCCGCGCGAGGTCCGGCGCACGACCGTCAGAGTGGATCAGATCCTCGATGACGTCGTGCGTCCTCTCAGAGCAGAGATGGAAGATCAGAGAATCGAACTGGTCTGGAAGCCTGCCAACATCCAGATCGAAGCCGATGAAAAGATGCTGCGCCAAACCATATTCAACCTCGTCATCAATTCCCTTCAGGCCATGAAGAACGGAGGGCGAATGGAAATCATGGTGGGCGCCACGGAAACTTCCGCTCACGTCGAAGTTTGCGACAACGGCCCCGGCGTCGCGCCGGAACATCGCGACAAGATCTTTAAGCCTTACTTCACCACCCGGGAAAAGGAAGGCACGGGGCTTGGGCTGGCCATCGTCCGACAAATTGCGCTTGCGCACGGTTGGGAGGTTCATCATAAGCCCATGGAACCGACGGGCGCCTGCTTCCGCCTCAGCCAGATCAAGTTGAAGTCGAGTTCCTAGTGTCCGATCCCAAGCCACACATCCTCATCGTCGATGACGATCCCGGCCAGCGCAGCCTGCTGAACTCATTTCTTGGCGGACAGGGATTTCGTACCACCCTTGCCGATTCCGGCGCCGGTGCGCTGGAACTCCTGGAATCTGAGGCGGTAGACATGATGATCTCTGACGTGCGCATGCCCGGCATGACCGGCTTGGAAACGCTCCAGAAGGTTCGCGAAAAACACTCCAGCCTTCCCGTTCTCATGGTCACCGCCTTCCCCGATATTCGCGATGCCGTCAGCGCGATGCAGGACGGTGCCGTCAACTACCTGCAGAAACCCATCGACCTCGACGAACTGCTCGCCAACGTCCGCAAGCCCATGGGCCTGCAACTGGAACAGAGCCTCGGCCTGAGCGGTGAACTTGAACTTCCCCCATCCGTCATCGCCGAAAGTTCCTCCATGCAGCAGGTCTTCCGCGATGCGGCATTGGTCGCAAACAGCGATAGCCGCATACTCATCACGGGCGAAAGCGGTGTCGGCAAGGAAGTCGTCGCCGATCTCATCCACAAGTGGTCACCACGCAACGAAGGCCCCATCGTCAAGATCAACTGTGCGGCCATTCCGGAGAACCTTCTGGAAAGCGAATTGTTTGGTCACACCAAAGGAGCCTTCACCGGATCGACCGCCGACCGGGTCGGACGATTCGAAGAGGCAGACAACGGGACCATCCTGTTCGATGAAATCGGTGAGATGTCCGCAGCGCTTCAGGCCAAGCTGCTTCGAATCACCCAGGACGGCGGTTTCCAACGTGTCGGCGCCAACAAGGAACAAACCACCAACGCCCGCATCCTCGCCGCGACCAATCGCGACCTCGAAACCGAGGTGAAAGCCGGCAATTTCCGCGAAGACCTTTTCTACCGACTCAACGTGATGGAGATCTACATTCCGTCCTTGCGCGAACGGCGCGAAGACATTGTTCCCCTCGCCAATTCCTTCGCCGCGGAATTCTCCGAAGGCGCGGCCAAGATTTCACCCGCACTGGCCGGCCTGCTCGAGGGATACGATTGGCCCGGCAATGTTCGTGAACTGCGCAACGCACTTGAACGCGCCGTCCTCATGTCCCGCGGTGAACTCATCCTGCCCGACCATCTTCCTCCACGCATCCACAGCAGCATGAAGCAACCGGGCTCAAGCGCCGGCGAACGCGGCAAGCTGGAGGAACTCGAACGACAGGCCATCCTGAAGTCGCTGGAAGAAAACGAATTCAATCGTACCGAAACCGCCCGCAAACTCGGCATCAGCCGCCGAGCCCTCACCTACAAGATCCAGGCCCTCCGCAAAGCCGGCTACCAGGTTGACAAGTGATCTGCTAGCGAATCGCTAACGGCCTTAAGGTAAACCCCGCAGTGGCACCACGAATCTTTGCCGTTGTGCACATGTAGCAGAACTCGTAGACCCGATCCTTCGCGAGGTCTTCCAGCTGATGGAACTCACCAATGTGCACACCTTGTTTGATCAACAGGTAATTGTGCACCGGCATGAATGTCCCATGCTTCTTCTGATGCGCCGTTGAGTCGTCCGCGCTGGGCCAGTATTCCAAGCCGCTGGTGTCGCTCCCGATCAACATCGAACCGTTGCGCTCGACCAACCACTTCGCACCTTCCAACAGCAGGCCCGCTGAATCATGCGCGGCAAGCGCGTCTCGCTTCTCCGGATCGCTCCAATACTGAATCGCGCCCGTTCGGATCATCACCACATCTCCAGGCTTGAGTGTCGTTCCCTGCTTTTTCAGCGCGCCCTTCAAATCCGCCACGGTGATTCCGTAATGCGCAGGCAAAGCCTTCACGCCCTTGTAACCGGCCACATCGATCAACACCCCGCGCGCGATGATCGGGGGAATGCCCGAGGCATCGCACTTGCGCGGTCCCCAGTCTCCGCCCCAATCCTCCTCCTTGAAACCGTTGTACCAATGATTGTCCTTGCCCTGAACGGCATGGCAGAGTCCGTCGATCTGCGTCGCGACATTGTCGGAGATAAACAACGCGCAACTGTGCCAGGCCGTGCCCGTTTTTGCCGGGGGAAAGTCGCCCTGTCGCTTCACTCCTTCGGGAGAACGAAAGGTCATGATCTCGCCCGGGTTGTGCCCCGGCCACTTGAACGAATCCCGATCATACCTCACACCGAGATCGTAGGTCTTGCCCGTCTTGGCCAAGCGCAACGCAGCCTGTCGCGTCGCATCCGTCATTTCATTCAGCGCGCCGATCTCATCCTTCGGCCCCCACACCCACCCCCAGCCGGTACCGCGTTTCCATTTCTTCATTTTCTGAGCCTGCATTGAGCCGATGACACAAGTGAGGAGGGTTGCGATCAGGAGAAGTTGGATGGAATTGCGTTTCATGATGTACGTGATGCGCTTCGGTTGATTCGGTCGGAAGCATCAACGGTTCTCTCCTTCTGTCCACCCTTTGTTAATAGATTCTTCTTTTTGGCCCTTGGCAAAGTCACTTAACTCTCCGGCCATGATTGGTCGTTATACGCGCCCGGAGATGCGGGCCATTTGGACGGATGCAAACAAGCTGAGCATCTGGCTGAAGATCGAATTGCTCGCCAGTGAAGCGCTGGTGAAGGATGGGATTGTGCCAGCAGCGGACTTTGCGCGGATGAAGAAGGGGGCGGACAAGTGGTTCAAGAATCCGGAGGGATTGTTCGAGCGGCAGAAGGAACTGGAACGCACCTTGAATCACGATGTGATCGCGTTCACGACCGCGGTGGCCGAGAAGATCAATCACAAGGCCAGCCGTTGGCTGCACTTCGGTCTGACGAGCAGTGACATCGTGGACACGTCCTTTGCCGTGCAGATCGCCCAGAGCGCTGATCTGCTCATCAAGGACATCAAGGGCGTGCGCAAGGCGATGGCAAAGCAGGCGCGCAAGCACAAGCTCACTCCCTGCATCGGACGCAGCCATGGCATTCATGGCGAACCTACCACGTTCGGACTGAAGATGGCCCTGATGCATGACGAGTTCGGTCGCGCGTTGAAACGTCTGGAAACAGCCCGTGAATCTGCTGCAATCGGGAAGCTCTCGGGTGCGGTGGGAACCAATGCTCACTTGTCTCCGAAGATTGAAGGTTTTGTCTGCCGCAAATTGGGTTTGAAACCGGCACCACTTGCGACACAAGTTGTTCAGCGGGATATCCATGCCGAGTTCATGAACACGCTGGCCTTGATCGGCGCGAGCATTGAGCGTTGGTCGGTGGAGTTTCGTCACTTGCAACGCACTGAAGTTCTGGAAGCGGAAGAGCCGTTCAAGAAAGGTCAGAAAGGAAGCAGTGCCATGCCGCACAAACGCAATCCGATCACCTGGGAACGTCTGACCGGCCTCGCGCGTGTTCTGCGCGGGAACGCGATTGCCGCCATGGAAAACGTCGCGCTCTGGCACGAACGAGACATCAGCCATAGCAGCGTCGAGCGCGTGATCTTTCCGGATTCGTGCTGTCTGTTGAATTACATGTTCCACCTCCTTGGCCGGGTGTTGGATGAGCTCAATGTGTATCCGAAGAACATGAAGAAGAATCTCGGAATTTCACTTGGCATGTGGAACTCACAGACCGTCTTGCTTGCGCTCATCCGCAAAGGACTCACCCGCGAGCAGGCTTACGAATTGGTGCAGCGCAATGCGATGAAGACCTGGGAGGTGAAGCACGCCGGTCGCGATGACGCGGATTTCCTCGAGCAGCTCTTGTCTGACCGCGATGTGTCCAAGCATTTTGCCGCAGGCGAACTGGAAGGTCTTTGTTCGATCGAATTCCACCTGAAGGAAGTCGATAACCGGTTCAAGCAACTTGGATTGATCAAGTAATCAGCTCGCGATTGAATGGTCCGTTGATGTTCCCTCCGCAATGAATGTAACGGTCCGAGGACGCAAACGGCACTATCGCACGGTTGCCTTCGACGAGAAGAGCAACGAGGTGTTGTTGATTGAACAACGTCTTCTCCCGCATGAGTTCAAGGTGGTTCGAATCAAGAACTATCGCGCCACCGCCAGGGCCATCACTGATATGATTGTTCGCGGCGCCGGCGCGATCGGAGCAACTGCTGCCTATGGATTTGCGCAGGGCTTGAATGCCTTCCGAGGGAAGGATCTCGCGAAATTCCAGGTGCATGTAGATCGCGTGTTCAAGACCCTTGCAGATGCGCGTCCAACGGCCGTTGATCCGATGAACGCGATGAAGGACTTGATCCGACAGATCAATGCGGGCGAATCGGTTTTGGAAAAGCAGGAGATCGCGTTGCTAGGCGCCCATGCATTTGCGGATGAAGATGCCAATCATTGTCGGGCCATCGGTCGCCACGGTGCGAAGTTGATCCGCAACGGGACGCGCGTGTTGACGCATTGCAACGCGGGTTGGCTGGCCTTCGTCGACTTCGGGTCGGCAACTGCGCCGATGTATGCGGCGCAGGAAAAGGGCCGGAAGTTTCACGTCTTTTGCGATGAGACCCGGCCTCGGGCACAGGGCGCGTCGCTCACCGCATGGGAGCTGGCGCAGCAGGGCATTTCGCATGAAGTCATTGCGGACAATGCAGCAGGCCATCTCATGCAACGCGGGGAGATCGATCTGGTAATCGTTGGAAGCGATCGAACCTTGGGACGCACCGGTGAGGTTGCCAACAAGATCGGCACCTACACCAAGGCGGTATTGGCGCATCGGCACAAGATCCCTTTCTACGTTGCCATTCCGGAATCCACGATCGATTGGGAGTTGAAAAGGGGAATCGACATTCCGATTGAGGACCGCCACGAGAGTGAGGTTCTTGGGGCTTGGGGAAAAACCAGTGGTGGCAGGCGCGAGTATGTTCGAATCGCCAATCACGCGAGTGGCGCGCGCAATCCGGGCTTTGATGTGACGCCTCCGGAGTTGATCACCGGTATCATCACGCCGTCCGGAATTTTCAAGCCGAGGGAGCTTTGGAGGAACCGTGCGAAGCTGCAAAGCGCAACGGATTAGGCGGCCAGTTCTGCTCTTCACTTCCACCCCCGGTAGCCGCTAGTCTCGCGCACCCGAGAAAATGGACCGTGGTCGTGTTGACAATCTGTGTGAAAAGGCGGTGCTGATTCTCGTCGTGGCGGGATTGGCCTTGGGCGTCCTGGTGTTTGGCGGGGTGCGGAACGAGGAATTGGCGATCATCGCCGGGCTCGTGGTCGTGGCGACGGGAATCTGGCTGGTGCGGGTCTGGATGTCGCGGACCGCGGAACTGCACTGGCCGCCGATGTGTTGGGGGGTGTTGCTCATGGTGGTTTATGCGCTGGCGATTTATCCGTACGCGCCGGTGGAATATGCCGCACGCAGTGAGCTCTTTCGCGTGTTGTTGTATGCCTTGATCTTTTTTCTCGTGCTGGACAATGCGCGCGGTCATCGCGTGGAAAACTTGTTTGCCTACACGCTCATCGCGATTGCCTCCGTGGTAAGCATCTACGCGGTGTATCAGTTCCTTTCACGATCAAACCTGGTCTGGGACTTTGTCCGGCCGGCACAGTACGGCGGGCGCGGTTCCGGCACCTACATTTGTCCGAATCATCTTGCGGGTTTCCTCGAAATGACACTTCCGCTGGGTCTTGCGTATCTCTTCCACGGCCGGACCAGCG
>CEUN01009836.1_pt1 | contig 11892 bp, 13 predicted proteins | sample 361501 | NCBI WGS metagenome assembly CEUN01 (sample SAMEA2622801, study PRJEB7988) | marine metagenome | biome: marine biome (ENVO:00000447); feature: marine epipelagic mixed layer (ENVO:xxxxxxxxx); material: "saline water (ENVO:00002010), including plankton (ENVO:xxxxxxxx)" | depth 120 m | reverse complement strand
GTGTTGCGCGGCGGGAATAACAGCGAGCCCGTCACCCTGGCGGATGGTTCTGGCGTCGTGGTTTTACGGGTGCTGGAGCACAAACCCAGCGCCGAACAACCATTGGATGTAGTGCGCGAACAGGTCGCGCAGCGTTTGCGCCGCGATCGCGCTGGCGATGCGGTTGAGAAACTCGGCAACGAACTGGTGAAGCGGTTGCGCGGTGGCACGGCCCGGGCCGATGTGGCGACGGAAGCTAAAGCCGAATGGGCCACCTACGAAGATGTAAAACGTCGTGATCGTGGTCCCGGTGCGGAAGAACGCTCACTTGCATTCAAGATGCCGCGTCCGAGTGGCGACAAGCCCGTTGTCGACGGTGTCGCCGCACCCGGTGGCGATTACGTCATCGTCAGCCTGGAAAAGGTTGTTGATGAGCCGGGTGACGAAAAGCAACTCGAAAACATCCGCAATCTGTACCAGGCTGGAATGACCCGTTCTACCGGTGGTCTCGCCTTCCAGAATTTGCTGGATGCATTGCGCGATGCCTCCGAAGTGGTGGTACACGAAGAGCGTCTCTAGCCTGCAGACTCGCGTGTTGGAACCACACTCTGGCATTCCATGTGACTGCCCGCCGGGGAGCTTTCCGCCCGCGGTCATGCGACGAGTAGCTGCGAGACCACTATGACTCCCTCGCGAGTTGTCAAAGACCGCAAGCTGCTCGGAAACTTCCCTTTCATCAGTCGAACGTTTGAAGGGAGGTTTAAAGACAACCCGTACGTTCTGGACGCGGACGGTAACTTGTTTATCGGTCCCGCCGACCAGACCTCCCGCGACGAACATATTGCGATCGAAGTCATCTACCACTACTTCCTGCAAACCGGTAGGACTTTACCTGCTGCGCGCGAGTTGTTGCGCAATGGCGCTGAGTTGCTTGATGCGCTCGCGATATTTGATTCCGTGCGCTGGGAAGAAGCCGACGAATTTAGTCTCTATCTGTTTTGCACGTACGACGGCGAAACATTGGCGAGTATCGTCGACGACGAGTTGCCCGCCGGGCCGTGCGGTCGGAGTGTCAATGAGGTCAAGCGCCGCTTCTACGGTATTTGCGAGCGCGCGGACGATAAGTTCGTCCAGCGCAGATTGACGGACATGCAAAAGGAAACGGAGGCTCGCTTCCTGGAGCCTTGAGCGTGGCCCTGGTGGACTGCCGTTAAGCCATACCCATCATGTTGTAGCCGGCGTCTACGTAGACGATCTCGCCTGTAATCCCCGATGCCAGATCGGAGCACAGAAATGCCGCGGTGTTACCAACTTCCTCGATCGTCACGTTTCGCTTGAGTGGCGAGGTCTGCTGCGCCTGGTCCAGGAATTTACGGAAATCTGAAATTCCCGCTGCTGCCAGAGTTTTAATTGGGCCGGCGGAAATACCGTTCACGCGGACGCTATCCGCGCCTAAGCTGCCAGCCAGATAACGTACGTTGGCCTCAAGGCTCGCTTTGGCAAGCCCCATGACGTTGTAGTTGGGCACTACGCGAAGTGAACCGAGGTAGGTGAGGGTAACAACCGAACCGTTGTCCCTGAAGTGTGATTTGAACGCACGGCAGACTCCAGTCAGGCTGTAGCTGCTGATGTCGTGCGCAATCTTGAAGGACTCGCGATCGACTACCTCAATAAAGTCACCTTGAATGGCTTCGCGCGGCGCAAATGCGATCGCATGCACGATCACGTCCAGGCCATCCCAGCGTTCAGCAACCGCCGCGGCAGCGTTGCTAATGTCTTCGTCGGATGATACATCGCACGGCACAACGATATCCGAGTCAACTTCCTGAGCGAACTTCTTGACCCGTTCGCCCAGGCGTTCTCCCTGATACGTAAATGCAAGCTCCGCGCCTTGATTGTGCATTGCCTTGGCTACGCCCCAAGCGATAGAGCGATTACTCGCAACACCCATGATGAGCGCGCGTTTGCCTTGCATGAATCCCATAGTTGTCGCCTTATGTTTTGATCCAGGTCCCGAGGCTATATTCGTAGCATACGCCTCGCGCCTCTACGGTGTGGCTTCGTCTTGCTGTATGCACATTCCACGTGCAGCCGGTGTCAACCCGGTCGAGTGAAATGGTGGCTTCGTGCTGGATGCTATCCAGGATGGCGTTTCCCCCAGTCGCCGTTCATCAGTACAACTTGGGTGACGTCACTCATCGGGCCATCTCCGCTCGGGGGGAATTGTAAACCATGGACACGGGTGTTCACTCGCTCATGCGAGACGGTTCTCCAATCATGCGGGCCAAGCGCTCACTCAGGGTGGTTAGGAGGAATTTCTTGAAGCGTAGCTGGCAGGTCACAGAAATTCCTTCCATCATGTTTGCATTAATGCGCATGACGGTCATGTCGCGATTAGCTGTGATGCTGACGGTTGATTTGAGCTTGGTGAGATAGCGCATCTCGCCAAAACAATTGTCAAGTTGTTAATGGCTGCCGTTTGCCACCTTTGAGTACATCCAAACTGCTTTCAACAATCACGTGAAAGGACTGGTCCATTTACCTTTCGGTTATGTGGCGATCCCGTCCGATGCACTTCACGAGACGTTGGCGCGTGAATCCGGGGCGGCAATAACTCGCAGGTCGGCGTTCAGCTTTCGCCCGGTGGGTACAACTTGAGGATCTGTCCAACTTTCAGTACATCGGACCTGATGTGGTTCCATGCTCGCAGGTCCGCAATCCCAACACCCTCACGCTTGGCAATGTCCCATAACGAATCACCGTTACGGACTTTGTAGTGGCGCACTTTACCGGAGCGGGCAATCTTCTTCGTAGATGCGGGTGGACCTGGTACGCGCAGTGTCTGGCCAACATACAGCGTGGATTTGTGGGTGAGTCCGTTGGCTCGGGCGAGGGCGCCCGTGCTGGTGCCAGTACGTTTCGCGATGGCCCACAGAGAATCGCCTTTCCTGGTTTTGTAGGTCTTCGTGAACTCGGCGGCAGAACTCGCTGTTTGTTGCGAACGCCTCGATGGCCATGGCGAGGTTTTGCGGGTGTCAGGCGGCAACGCCAACGCATAGTTCTTTAGGTCCTGTACGCTCTGTGGCACGAGTACGTCTGTGCCTGTGCGAATGGTGTTGTCCTGCAGCCGGTTAACTTTGCGCAGTACATCCGTGCGCGTACCGTAACGTTGCGCAATGATGCTGAGCGATTCACCTTGACGTACCTGGTGTCTACGCCAAGTGATGCGTTGCTCAGCCGGGAGTTTGGCGAGCGCAACCTTGAAAGCCTCAACCTTCTCGATTGGCAACAACAACCGGTGCGGACCATCAGGGTCGGTCGCCCAGCGCTTGAAACCCGGATTAAGGCGTTGCATCTGCTTGATTTTGATCCCTGCCGTTTGGGCGGCTACACCAAGGTCAAGCTGGCCTTGCAGAGGGACTACGGTGAAATAGGGTTGGTTCGGAATATCCGCCAGACTCAGTTTGAAACGCGATGGTGCTCGTACTGCGGCTGCTACGGCGAGCAAGCGTGGAACATACGCTTGGGTCTCGCGTGGAAGATAAGGACGAATCGACCAGAAGTCTGTGCCGCGCCCGTTGGCTTTGGCTTTCGCGCGCGCGCGCCTGACCGCGCCCTCGCCGCCGTTGTAGGCGGCTATGGACAATAACCAGTCTCCTCCGAGGTTATTGTTTACCAGTTGCAGATAGTCGAGCGCCGCCTCTGTGCCATCCAGGACATCGCGGCGCCCGTCGTACCACCAGCTGGTGCGCAACCCCAAGTGACGCCCTGTACCGGGAATGATCTGCCATAGCCCCGCTGCGTGACTGGGCGAGTACGCAAATGGTTTGTAGCCACTTTCGATAATGGGTAGCAACGCGATCTCACTCGGCATCGCACGTTTTTCGACGGCTTCGACGATGTGGTACAGATAAGGCTCGGCGCGTTTGGTAACCTGCTTGAAGTACCTTTCATGGGTGCCAATCCACGCAACCGGCGATTCATGGGTGCCAATCCGCGCAACCGTCGATTTCAGGTGCTCGGTTGGCCCGGAGGGCAGTGTCATGTTGGCCCGAATGCGTGACCAGATGTCGGGGTGGCTATCGGGGCCTTCAGCGGTGGGCGCGCCACTATGCGCAGGGTCGTCGAAGTGGCGGTCGATGACTGGTGGCAGCGAGGCGAGCGCTGTATCGATCGCAATCGTTTGTGGCGATTGTTTTGACCGAGCTTGATCCGTGACAAGCGGCGGGAACGGTTCTGGCGTCTGCTCCTCGGTGCTCATCACGATATCCGTGGCGCCGCCGTCGTCGTTATTTTCCGGGAGCCGTGAGTTCAGCGTCCAGCTGCTGACATCCAATAGGTCGGAGAGGCGACCATTGCCTGAGAAGCCAGTCTGCGAGCTGCAGCCGGCCATGCCCGACGCCGCAGCGCATACGGCTACGGCGGTAAACCTCCTCAGAGAACTTTTCATTGCAACGATGGTAGGGGCCAATTCAGGCTAGGTCAAGGCGAAATGGATGGCATAAGGGCTTTATACTTCAATGATTTACATTTTAAACTTTATGCGCATTCTCGATAAATTGATGACATAATGTCGCCCCATGGATACGCGTACCCAAGACATCGAACTCAATCGTTGGCTGAACCGCTGGCCTGGCCGTGCATTGGCGCGCCTTGAGTATTCCGAATTACGTCGCGCCATGCGGGATCTGCGGGGGCATCAGCGCGTCATTGACGGCAAGGTCCTCGATGCCGCGAAACTGACGCCCGCGGGCGAATTCAAACACGACTTTCAATTGTCGCACGCGCGCGGGGCAGATGGCGCAGCGGTGGGTGAGGCACACCTGATGCCGTTGCAGGCGGACAGTATCAATACACTCGTATTGCCGCATAGCCTGGAGCTTTCCACCGATCCCCATGCCGTCATTCGTGAGGCGCACCGGGTGTTGGTTCCGGAAGGCCACCTGGTGATAAGCGGTTTCAACCCGTGGAGTCTCACGGGGCTTGCGAAAGCTGCGTCGCGGCGTCGTTCGATGCCGTGGAGTGCGCCTTGGGTAAGCGCCGGTCGCGTACAGGACTGGATGGCACTGCTCGGCTTCGAGATGGTAAACGCCCGCCACGAATGGTTGCGGCGCGCCAGTGGTTGGTTTGTAGGCGCAAGCGAATCGTGGCAGTTGCCGGGCGGTCAGCCTGCGATCCCATTTGCCAGCGGCATCTACGTCCTGGTCGCGCGTAAGAAAGTGTTGTGGGTGCGACCCATCGTCTCGCGGTGGCGCGTGCGTTCGGCACTGGCACCTGTAGGCCTGGTAGAGCCGTCAGCCCGGCAGGCACGGCTGGTAGCCGTTCCGTCTCGCCCACGACGTACGCATGATTCAGACGGCAAGGGCCGCCGGTGAGCGACAACCCCGTTCTGATATATACCGACGGCGCGTGTTCCGGCAATCCGGGGCCCGGTGGTTGGGGCGCCTTGTTGAGACTTGGGCAGCACGAGCGTGAACTGAGCGGCGCGGAACCTGATACCACCAACAACCGCATGGAGATGATGGCTGCCATCGCCGCTTTGGAGGCGTTGAAGCGGCCTTGTCCTGTTGAGCTCTATACCGACTCAAAATACCTGTTGGACGGTGCCACAAAATGGATGCCTAACTGGAAGCGGAACGGTTGGCGTACCGCCAAGAAAGAGCCTGTCAAAAACGCAGAACTGTGGCAGCGCCTGGAACTGGCCCTCGCGCCACACCAGGTGAAGTGGCGTTGGGTACGGGGCCACAGTGGCCATGTTGAAAACGAACGCGTGGACGCTATCGCGCGTGCCGCTATCGAGTCGCTAGGGGAGAGTGCTTAAGTGCGTCAAGTTGTTCTCGATACTGAAACCACAGGATTAGAGCCGGAGCAGGGTCACCGTGTGATCGAGATTGGTGGTGTTGAACTGGTCAACCGACGACTCACCGGGCGGCATTTTCATCAATACCTCAACCCGCAACGCGAAATTGATGCGGGGGCGCTGGAGGTGCACGGCATTACTGCGGAATTCCTGCGCGACAAACCGACCTTCAACGATATCGCGGATGAGTTCCTGGATTTTATTGACGGTGCGGAGTTGGTCATCCACAACGCACCGTTCGACGTGGCGTTTCTTGACTATGAGATACGTGGCTGGAATCGCGTAGCCGACAACATTGAGCGGCGCTGTACCGTGTTGGATACCTTGGTGATGGCGCGGCGCATGCACCCAGGCCAACGCAATAGCCTGGATGCGTTATGCAAGCGCTATTACGTCGATGACTCGCAGCGTGATTTGCACGGGGCGCTGTTAGACGCCGAAATCCTGGCTGATGTTTATCTGGCCATGACCGGTGGGCAGACCGCTCTTGCGCTGGATGCAGACGCGGGCATACACGGCCAGAGCGGCACCAGCGATGGTCGCCGCTTTGTCGGTCGTCCAGGAGTGCTGTCGGTGGTGCGCGCGAATGCGGACGAGTTGGTGGCGCACGAGGCACGCCTGGACGCCCTGGATAAAGCCAGCGGGGCTTCCGTCTGGCGTCGCGAATTTAGCGCGTAAGTCAAGCTTCCCGCCCGATGAGCGCTCTTCTTGAACTGCAGGATGTGCAGTTGCACTCCGGCGACACATGGGTTGTCGATCGGTTGAACCTGCATGTCAACGAAGGTGAAATCGCCTGTCTGTTAGGGCCGAGCGGATGCGGCAAGACCACAGTTTTGCGCGTCATTGCTGGTTTCTCCAACATAAGTGCTGGTTGCATCGTGTTCGATGGAGAAGCGGTATCGACGCCTGAACACCCTGTCGCTCCCGAACGTCCACCTCTGTCGATGGTGTTCCAGGGCCACGCGTTATTCCCTCACTTAAGCGTTGCCGGAAACGTCGAGTTTGGCATCATCAAGCAAGCCCGCGAGACGCGTGCGAAGCGTGTCGGTGAACTTCTGGACCTAGTGGGGCTTGCAGGGGTATGAATCGCGTTACCCGCACGAGTTATCCGGTGGACAACAGCAGAGATTTGCGTTGGCACGTGCCCTGGTGCCTTCGCCGCAGCTGGTGTTGCTGGATGAGCCGTTTTCGAATCTTGATGTTGACCTGCGTGATCGGTTGGGTCAGTCCGTGAGTGACGCATTGAAGGCAACGGGCACCGCTGCGATCCTGGTAACTCATCATCAGGACGAGGCATTTGCGCTGGCTGACCGCATTGGCGTCATGCACGGTGGCGCCCTCGCGCAATGGGATACGGCCTATCAGCTATACCATGAGCCGATCAATCGTTATGCCGCGGATTTTGTTGGTGAGGGCGTATTGTTACCAGGCACGATGGAAGCGCCAGATCGCGTGAGTTCGCCACTTGGCGAGATCATCGGCAATCGCATGTACGCCATCCCCGAAGGTGCCGCCGTCGACTTGCTCGTGCGCCCCGATGACATCCAACCAGATCCCGCTGGCCCGCTGGAATGTACTGTGGCGCACCGCAACTTCCGCGGGTCGGAAATCCTTTATACGCTGGCTCTGGAAGATCAGACGCGAGTGCTGTCCTTGTTTCCAAGCCACATGGACTATCTGGTTGGTGAACGCGTGCGTGTGCGCGTCGACGCGGAACATTTGATTGTCTTTCCTCGAGGAGCGGAATCCTGATGCGGATCCTGGTCAGTAACGACGACGGATATCAGGCGCTCGGCATACGCGCGCTGGCGACTGCCTTGGGCGAGATGGGTGAAGTGACCGTTGTGGCACCGGACCGCGACCGTAGCGGTGCCAGCAATTCACTGACACTCGGCCGTCCTTTGCGAGCGCGTACGGCTGACAATGGCTTTGTCTACGTGGATGGCACCCCGACAGATTGTGTGCATTTAGCGCTGTCTGGTTACCTGGACTTTGAGCCTGATCTGGTTGTGTCCGGCATCAACGCTGGCGCGAATCTCGGCGACGATGTGTTGTATTCGGGCACGGTTGCAGCGGCCATGGAAGGGCGCTTCCTGGGCTTGCCCTCGATCGCCGTGTCGCTAGTGAGTGAGGCGCCGGGCGACTACCGGGCCGCGGCGCAGGTGGCCGCGCAGCTAGCGGCTAACCTGAACCGGCTGTCGATGCCCCCCAACACATTGCTGAACGTGAACGTACCCGAAGGGAGTCCGGAGCAGATACGCGGGTATCAATTCACGCGCCTGGGCGCCCGGCACAAAGCCGAGCCGATCATCCAGGACCGTGACCCGCGCGGACGAGATATCTATTGGATTGGACCAGCTGGTCCCGAGCAGGATGCGGGGCCGGGTACGGACTTTCACGCCGTTCGTTCGGGTTATGTCTCTGTAACGGCCATACATGCCGATCTGACCAACACCCGCGCTGAGGAACCTGTCTCGGCGTGGCTGGGTGACTTGTAGTGGGGGCCAACAAGTGAGCACCGTTCAGTGAGCTCCAGCAAATGAGCGTCCGAGCTGGCAGCGGAATGACATCGCAGCGTGCGCGAGATCGACTGGCCCAGCGTCTGCGCGCGAACGGCATTGAAGATGAGACCGTGCTCGACGTCATGGCGCGCACGCCGCGTCATCTGTTTATCGATGAAGCGTTGGCGAGCCGCGCTTATGATGATACGGCACTGCCCATCGGACACGGTCAGACCATATCTCAGCCGTACGTTGTCGCACTGATGAGTGCCGCCGTGCGCGCTGGGCCTCTCAAGCGGGTGCTCGAGATTGGTACGGGGTGCGGTTATCAGACAGCCGTTCTCTCACAGATCGCGGAGCAGGTGTATTCCATCGAGCGCATTGGCGCGTTGCTGGAAGGTGCGCGGAAACGTGTCCGCTCACTCGGGTTCTCGAACGTCGTGTTCCGCGATGGCGACGGTTATCAGGGTTGGCCTGAAGCCGCCCCGTTTGATGCCATTCTGGTCGCCGCTGCCCCTGAGCAGGTGCCGCAGGCGCTGATGGAACAGTTGGGAGATGGTGGGCGTCTGATCATTCCCGTTGGAATCGAAGGACAACAGCATTTGCGATTGATTCGCCGTCAAGGGGCGCGTGTGTCGGACCAGGTAATGGCCGCTGTGAGTTTTGTGCCGTTGGTGTAACGCACGATCCAGACATGGAACTGCAATTGACTCCCCAACATACGAGTGATGACCGAGCCTGCACCCGGGCAGCATTGCTTGTTCTTGCTCTGGTCACGCTACTCGCGGGCTGCGGAACTACCGGGATCAAGGCGCCGGTTGGTCGGGCACCCGAAGCGGGCGCATATGCCAGACCGGCTCCTGCAAGTGTCAGAAAAGTGTCGCCAAGTGCGACGCCGCGACCAGCCAAGAGAACGATCTCGCCGGGCACGGTACACACCGTGCGTGACGGCGAGACCCTGTATGCCATCGCCTGGCGCTACGGCCTCGATTTCCGCCGACTGGGGGAGTGGAACCGCATTCGTGCTCCCTACGTCATTTACCCAGGGCAGCGACTGACGCTCAAGGCACCTGTACGGACGGTAGCGAAACGCATCACACACGTTCGCAAGAGTACTCAGAGTGTGCCCAAGAAAACGAGCAGGAAGCCCGCTTCCAAGTCGTCTGGCACTACATCGACAGCGTTGCTTAAAGGGTGGACGTGGCCGACCGATGGACGGGTGCTGCGAAATTTCGCACAAACCGGAAAAGCGGGTGTTGATTTTGGAGGACGTGAGGGGCAGGCGGTGGTTGCAGCCGCTTCTGGCGAAGTTGTTTACAGCGGGAGTGGACTTCGCGGCTACGGACAGCTTATTATAGTAAAACATAATAAAAAGTTCCTAAGTGCATATGCACACAACAAAAAACTATATGTCGCCGAAGGTGACAAAGTAGTCAGGGGTCAACGGATCGCAGACATGGGGAGTACTGGAGCTGAACGTGTCCAATTACATTTCGAAATTAGACGCAACGGTAAACCGGTCGACCCGTTTAGTTATTTGCCCCTAAAACCCGGCAGGAGATAGCAATGTCAAACGGCCAAGAGGCGGCCTCGGAATTAATCGAGCCGATCGACATGAGCACTTCAGGAGATGAGCCGCGCGAAGTAGGCGCGCCAAAGACGAAGTCGTCCCGATACAGCGCTGGTGAGTATCCCGACAAGGAACTTGACGCCACTCGCCTGTATTTGAATGAGATTGGTTTCTCGCCGCTGCTGTCAGCGGAAGAAGAAGTTTATTTTGCGCGCCGGTCGCTGCGAGGCGACGATGCGGCTCGCAAGCGGATGATCGAATCCAACCTCCGATTGGTCGTCAAAATTGCGCGACGTTACATGAATCGCGGGCTCGCTTTGCTGGACCTGATCGAGGAAGGGAACCTGGGATTGATCCGTGCGGTTGAGAAGTTTGACCCCGAGCGGGGCTTCCGCTTTTCCACCTATGCGACGTGGTGGATTCGTCAGACCATTGAACGGGCGCTCATGAATCAGACCCGTACCATTCGATTACCGATTCACGTTGTCAAAGAGATCAACGTCTATTTGCGTGCTGCGCGGCGTCTGGCACAAGATCTGGATCGCGAGCCCAGCCCGGAAGATGTGGCAGCCGAACTCGACAAGCCTGTTGACGAAGTCAAACGGATGCTCGGTCTGAATGAACGGATCGCCTCGGTCGACTCGCCGCGCTCGGCAGACGGAGATAATTCGCTGCTGGACTACATTCCGGACGAGCAGAACGTCGACCCATCGGTAACGCTGCAAGACAGCGATATGCACGGGCATATCGAGTTGTGGCTCGGTCGACTGAGCGAAAAACAGCGCGCGGTCGTCGAACGTCGCTTCGGGCTGCATGGGCGCGATATCTCCACGCTGGAGGAGGTGGGCAACGAACTGGGTGTGACTCGCGAGCGTGTACGCCAGATCCAGATCGAGGCGCTAAAGCGGATGCGCGAAATCCTGGAGCACGAAGGTTTCTCTGTGGATACCGTCTTCCAGTAACAAGCCTGAACCTAAACCTGTTGGCCGCAATCACGTCGGCCAACTCGTTGTTGGCTAAAGTCGGCTTGTCTAACCCAGCTCGGCCGTCGCTGTATCGTGGCCAAGCAATCGGTTGCATCAACCGGCGACCTGTCGATTGGCAGACTCAAGATAAGTCAGTTCGCAGTAGATGGTGCGCCCAATCTGGTGAGCGTCGATCGCGAGCGATCAACCCGACCCAGCAGCGAGCGGTAGCAGTCCCGCTACAACCCGTCGTCCTTCTCCCGCAACGATGTTGAACGTTCGGCACGCCGCTCTGCTATCCATGATTTCAATGCCGATCTCACGCTTTGACAGGTAGGCTAGAACCGCAACATCCGGAAAGATTTGACGCGGACCGGTGCCTATCAGCACCACTTCAGGCTTGCCAGCCAGCAAAGGTTCCATCGCCTGTATATCCAGGCGTGCGATTTCATTTAAGTCCCACGATTCCGGCGGATCCGTGGGAGTTACGATCACTGAACCAGTGTATCGTTCGTCGTTCACAACGATGGCATCTTCAGCGTAAGAACTGATTCGAAATTCACCATGTGGGTTGTCGAGATGAAGCTTCAACGGACACCTGTAATTTGATCGGTTGAATAAGGCTGTGTGTGCAACAACAGCCTCGTTATGGCGATAGGATATCGCCAACGCGCTGGTTCTTATTATCTGTATTCTTGAACAGGTGTCATCGCTTGCGACATTCTATTAAACTGCTCACGAGATGGACTAGGTCCTACAGCAAAAGGATCTGAGGCTAGACTCAAACGCATGTATCGCAATGGGGGCCGAGAGCCTCCGCAGCCGGGGGAATCGTGATGGCAGCGAAAAAGGTAGCGTCTAAGAAGAAGGTCGCAAAGAAGAAGGTGGCAAAGAAGAAGGCCGCCGTATCGAAGAAGAAAATCACTAGCAAGAAGAAGGCAGCCGCCAAGAAAAAAGTAGCGAAGAAAGTCGCGAAAAAGGCAGCCTCCAAGAAGAAGGCTGCTTCCAAGAAGAAGG
>CEUN01181525.1_pt1 | contig 11897 bp, 9 predicted proteins | sample 361501 | NCBI WGS metagenome assembly CEUN01 (sample SAMEA2622801, study PRJEB7988) | marine metagenome | biome: marine biome (ENVO:00000447); feature: marine epipelagic mixed layer (ENVO:xxxxxxxxx); material: "saline water (ENVO:00002010), including plankton (ENVO:xxxxxxxx)" | depth 120 m | reverse complement strand
TACAAGCACTGCCTGCAGAATGAAACCGTCCGCACGCCCGTGCCTGCGCCCCGCACCGCGTTGGCACCAAAGTCGCTCCCGACGTCGGTTGGTCTGGATGCGCTCGAATTGTTACCGACGGTTCGCTGGGACCAGGGCGTGATCAGGCACTGGGAAGTTGGCGAACTTGCCGCCCGGAAACGTCTGGACTCCTTCGAACCACAGGTTGGTGGATATGATGACGCGCGCGACCGACCCGCGTCTGATGGCGTCTCCAGCCTGAGTCCCTATCTGCATTTCGGTCATGTTTCGGCTGCACAGGTTGTTGCTACCGTTCGTGCTGGCGCAAGCGACGCTGAACCTTTCGTACGACAGGTCTACTGGCGTGATTTTGCGCATTATCTGCTTTTCCATTTCCCGACACTGCCGGATGCGCCGATGAATGCGCAATTCGAACATTTCCCCTGGAGCGGCGATGCGGATGAATCGGTGGTTGCCTGGCAGCGCGGGCAGACGGGTTATCCACTCATCGACGCGGGCATGCGACAGCTATGGCAAACCGGCTGGATGCACAATCGCGTCCGTATGAACGTCGCCTCATTCCTGGTCAAACATCTGTTGACAGACTGGCGCGTGGGCGCAGCCTGGTTCTGGGACACGTTGTTTGACGCTGACCTTGCGAACAACGCGATGGGCTGGCAATGGGCTGCCGGCTGTGGGGTGGATGCGGCTCCTTACTTCCGTATCTTCAACCCCGTGCTGCAAGGCCAGCGGTTTGACGGAGCAGGCGCGTACATTCGGCGTTGGGTACCTGAACTCGCGGCGCTGCCAGACGCAGACATTCACGCCCCATGGGCCGCCAGTCCGTTGGTGCTGCAGGCAGCTAACGTGAAGTTGGGACAGTCCTATCCCGAGCCCGTTGTGGATCACTCACAAGCCCGTGCGGCGGCTCAAGCTGCGTACGCGGAGATGAAAGCGCGCGCCAGCACGGCGTGATGTGGAGCGCCGTCCCGGCTACCTCCTAATACGGACCAGAGCCAACAACGGAATCGCGGCAAAACAGGCAATCGTGTACATGACAAACGCATTGGAGTAACCAATCATCTGCGCTTGTCGACCCACTTCCGAGCTGACTGCGGCAAGACCGTCTATGGATTCCACGTTCCACGCACCAGCCGCCATTGCACGCCAGTTCTCACTGTAGGGCGTGACGTTCACGGCGATGTCCGCGTAGTTGATCTTGGCCGTACGAATGACAGCCATCACCGAAAGTGAAATGAAGATGCTGCTGCCAAAATTGCGTAACAGGTGGAATACAGCTGCACCCTCCGGTAGCCTGGCAGGCGCCATTGTCGCGAACGTCACGACCGACAACGGCACCCACATGATCCCGCACCCAATGCCTTGCACCATCCCAACCCAGGCAACATTGCTCTCGGGAACATTCAGGTCAAAACGAGCCATCTCTACACCGCTGTAGCCGATCAACAACAAGCCCACCACCATGCTGAAGCGTGGGTCCAGGCGGCCCATACGGCCAGCCAGGAAAAATCCGATCACCATGCCGAGCCCGCGGGCCGCCAACATGTTGCCTATCAGTGAATCCGGCCAGCCTTTCAGGTTTTGCAGCATGGGCGGGAACAACACAATCGGCGTGAAGTTCAACATGCCGTATACGAAAACCAGTATGAGCCCCACCGTAAAGTTCCTGTCCAGGAAGATTGATGGCGATATAAACGGCTTATCGCTGGTTATCGTATGGACGACGAACGAGTAGAAGGCCCACAGACCCAGCGCAACCAACAGAATGATTTCACCTGACTCGAACCAATCCAGTCGTTCGCCGCGGTCCATCACCAGTTGCATGCACGTGACCGCGACAGACAACGTCAAAAAACCCGTCCAGTCGAGTTTGGTTGCCGTGTTCCTGCCCCCCTCACGGATATACAGCCAGACGCCGATCAGCGAAACCATGCATAAGGGGACCACGAGCAGGAAGACCCACCGCCAGTTATAGGCCTCGGCGAGATAGCCACCCGCAACGGGCCCGATTGCCGGGCCGATGACAACGGCCATGCCGAAAAATGACTGCGCCTTGGCGCGTTCTTCCGGTGGGTAAGTGCCTACCACGATCGCTTGCGAAAGCGGCACAACGGGTGCCCCAAAAGCGCCCTGGCCGATCCGATAGAGCAGCAGCAGTTCCAGCGAGTTGGCAAACGCACAGGCCAGTGTCGTGATCGTGAAACCGGTAATCGACCACAGCAGCAGGCGTCGTTGACCAAACCGTCCAACCAGCCAGCCCGAAGCAGGCGTGACGATCGCGGTAGCAACGATATTCAGCGTAATGATCCACGATACCTGGTCGGGTGTCGCTGACAACGCGCCTTGTAGTTGCGGCAAAGTCACGTTCGCGATCGTGACCGTCAGTGAATAGAGCGTTGTGCAAAGTGACACCGTGATCAGTATGAGGGTGCGCTCTGCGGATGAAGTCACGGGTTGCATTGACGAAATTAGAGCGCACTGCGGAGGGGGGTCGCAAGGTCTCCTCCGATGTCTGTCATCGTGTGTGATAGGTTGCGTATTCCGACCAATGCGAGGCGTTTTCCGAGAGCTCCCGATGGAAGCAGCTGTATCCGTAAGCGACTTGTTGCGATGCTATGTGAGCGATGCACAGACGGCGTTCAGCGTAGGTTCCTTTGGCGCCCTGGCCGAGTTTCAACGAGGAACCGATGAGCCCTGTGAGCTTGATTTGGGCAATCAGCTACAGGCTGTAACCGCCCGCGGCGCATTGCGCATTGATGCTTGCCAACCCGTTGTCGCCGTGGCACACGAGTCGATCAGCAGGCGCGCGCCGCAATGGACGCACGGCTTGACCATCTGCTCACATTCGACGCCTGACATGATTTCGAGGTCAGCAACCATCGCGGAGCTGGGGCCCGATAGCGAGGCAGTACAGGCGCAACATCGCGCAGCATTGTTGTTTGACCTTGGCGTCTGCGTGGGCGATACGCGTTTCTGTATACGTACGTCGGACGACGAGTTGATCACACTGCTGCGTTGTCAAGTCGGAAAGGTCTTCGTCCGCTTGAGCGAGATAGTTGTAGGCGCAATAGTCGCAAAAGACCCGCATCGGGTGGTGTATTCGAAGCAGGCTCGTATCGAAGTCTATCAGCCGATCGGACGCACGCGAACGCCGTGTGGCCCCCACACCCATCTGCTGCCGCGTTTACTGAGGCGTGCGCGCACGCATGACCCGCGGGTACGCTTGCCAGGGGGGTTACTGCCGTGTCTGTTTGTGCACCCACGGCCACCGTTCATCCGCCAAAGTGACGGCACTGTCCGTCATGACCCGGCGGCCGCGGCGGGGTTCGCAGCCGTCTACGCCGAATACGGTGACGCCGAACAGCTGGCGTTGAACGAGTGCCTTGCAATGGCCATCCGGAGAGGCGAGCCCATCTGGAACAAAGCCGCGGGTCTGGAGCGCCGCCGACGCGTGCGGCTGGCACTGCGAAAACTGGTGGTTGGCCAACCTGATATGCCGGGACTCCGTCCCTGGCTGGACCGTTTCGAGCCCGCGCTGACCGCATAGACCTGCCATATCAATTTTCTAGATGAGCCATGTGTATAAGGTCGACGATGCTCGCCCTTTGTCGAACCTATTGCGGGCATACTACGGGCGCGTGCGAGTTTTGATGGTCAGCTAATGCAACAAGGTCAGATGGTGTTTACGCGGATGGAGCGCGTACTGTTTGGGCAACCAGCAGCCGAAGCTATTGTTGCGGAGGCAGAGCGCATCCAGGCAAAACGCGTGTTCGTCCTGGCGGGCGGCACTCTGAATCGTCAGACCGACGAGGTCCGGAAGTTAGCGGAGGCATTGGGATCACGTTTTGCGGGCGTTTTCGATCACATGCCCGCACACTCGCCGCGTTCCGCGGTTGTGGCATGCGCAAACGCTGCACGCGAGGCAGGTACCGATTTACTGGTTACCTTTGGGGGCGGCTCCGTGACCGATGGAGGTAAAGCCGTCACCATCTGTCTGGAGCACAATATCCGCGACGAGGATGGATTGGAGCCGTTTCGCACCGTGGTCGAGGACGGCGAGCGGCATATCCCTGATTTTGCGCCACCACAAGTGCGGCAGGTGGCTGTACCGACCACGCTTTCAGCTGGTGAATTTAATGCGCGCGCTGGCGTCACTGACACGCGTGTCGGTTTGAAGCAGAGCTATATGCACACAGGCATCATTCCGCTCTCGGTCATTCTGGACCCCGCCGTAACCGTGCACACCCCAGAGTGGTTGTGGTTGTCTACCGGGATTCGCGCGGTTGACCACGCGGTCGAGACATTGTGTTCGATTGACGCCAACGCCTACACCGATGGCACGGCCCGACAGGCTTTGCGACTTCTAAGCGCCGGTTTACCGGCTGTCAAATCGGACCCGGGAAACCTGGACGCCCGCTTGCAGTGCCTGATGGGCGCCTGGATGTCCATGGTAGGTATCGTGACGGGTACCCGCCTGGGCGCGAGCCACGCCATAGGACATATCCTCGGCGGCACGGCCAATGTCCCGCATGGCTATACCTCCTGTGTCATGTTGCCGTTTGTGCTGGCGTTTAATGTATCCGTGAACAACGCACAACAGGAGGCCGTGGCTGAGTCCATGGGGCGCCCGGGGGTGCCCGCCTCGCAGGTGCTGGACGAGTTTATTGCTGGCCTGGAGCTGCCACGTTCGTTAGGCGCCGTAGGTGTAGATGCGGAGCAGATTCCAACATTGGCTGAAAACTGCATGTTGGATGACTGGACCTTCTCGAATCCGCGCAAGATTCGTTCACCGCAGGAAGTTGCGGAAATTCTGCAACAAGCGCTGTAACTCATATACGTTATTCCTTCTTGACCAAGCGAGAATCGCATGAGCCTTACGACTACTGATGATGGGGTGCGCGTCGCGCATGAAGCGGCGACGCGGTTGATCAGCGCAATGTTTGTACATCAGGGCTGCAACGCTCGCGAGGCCGAGACCATCGCAACGCGACTTGTTGGCGCCAACCTCAGAGGACACGATAGCCACGGGATTATCCGTTCGCCGCGCTACATTGAGTGGCTCGAGGACGGCAAAGTGGTGCCCAACGCGCAGGCGAAGGTCGAGCGCGAGAATGACGTCATGGCCATCGTAGACGCGCAACAAGGGTTTGGTCAGACGGTGGGCGAGCAAGCCGTGGACGTGGGCATCGAAAAAGCAACGCGTAGCGGTGCGGCGGTTGTTGCGCTGAAAAACGCCGGCCATCTCGGACGTATTGGTGATTGGGCGGAACGCGCGGCGGAAGGTGGCTGCGCCTCCATACATATGGTGAACGTGCGTGGCAGTTTGTTGGTTGCACCGTTTGGCGCATCAGAACGGCGCGGCAGTACGTCGCCGTTCTGCTGTGGCATACCAACTCCGAATGGACCCATCGTGCACGACTTTGCAACCTCCCTGGTGGCTGAAGGCAAAGCGTTGGTGGCACTGCGCGGTGGTAAGGCATTGCCAGACGGCGCGTTGATCGATGAGCACGGGAACCTGACAGCTGATCCGTCGTCGCTCTACGGCGAACTCAACAACAACCGTTTTCCAGACCCCAGCAAAGGCCCGGGCGCGCTGACTGGGTTTGGCCTGCACAAAGGCTCGGGACTTAACTTTTTCATGGAAATGTTTGCGGGCGCCTTGACCGGTTCGGGTGTATCGGCGGGTGCCAGTGATACCGAGAGACGTCGTTTCGCGAACGGCATGATGTCGATCTACATGCACGTCGAACATTTTCATGCGGACGACTGGTTCTACAATGAAGTCGCAAGCTACGTTGAATTTTATAAGAGCGCTCGACCAGCAGAGCCCGGCGGGGAAGTCCTCATCCCGGGTGAGAAAGAGAAACGCACCATGGCAGAGCGTCGCCGCGACGGATTGCCATTGGCGCGCCAGACCTGGGATGACATTGTTGGGAAGGCAAGCGCCATTGGACTGTCCGATGCGCGTATCGAAGCCTTGTTGAGCGGTGCCTAGGCTGGCTCCGGATCAATAAAGTCCGCGGCATCTCGCGGCAGATTCGGGTAGGCCGCCGGTCCGAGTTCGCTCACGAATCCGAGCGTGCCCGGATCCACCATGCGCATCGGGTACAGCACCCCGTCCAGATGGTCAAATTCGTGTTGTAACAAGCGCGCATGGAAGCGATGGGCAATCACAGCGTGAGTTGTGCCGCTGAGATCGGTCCACGTGAAGCGAATCTTGTTGTGACGTTCCACCTGCCCGTACAGGTCAGGCAGCGACAGGCAACGCTCCCAATACAGGCTCCTGTCCTCGCTCAGAAACTCGATGGAGGGATTAATACACACCGTCCAGTCGATAGGTTGCATGCTCACACCTGCCGGCATGATGTTGGTGCGTACGCGGTAGACAAACATGCGCCGCGAATCGTACACCTGCGGCGCGGCGATCCCGTTGCCGCCGATGTCTTCGCATGTGTCTATCAAGTCGTGTGCAAGCGCCTTGATCTCTGCGCTGGTTGGATCCGCAATGGACTTTGCAACCTCTCGTAGTAGGGGATTTCCCATACGCGCTATTTTTCGGATGGCCACGATTCTTGCCTTGGATATCTGTTGATCTGGGTTCGTCTGCCAATTGTGCAGACTGTCCATTTGTGCGTACAGCCTGCCATGGGTCACCATAAGTCTTCAGCCTAGGACAAGCGCTAAACGACACACGTCGCATGGAGTCGTGTGTCCCCGGGAAAGTGACAAGGCTGGGTCTCGCAATGGTGCACGGCATAGTGTCCGCCCATGCCGGTGAGCTAGATGCGCAAACAGCACCTGGACGAGGTACAAGCATCTCGACCGGATTACCGGCGGCGGCACCTGGGAGCGATCCGACTGGAGCCTCGCCAACGGGGCGCCAGCGCGTAGATGGGCAATGCGTTCCGGGAGCGGACGATCCACAATACGTTGTCATCGGGAAGCCGCCTGACTGTGACGTGTTGTTGCAAACAATGAGTTCGCAGATTGCTTCGAGAAAAATGTATGACGACAAGAAAAGTCACGGAACCCGCGCGCGAAATTGACGTCATCCACCACGCGGATGTCCTGGTTGTGGGGTCAGGCCCGGCGGGTCTGGCAGCGGCACTGGCCTGCGCGCGCGCAGGCGTCGAAGTGGCGCTTGTTGAGCGGTTTGGCTGTTTTGGCGGCAATATCACGACGGTTGGCGTCGAGGGTATGGCCTGGTATCGGCATGAGCAGACTATTGAAGCCAATGGTATCGGCAGGGAGTTCGAGGAACGGGCGAAAGACCTGGGTGCCGCCGTACCAGAGTCGCAATCGTTGTCGTATGAGCTGGATTCCGAGGGGTTCAAACTGGTAGCGGACCAGCTGGTCCAGGAAGCCGGTGTGCATCCAATGTTGCATCGCATGTTTGTCGCACCTCTGATGGATGGTGACACGATCGTCGGCATCGTGACTGAGTCCAAGGCCGGACGTGAGGCCGTTACTGCCCGGGTCGTGATCGACGCAACTGGTGATGCGGACGTTGCGCACCGTGCCGGGGTAGACACGCACATGTCCCCGCGCGAGTCCATGATGGCCGCATCGGTCATGTTCCACCTAGCGGGCGTGGACAAGCAGAAGTTCATGGACGGTGTGCGCGCCGATCCGCAGACCTACAAGGACTGGGGCGGCGGCGGCGAATGGAATATCGAGACCAGCGGCAAAGAAGACAACATGTTCTCGCCGTTCCTCAAGAAACCGTTCGAGCAGGCGATCGAGGCCGGCATGATCCCTGTCAGACTGAACACGATAGCAGGCACATGGGGAGCCATGCACGAGACGGGTGAGCTGACATATATGAACCTCATTCATCTGGATGGTTGTGATGGCACAAATCCAGATGACCTGACGGCCTTTGAGATCGAAGGACGACGTCAGGCCATGCTGGCCATCGACGCGATGCGGCGCTTTACGCCCGGCTGCGAAAATGCGCGGCTTAGAAACTTCGGCATGACGATTGGTATTCGCGACACGCGCAAAGTAGACAGTGTCTATAACATGCGTGGAGACGATGTACGCGAACAGGGACGGTTTGAGGACTCGATTGGCATTTATCCCGAGTTTATTGATGGCTATGGCATCCTGATATTGCCGACCACGGGTAGATACTTTCAGATCCCTTACCGCAATCTCTTGCAATCGAAGGTCAAGAACCTGTTGGTGGCAGGTCGCTCCACTGGTGGCGATCGAGTGGCGCATGCTTCGATGCGCAACATGTCATGCTGTGCCGTGACAGGCCAGGGCGCCGGCATCGCCGCCGCGGTTGCGTTGAAATCGAATGTCGCGCTGGACGAAATTGACCTGACCCGCGTGCACCAGGAGTTGGACAGGCAAGGTGTGCGTTACACCTGATACCCGGTTCGCTTATGCCCTGTTGCCTGATATCGGTTTGCGCGATACTCGTTTTGGGGGGACATGATCTATGACCGTATTGATTGCTGGCGGTGGCATTGGTGGGCTGACCCTCGCGCTCAGCCTGCATCAGGTTGGCATTCCGTGCCGGGTATTTGAAGCGGTGCCGGAACTTGCCCCGCTTGGCGTTGGCATCAATCTTCAGCCGCACGCGGTACGCGAACTGGACGAGCTTGGTTTAATTGCCGAGCTTGACGCGATTGGTCTCCGGACCAGGGAAGTGGCCTATCTGTCATCGCAGGGCAAAACCATCTGGGCTGAACCCCGAGGTTTACTCGCCGGTTATAACTGGCCACAGGTCTCGCTGCATCGCGGTAAGTTGCAGATGATGCTCTATCGCGTTGCTTTAGAGCGGTTGGGCAGCGATGCCATCACATGTGGGCACAGCGTCACCAGCTGGCATGAGCGCTCCAGCGGTGTGCGCGTGGAACTGACCGCAACCGGGCCGTCTACGTCAGAAGTGGATGGTCGCGTATTGATTGCCGCGGATGGCATCCATTCGGCAGCCCGCGCACGCCTGTATCCGGACGAGGGGCCACCTTCCTGGGGGGGTACGGTCATGTGGCGCGGGGTATCCAAGGGGCCCCACTTCATGACGTCGCGAACCATGGCCATGGCTGGCACCAAGGCACGCAAGTTTGTCTGTTATCCGATCGCGGAAGAAGGTGATGAGCTGGTCATCAACTGGATTGCCGACCTCAGCTTTCCGATGGATTATCTTTGGAATCGCGAAGACTGGAACAGACCAGGCAAACTGGATGACTTTCTACCGCACTTCGAAGACTGGCACTTCGATTGGCTGGACGTGCCCGAAATCATGCGCTCCGCGCATGGCATCTATGAATACCCCATGGTTGATCGCGACCCGGTTGACCGGTGGACCTTCGGCCCGATGACCTTGATGGGAGACGCGGCGCACGCGATGTATCCGATTGGCTCCAATGGCGCGTCACAAGCCATTCTGGACGCACGTGTGCTGACCCAGGCGTTTTTGGAACACGGCGTCAACGAAGATGCACTGCAGGCTTATGAAGCCGAGCGTCGTCCCGCCACCGGGAAGATTGTTCTCGCAAACCGAGGAGACGGCCCAGACAAAATCCTGGACATCGTTGACGAACGGGCACCGGATGGATTTAAAGATATCGAAGAGGTCTTGAGTCGGGCAGAGCTGGAGGAGCGCGCCAACGCTTACAAGTTACTCGCTGGCATGGATGTTGAGACACTCAACGCACGCCCATCCATAGTCAGGCCATAAACGATGCGCATCACACAGCTGGGTGAACAAATAGGGGCCGAGATAGTCGACGTGGATGTGCGCGGGCTCGATGAAGACGGCTTCGCACGGATTTATGCGACGTGGTTGCGGTTCAACGTCATCTGCGTGCGCGACCAGGATCTCACCATTGAGGAGTTCCTGGAGTATGGGCGACGCTTTGGACCGTTACTTCATCACCCCTCGAAGATGACCCGTCACGCTGAGCATCCGGAGCTTACGGTCATGGGGGTCAATAAGTTTGATGACGACGGCAATCTGATCAGGGCTGTTTATGCGCGTGGTGGAGAAACCTGGCACACCGATGGGGCTTATGAAGCGGTATCGTTCAAGGCCACGCAATTGTACGCGTCGGCGATTCCTAGTCGTGGAGGCGATACCTTATTTGCCAGCATGTACGCCGCGTATGATGCCTTGCCTGCGCGCTTGAAGGAGAAGCTCGACGGTCGCCTGGGTGCATTCACTTATGGTGGACGCACCGGTAGCTCGAATGCCTTGTTGAATCCGGAAGATCAACACGAACCACCTGCCATGCATCCTATTCTACGCACGCACCCGGAGACTGGACGCAAAGGACTCTATTTTGATCCCGGCAAAATCCTCTACGTCGAAGGCCTGGGGGAGGCAGAAAGCGAAGATGTGATCGAAGAGCTGACCAACTACATGGTTCAACCAGGCGCTGAGTACCGGCACAAGTGGCGCAAGGGCGACGTTGTCATCTGGGACAATCGCTGTTCGTATCATATCGCGGCGGCCGACTATCCTCCCGAAGAGGACCGCATACACTGGCGCGTATCGATAGACGACGATCCCGCATCACACCGTACGGCTTGATTACGCGCGTGCATCTCGCCCGGTGTATGCTTGCCGGACACCAATCGGCATCAGGAGCGAGCCGTGTACAGCGAGCACACAATTCAAGTCATGGGGCAGAAGATGCCCGTCTATGTGTTCCCGGGAACCGGTGGCGGCGCCAGGCCTGTACTGATAGTTGCCCAACACTTGCCGGTTGCACATACCGGTATCCTGAATGACCCATTCCAGATCAAGGTCGCTGAGCGTTACGCCAAAGCAGGTTATACGTGCGTTGTACCGTTTCTCTTCCACTGGTGGCCTACCGATGAAGACATCACGGTCAAGCGGGAGAGTTTCAGGGATGACTGGACGGTTGCAGACATCGGTGCAACCGTCTCATTTGCGCAAGGGCTTCCTGACGTAGATGCCGAACGCGTTGGTATCGTGGGGCATTGCTGGGGTGGCCGTATCGCATGGTTGTCGGCTTGTCATGACAGTCGTCTGCGCGCGTGTTTGTTGTTCTACGGCGGTCGTGTCAAAGCACAATTTGCGGATGATGCCCCGGCACCGGTGACGTTGGCTTCCAATATTCGATGCCCGGTGATGGGCGTGTTTGGCAACGAGGATCAAAATCCCACGCCGGAAGATGTCAACGATTACGAGACGGCGCTGCGGGACGCCAATGTGCAGTATGAGTTTTATCGCTACGATGGCGCGGGGCACGGTTTCCAGGACTTTACCAACGCCGAGAAGTATCGCGAACAACAAGCCGAAGATGCTTGGGCCAAAGCCATGAACTTTTTTGAACAAACTCTGGGTTAAGCATATGCGCTGGAATATTGCAGTTGTGTCCGTGGTGTTGATGTGGACGTGCTCGCTAACGGCGAGTGCGGCTGAGGAACGCACTATCCGTGTCAGTGGTACGGGTGTTAGTGCGGTGTCTCCAGACACGGTTGTCATTTCCGCTGGCGCGGATACTTATGCACCGCAGGCAGCTTCAGCGTTAGAGACGAACAATCGCATCATTCAGTCGATTCGTACCAGCGCACGGCGCGCTGGCGTCGTCGCAACTGATAGCCGCACGGCACAGTTCAACATTGCGCCTCAATATGCGCGTGACAATAGCCTTACTAGCACGCCGCAACTGAGTGGCTATCGTGTCAGCCATATTCTCGAAATTCACAGCAACAAGATTGAATCGAGCGGTGAGTTGCTCGATGGCATCGTTGCTGCCGGCGCCAACGTTGTGCGCAATGTTCGTTTTACGGTGGCGGACACGAGTGCGGCTCTGCAACGGGCGCCGGAACTTGCGGTGGAAGACGCTCAGACGAAGGCACGCGTGCTGGCGCAAGCAGCGGATGTGAGGCTAGGC
>CEUN01000775.1_pt1 | contig 11899 bp, 14 predicted proteins | sample 361501 | NCBI WGS metagenome assembly CEUN01 (sample SAMEA2622801, study PRJEB7988) | marine metagenome | biome: marine biome (ENVO:00000447); feature: marine epipelagic mixed layer (ENVO:xxxxxxxxx); material: "saline water (ENVO:00002010), including plankton (ENVO:xxxxxxxx)" | depth 120 m | reverse complement strand
TGATCATTGAATCGGCGGCGGGGCTCGAGGCCTGTCCCGCCATCGCAAGGGCCAGCACACGCCTACAGGCACTGTTTTTCGGGGCGGTTGATCTCAGCTCCGACATCGGCTGCGAGAACACCTGGGAGGCCATGCTCTACGGCCGCAGCCGGGTCTCCGCCGCCGCCGCGGCAGCCGGGCTCGATGCCATCGACGTGCCCTGGCTCGATCTCGAGGACATGGACGGCATGCGCGCCGAAGCCGAGGCCACCCGCCGCCTGGGCTTTGTCGGCAAGGGGTCGATCCATCCCAAGCAGATCGCCACGATTCACGAGGTGTTCAGCCCCAGCGCGGCCGAGATCGAACACGCCCGGCGGATTGTCGCGGCCTTCGACGAGGCCGCCACAGGGCTTGTGGTAATCGACGGCAAGCTGATCGAAAAGCCGGTTCTGCGCGCCATGGAACGCACGCTGGAGCGCGCCGCACGCGTCGGTTAGGCTCGGGCCCATGGCCGTTTCCGACCCCCACGACAGCAGCCTGCTGCCCGTCGCCTCCGTCCCCGGGTCCGCCCAGCGCAAGGCGGAATGGGTGCTGGTCGGCTCGCTGGCCTTTCTCTGCCTGCTGCTGGCGGGCAGTGCTCTGGGCCTGCTGCTCGCGTCCAAGGACGAGTCGGCCCTGGGCGTGATGCGGGCCATCGTCTTCCGCTGTCACTGAAACCGTTCTCGCCGAGAGCCTTGTGAAGGGGGATCGCTTGATTTCCCCAAATTCAACACCACCTGAGTCAGACCCCACCCCCCGGGGGGTGGGATTGTCTTTCGATGGAGTCCGTTCGCATGGCTGTTGCCGCTGCCGCGTCCCCTTCCGATCACGCCTGCCTGCATCTCGATGACGATGCCCGCAAGGATGCGCGCCGCCGTCTGCTGAGTGTACGCGGCCATGTCGAGGGCATCCTGCGCATGCTGGAGGATGACAGCGTTTACTGCGTCGACGTGCTCAAGCAGATCAAGGCGGTCGACGGTGCGCTCGACAAGGTCGGTGCGCTGATCCTAAAGGCCCATCTGAAGGATCATGTCGTCACTGCGGCCAAACGCGGTGACGAGGACGCCATCGTGGCCGAGCTGATGGCGGTTCTGAAGTACCGATGACCCGCCATTTCGACTTCATTGTCGACGGCATGACCTGCGGCGGCTGCGTCGCCAAGGTTGAACGCACGCTCGAGAAGGTCGCAGGCGTGGCAAAGGCCGAGGTCAATCTCGCGACCCATCGCACCACAGTCTCCGCCGAGATCCTGCCGGACACTGAGGCCCTGCGCGAGGCCATCGCCAGCCTGGGTTACATTACGCCCACGATCCAACGCGATTACGCGATCAAGGGCATGACCTGTGCGGGCTGTGTCACCAAGATCGAGACGGCGCTTCTGGCCGAGCCCGGTGTCGTGGAGGCCTCGGTCAACCTTGCGACCCATCGTGCCCGCATCACCGCTCTGACGGCCTCGCTGCACGACACGGATGTTGTTGAGGCTGTCGCCGGTGTCGGCTACACGGCGACGGTCGTCAGCGACAGCACGGCCGAAGACGGTGGCGAAGCCCGCCGCCAGGCCACACTCGCCGCCCTGCGCCGCCGTGTCGTGGTCGCGTCGGTCTTCACGATTCCACTTGTGGTGCTCGCCATGGGCCGCCATGTCGTCGCGGTCGAGGCCTGGACCGCGGCGCTGATGAGCCACCGCGGCTGGATGCTGGTGGAGCTGTTTCTGGCGCTGCCGGTCCAGGTCTTTGCAGCCGGGCTGTTCTATCGGCTGGCCTGGCGTGAGCTCTCCCACCTGGCGCCCGGCATGAACAGTCTCGTCGCGATCGGGACCACGGCCGCCTTCGGCTACTCGCTACTCGCCCTGGCTGCGCCGCATCTCTTCCCCGATGGCACCGCGAACTCCTACTTCGAGGCCGCAGCGGTGATCGTCACCCTCATCTTGCTCGGGCGCCTTATGGAGAGTGCCGCCAAGGGACGAACCTCGGCGGCGATCCGCAAGCTCATGCAGCTCGCCCCGCCCACGGCACGGGTCCGGCGCGACGGCTGTGATGTCGAGATCGCGGCCGAGGAGATCATGGCCGGTGACCTCGTGGTGGTCCGCCCCGGCGAGCGCCTGCCGGTCGACGGGCTCGTGGTCGAAGGTACGAGCCATGTCGATGAAGCGATGATCACCGGCGAACCAGTCCCCGTGGACAAGGCCGAGGGTGACGAGGTCACCGGCGCCACGGTCAACGGCACCGGCGCGCTTGTTGTCCGGGCCACGCGCGTGGGCGGCGACACCGTGCTCGCCCAGATCGTCGCCATGGTCGAGGAGGCCCAGGGCTCCAAGCCGCCGATCCAGCACATGGCCGACCGCATCGCTGGGATCTTCGTGCCTGTGGTCATGGCGCTGGCTGTGCTCACCTTCGTTGTCTGGCTCGCCTTCGGTCCCGCGCCGTCGCTGTCCTACGCCTTTGTCACGGCGGTTTCGGTTCTGCTCGTGGCCTGCCCCTGTGCCATGGGGCTCGCTACGCCGACAGCCGTCATGGTCGCGACCGGGCGCGGTGCGTCGTCGGGTGTGCTGATCCGCCAGGGTGCGGCCTTGGAGCGGCTCGCCCGTGTCGATGTCGCGGTGTTCGACAAGACCGGCACGCTGACCCAGGGCCGCCCTGCTCTGGTTTCCGTGGTTCCCGCCGGGCCGGTGGAGGAAGATCGCGCGCTGGCCCTGGCCGCCGCCCTGGAACGGCAGAGCGAACACCCCATCGCGCGCGCCCTGGTCGAGGGCGCCGAGGCGCGCGGGCTCACGTTGCACGAAGCGCGCGACTTCGCGTCGGAATCCGGCATGGGTGCCATGGCACAGGTCGACGGCCACACGGTGATGATCGGTGCAGGCCGCTTCATGGCGGCCTCGGGCATCGACACAACACAACTCGCCGCCGCTGCAGCGGAGCACGCCGGGCGGGGCGCCACGCCGGTCTTTCTCGCGGTGGATGGTCAACTCGCCGCGCTGTTCACCGTGGCCGATCCCGCCAAGCCCGGGAGCGCTGACGCTCTGGAGCGTCTGGCCGCGATGGGTGTCGCCACCGCCATGCTCACCGGCGACAACGCCCGCACGGCCCAGGCGGTTGCCGACGATCTTGGCATCGGCCGGGTCTTCGCCGAGGTCATGCCGGGCGACAAGGCCGGCGAGATCAGGCGGCTGCAGGAGCATGGCCACACGGTTGCCTTTGTTGGGGAGGGCATCAACGATGCCCCGGCGTTGGCCGGCGCGGATGTCGGGGTTGCCATCGGCACCGGTACAGACGTCGCGATCGAGGCCGGCGACGTCGTGCTCATGTCCGGCGATCCCGCCGGTGTCGCCAACGCCGTCACGCTGGGCCGCCGCACGCTCCGCACGATCAAGCAGAACTTCGTCTGGGCCTATCTCTACAATGTCCTGCTGATTCCCGTGGCAGCGGGTCTGCTCTATCCCTTCGCCGGCGTGCTGATGCATCCCATCTTCGCGGCCTTTGCCATGAGCCTCTCCAGCGTTTTTGTTGTCACGAACTCCCTGCGCCTGAATCGACCCCGCCTGGGTTGACGCTTACCTTGTGGTGCAGGCCCACCTGAGGGACACCGCTCATGACCATCCGTCACTTCGGAGCTGAAGATCCGGTCGACACCATGCTCGCGGAGCTGCGCGAGACCGGCGTCATCGTCATCGACCGCCTGATCGACGCCGCCGTGATGGATGCCTTGATGACGGAGCTGGCGCCGCATCTGGACGACGCCCCGGTCGGCGGTGGCGAGTTTTTCGGCGGTGCGATGAAACGGGTGCAGGAGGTCGCAGCCCGGGCACCGTCGATTGCGACGATCATCGCCGATCCCACGCTGGTCGCCCTTGGTGACGCCGTGCTGCTGGACAACTGCGAGAGCTATCGCATTCAGGTTCTCGCCATCCTGGAAATCCACAAGGGCGGCCGGAACCAGCCGCTGCACCGCGATGTCAGGGTCTACGAGCCCTACATCATGCGCGAGCCCGGCGGGAAGGAGATGCTACTTTCCTGGATCGTCGCCGGCACCGACTTCACCGCAGCCAACGGCGCCACCCGTGTCGTGCCCGGCAGCCACACCTGGCCCCGCGAGTGGGTCGCCAACGATGACGAATGGGAGATTGTGGACATGTCGCGCGGATCAACACCACCGATGTACCGCGCACCGGCGTCGTCTCGGGCTATGCCGTCGGCTGGCTGCGTCAGGAGGAGAACCAGTACCTCTCCTGCCCGCCCAAGGATGCCGCCAAACTGCCCAAACGGGCCCAGCAAATCCTCGGCTACCGCACCACTCCGCCATCCTGGGCCGCTCCAGCGACCGCGACACAGACTAGCTCCTGGGCCCGCGAAAACCCGACCTCGACGCCAAGGGTTACAAGAACCAGGACCTGCAGGACGTGTGAGGGCCACGGCAGACTTGCAAACACACAGATTCCGCCTTGAACTGCGGCGCCTTTTCCTCACCCGATGACCTGTTGGGACCACGATGCTCGCCACCGAACATGATCTTCTTGCTAGGCTCGATGAGCTCAGCCTGGTGCACACCACACACCGCCATCCCGCCGTTTTCACGGTCGAGGAGGCCCGTGCCCATTGCAGCCATCTGCCGGGCTGCCACTGCAAGAACCTCTTCCTGAAGGACAAGAAGGGTGCGCTGTGGCTGGTCGTGGCGCGTGACGATGCGCCGATTGCCATGAAGCAGCTCGACAGGCAGATCGGTTCGGCGCGGCTGAGTTTCGGCAAGCCGGACCTGTTGCTGGAGGTGCTGGGTGTGATCCCAGGTGCTGTGACGCCGTTTGCCCTGATCAACGACACGGACCAGCGTGTGAACGTGGTTCTTGATGCGACCATGATGGCATCAGACCTCGTGAACTATCACCCGCTTACCAACGAGGCGACCACGGCCCTGACGCCCGACGCCCTGCTCACCTTCATCCGCGCCTGCGGCCATGAGCCTGTTGTGACGACCATCGATGCCGGGGAACCTGCTTGATTTCTTGTAGTCAAGAGGCCCCATTGGGGCCGAGGTGAGCGACTGCGAGCCCGCGCCGAATGGCGCGTGAGCCAAGTGAGCGGAGCGAACGCCCAGCGATTGAAGGCCGCAAAGACCATGGGTCCTTTGTGAGGACTAGTTCCGCTCCCTTGCGTTTGGCGCCCCGATCCTCCATCTAACCATCAGACGATTGGCAGGGCCGGAGCCTTGCAGGAAAGGTTAAGATCATGGCGATGATTATTGGCGAAGGTGGCGAAGGTGGCGAAGGTGGCGAGGGCGGAGCCGCGGGCCCGCTCGAGGTCAAGGACGTCACCACCGAGAGTTTCGAAGCCGACGTGCTGCTGGATTCGGCCAACCAGCCGGTGATTGTCGATCTGTGGGCGCCGTGGTGTGGCCCCTGCAAACAGATCGCCCCTGTTCTGGAGAAGGTCGTGAAGGCCGCCGGTAGCAAGGTCAAGCTGGTTAAGATCAACATCGACGACGAGCCCCAGATCGCCCAGGCCCTTCGGGTCCAGTCGATCCCGGCCGTGTTCGCCTTCGATAAGGGCCAGCCGGTCGACGGCTTTGTCGGGGTTCAGCCAGAAAGCCAGATCAAGGCCTTTGTCGAGCGGTTTGCGGGCGAGATCGGTCCCAGCCCGGTCGACCAGGCGCTGGAACAAGCCGATGCCGCCATGGAGGCGGAAGAGTTCGAGCAGGCCGCCGCGATCTACCAGCAGGTCATGGCGCACGAGAGTGACAACGTCGATGCCATCGCGGGCCTGTGCCGCGCGCTGATCGCGCTGGACCGTGCCGAGGATGTGAAACAGCTCCTAGAAGCGCTCGATGACGAGATCACCACCGACGACAAAATCCAGGGCGTGGAGGCCCAGCTCGAGCTGATGGAAGGTGCCTCGATCGACTCTGCGCCGCTCGAAGCGCGCATCGAAGCCAATGGCAGCGACTTCGATGCCCGGCTGGAGCTGGCTCAGGCCTATGCCGCGGCCAACCGGCGCCAGGAGGCGGTCGACCAGCTCATCGCCATCATCGAGGTCAAGCGTGACTGGAACGAGGAGGCCGCCCGCACCGAGTTGCTCAAGTTCTTCGAGGCTTGGGGTCCGATGGACGAGGCCACCATGGACGGTCGCCGCAAGCTGTCGGCGGCTTGGTTCGCCTAGGTGACTGTGGCACGAACATCAGGCCATACATGCCGACCAAAAGTGCGCTTGGCGTTTGGGCCAGTGAAGGGCCGCGACTGCGGCCCTAGACCGTTCAAGTCCGTGAGCCAAGGGATGCGGATGCATCCCGTCTGGCGCTTGAGGGTGCTGCGAAGCGGACCCGTCAGGGCCGGCTTCGCAGCGGGATCATAGATTCATGTCGGGTCTGCCTTACTACAACCGTATTGACGAGCTGCCGCCGACGCTCGCTATCTTTCCGCTGCCGGGCGCCTTGCTCCTGCCGCGGGGCACACTGCCTCTCAACATCTTCGAGCCGCGTTATGTCGCGATGATCGAAGATGCGCTGAAGTCGGAGCGGCTGATCGGCATGATCCAGCCCGACGAAGAGGCTGCTGATGTCGGTGTGGCGCACGTTTTTTCGATCGGTTGCGCCGGACGCATCACCCAGTTCACCGAAACCGACGACGGCCGCTACATGATCACGCTCACTGGTGTGGCCCGCTTCCGTGTCGCACGCGAGCTGCCGCAGACCGATCACGGCTACCGTCTGATCGAGGGCGATTTCTCGCCCTTTGCCGACGACCTGCGTTCGCACAGTGGCACCGGCGTGATCGAACGCGACACGCTGATCGGCCATCTCAAGGCTTTTTTTGCCAAAAAGCAGATCGACGCCAACTGGGAGGCGATCGAAAAAGCCGATGATGAGAGCCTTGTGACCGCCCTTTCGATGGTCTGCCCCTTCCGGCCATCCGAAAAGCAGGCCCTGCTGGAGGCGGTCGACTTTGTCGCCCGCGCCCAGACTCTGGATGCCCTGTTGCAGATGGGTGGCGATGGGGATGAAGATGATGTGGTACGCCAGTAACGCCGCCGTCCGCGACACAGCGCAACAGGAGTTTACATCATGTCTGAAGCTGGTGTTGATCCCAAGCTGCTTGAAATCCTGGTCTGCCCGCTGACCAAGGGCCCGCTCGATTACGACCGCGAGGCTCAGGAGCTGATCAGCAAGCAGGCCGGTCTTGCCTATCCTGTGCGTGACGGCATTCCGATCATGCTGGTCGATGAAGCCCGCAAGCTCGACGACTAGGCATGAAGTCCGACACTGAGCCGACACGTTCCTGGCCCCTGGAGATTCGTCTGAAGTCGGCGGAGAAGATGCTGGAGATCGATTTCGATGACGGTACGAAGGTCGCGTTGCCGGCCGAACTGCTGCGTGTTGAGAGCCCGTCGGCCGAGGTTCAGGGTCACGGCGCTGGGCAGAAGAAGACCATTCCCGGTCGCCGTCACATTGGCATCATGAATGTTGAGCCGGTCGGCAACTATGCGATCAAGATAGCCTTCGACGACATGCATGACACCGGCATCTTTTCCTGGAACTACCTCTACGAACTCGGGCGCGATCAGGAGATCATCTGGCAGGCCTACCTCGACAGGCTCGAGGCGGAAGGGCTCAGCAGGGACCCGTGATGATGGCACGCGCGGGCGCCCTGACCATGTTGCTGGCGCTTCTCCTTTTACCGGACGTGGTGCAAGCCGACTCGGACGGTTTATGCGTTCAGCTCACTGGTGAAGCCGTCGCCTTGCAGCACTCCGACAACGGCGGCGTGCTGGGCATCGGCATCACGACGGACTATGAGCTTGGTGCGGGCACTGTCCACATTGCGGCCGATGTGTACATCCAGGGCTCTGTCATTGTGGACGACCGCGACACCGTTCACGCCTTTGATCTGGGCGTGCGTTACGTGTTTTAGTCCTTGCGTCGGCGCAGACGCCCGAACAGTCCGCGGCGACGGGGCTCGTTGTCTTCTTTATCGGGCATCGACGGTGGTGATTCCGCCGCTTCACGAATCTGCCGGGCAGCCTCTTCGGCGTGCGGGTCGTGATGCCGTGGTGTCGGTTTCATGGTTGAACTGCCGACATATTCGAAGCTGTCGCTGGTGGTTGAACCGGGGCGTGTGATGACCGGTTCTGGTACCGGCTGCGTGGGCAGCGGGCTTGCCTCGACCTTGCCGGCCAGCATGGTGAGCGCATCGGCGATGGCACCCATCTGCTCCTGGCGCCGTGCCTCAGCCGAGGTCATCTCTGCGAGCTGTTCGGCAATACGCGCTTGCTCAACGGCCATGGCCTGCTGCTGCGGGTCCGGCCCGATGTCGCGCGCGCCCTGCTTTTCGACCGTCTGCATGACGCCGTACATGGCCGCAGCGATCTGCTCCATGCGCCCGGTTAGCACCGCTTCGGTGCGATCAATCTTCTGGGTCAGAGCCTGATTGCCGCCGCCGCCACCTTTCTCGAGGTGGGTGACGAGGGCGCCCAGAGCGCCGGCCAGCTTGCCGGTTCGGTCCTGTGTTGCCGGCAGGCTGGCGTTTTCGGCCGCTGCACCGTCTTTGCCCAGATCCTTGTTGGCGGCGGCGATGATGGTCTGGCTCAACCATTCGCCGATCGTCATGTGTTTGTGGTGGGCCGCGCGGGCGGCTTTGGCGCGTGCCTCCTTGGAGACGCCCCGCACAGACCAGGGTTGGCGGTCGCTCATCGCCTTGTCTTCACTCTCTGCTAAGCCATCGCCGCTATGGTGCGGGAAGACCTCGGCCGATTCCAGCCGATTCGCCCTTTGATGCAGGTGTGGGGGGCGAAGGATTGTGAGCAAAGCTCATGATCCTTCGAAGGCCCGCGACTGCGGGCCCGGGCCGCTGAGGCCCGTAAGCCAGGCGTGCGGAGCACGCGCCCGGCGCCTGATGGCTCATGCAATCGGACCGCAGGTTCGATCATGAAACCATCAGTAACCCAGCGCGATGCCGTCCTTGCGCGGTTCGGTGCCGCCGGCCAACGTGCCCTTGGCCCAGTCGATCCAGATCGCTTGGCCACCGCCGAAGGCTTCCGGCGTGATCCTGACGTCATGGCCGCGGCGGGCGAGGTCGTGCATCACATGGTCAGGAATGCTGGGCTCGACATAGACCGCGCCCCGCTCGTGGCAATAACGCGGCAGGTCGAGGGCGGCCTGCGGATCCATGCCGTAGAGCAGCATGTTCTGCAGCACGTGGGTGTGGCCCCAAGGCTGGTAGTCGCCGCCCATCACGCCGAAGGGCATCATCGCCTTGTCATCGCGGGTCAGCATGGCCGGGATGATAGTGTGCATGGGCCGCTTGCCCGGTGCAATGCAGTTGCGGTGTCCGGGCTCGATGACAAAGCCGGCGCCACGGTTCTGCAGTACAACGCCCGACTTCGGCGCCACGCGCGACGACCCGAAGGAGAAGTAGGTCGAGTTGATGAAGCTCGCCGCGTTGCGGTCCTTGTCGACGACGGTGAGGTAAACCGTGTTCGGTGTCGACGGCAGGGATGGGCCGGGGACTTCGTCCATCGCCCGCTCAGGGTCGATGTCGCCGCGGAGCTGTTCGGCATAGGCCTCCGACAGCAGGGTCTCGACCGGAATGTCGGCCATGGCGGGATCGGCGACATACTCGGCACGGTCGCGGAAGGCCAGGCGGCCGGCCTCGATCGTGTGATGCAGGCGATCGGCCGAGAGCGGGCCCATCGAGGCGATGTCGTAGCCCTTGAGGATGTTCATCATGATCAGCGCCACGATGCCTTGGCCGTTGGGTGGGCATTCGTGCACGCGGTAGCCGTTCATGGTGGTCGAGATCGGCTCGACATACTCACCGGCTGCGGACGCAAAATCATCGAGTGTGTGCAGACCGCCGAGTTCGTTGAGATAGGCGACGATGTCTTCGGCGACCCAGCCGGTGTAGAAGCCGTCGCGCCCCTGATCGGCGACCGCCTTCAGGGTTGCGGCCAGCAGCGGCTGGTGATGGATCGAGCCCACCGCGGGCGCCTTGCCGGCCACCAGCAACACATTGGGCGCATGGGCATCCTTCGACAGCCGCTCCTCGGCATCGACCCACGCCTCATGTACCACCGGTGCGACGGTGTAACCCTCTTCGGCATGGTGGATCGCCGGGTGCAGAACCTCGGAGATCTCCATGTTGCCGTGGTCATCGGCCAGCCGGCACCAGGCGTCGATCGTACCCGGCACGGTGACAGCATGGGGGCTCTCGTTGCCGATCTTGTCGATGCCGTTGTCGAGGAACCAGGCGGCGTCGGCCTTCCCCGGCGCGCGGCCCGAACCGTTGTAGGCGATGATGTCGGCCGTGCCCTTGGGCGCGTAGAGACAGAAGACGTCGCCGCCCACGCCGGTCGACATCGGCTCGACTACAGTCAGCGTTGCAGCGGCGGCGATGGCCGCATCCATGGCGTTACCGCCCTGGCGAAGAATATCCAGCGCCGCCATCGAGGCAGCCGGATGCGAGGTACAGGCCATACCGTGTTCGGCATAGGCAGTGGAACGGGGCGGGGAATAGGTGCTGCGCATTGGTCTTGATCTCGCCATGGGAAAGGGGCCTCGGGTGTCTCGGAGCGGAGCATAGAGCAAGTTGCGCCCGGGCCAAATTTCGGTGTGCGGCTTGACGCTGCGGCGAGCCGGGCTCCAAGCTTTCCGGGATCATGAGGAGATAGCCATGGCCGAAGGATTGACGGTGGTATGCGAGGCGCTCAAGGGCGCGCTCAACGCTAGTCACGACACGCCGGCCACGGTCACGTTCTGCTGCTTCGGCGCTGCCGACACCGAGCACTACCGCGAAGCGCTGGCCGAGGAAGGGATCTTTCTTTGAGCGACAAGGATTATGAGGTTCTGCGCAAGGAGCCGCTCTACGACGGCTACTTCCGGGCCGACCGCTGGCATGTCCGCTACCGGCGCCATGACGGCGGCTGGTCCGATGACCACGGGCTCGAGGTCTTCGACAGGGGCCATGCCGTGTCTGTGCTGCCCTATGACGCCGCCGCCGATGCCGTGGTTCTGGTCGAACAGTTCCGTATTGCCGCTTGCCAAACCACCGAGCCGCCCTGGTTGATGGAGGCGGTGGCCGGCGCGACCAAACGCGGCGAAGAACCTGAAGAAGTCGCCCGCCGCGAGGCTCTGGAGGAAGCGGGCCTGTCGCTGGGCCGCCTGCATCACGTCATGCGCTTCCTGCCCAGCCCCGGCGCCGTGACCGAAGAGTTGCACGTCTACATCGGTGAAGCCGACAGCCAGATGGCCGGTGGTCATCACGGTCTGGCAGACGAACACGAGGACATCAAGGTCCATGTCGTCGCGTTTGCCGAAGCCCTCGCCATGGTCGAAGACGGCCGCATCGTCGTCGCCAACACCGTCATCCCCGTGCTCTGGCTCGCCCTCCACAAGGACGAGATCCGAGCGGCGTGGCGCTAGTGGGGGACATCCTTGCCAGTGCCGCGCAGTTCAGCTGTCATTGTCCCTTCAGAGCCATTCAATTGGTCAGCAATACTTCTTGGATACGAGGAACTAGGGCTTCGCTCCAAGGTTTCTGCACCCAATCAAACTCGAAATCCGTCTTGTGCCGACATCGTTCGCACGCAGGTTGTTGATGCGTAGTCGAATTCCATTCGACCACTGAGGGTACAAAGCTGCTACGATTGTGTTTGTTTGTAATCTTGGAAAGCTGACAAAGCCTTTGTCTCCGGGTGCATCAACTACTGCCATCAGCTATGAATGTCGTGATCGACGAGCGAAGATATGCGATCGCATTCTGAAGTCCATTGTTCAGGAATGCGGTCCCGCATGAACCATGCAAATTGTTACTCCCACATCCAATTCTATTGTGAATTGCGACAACTTCGCCACTGGGGGTGCTCTCGTCATCCAAGATAATCAATGGCGCCCCAGAATGCCT
>CEUN01067647.1_pt1 | contig 11905 bp, 10 predicted proteins | sample 361501 | NCBI WGS metagenome assembly CEUN01 (sample SAMEA2622801, study PRJEB7988) | marine metagenome | biome: marine biome (ENVO:00000447); feature: marine epipelagic mixed layer (ENVO:xxxxxxxxx); material: "saline water (ENVO:00002010), including plankton (ENVO:xxxxxxxx)" | depth 120 m | reverse complement strand
CTCATCGAAAATTCAAAATTAATCAATGTCAGTGGCAATACCTTTCGTCGTCACACACCCAAGTATGGAACAGGCGTAAGTTTTACCCAGTGTACTGACATTACTTTTACCGGTTGCGCCATCCACGATGAAACCGAAGAAGGACAACCCGATTTGCCTGCGCTTCTACGACTGAACAACTGTAAACGAATTAACATAACCGGCAGTCAGTTTATTAATGGATTAGTTGGAATTGCAGCTTCCAACACCCATCATACCCTGATTAGTTCTAATACCATCCATGATGAAAGGAAAAAGCCGATCGCCCAAAACGGAATTCAATTCGATAATACTGGAGAAGGAAACCTTGCGGCAAATAACTCCATCGGTCCCTGTAAAAGCGAGGCCATCGAAGGCAGTATTCATACAGAATAATAACTAAAAACTTTTCCGTTTGCCTTCCGCAAGACCTTTGCCATTCTCTCTGAAACTTATGATTAAACCCATAATCACTTTTCTATTTGCCGGCTGCCTGCTGGCAGGAGACCTACTGGCCGGTGAAGCTGAGGGGCCATTGAAACCCCACTTGGGAAAACCACACCATGATTTGCAGCAGTTATTCAAAGGAGAACGATTTGGTAATATCGTCGTATCAATGAAAGGCACGGTCATTGCCACTTGGGGAACCAGTCACGTACGAGCCCGGCGGAGTACCGATGGTGGCAAAACGTGGGGCCCTGAGATTGTGATTGCAAAACCGGGGTTCCAAACCGGAGGACTAACGGTCAATGAAACTAATGGTGACATCATTGCCTTTGTTGAAGACCGCCATCCGCCGGCCCCCATACACATATATGTAAGTAGTGATGACGGTAAATCTTGGAAAAAAATCCCGACCGATATAAAGCCAGACTCAAAAGGAAACTCACCCTCCATGCATATGAACGAGCACGGCATTACTCTACGTCATGGTAAACATAAAGGGCGACTCATTAGACCTTCACGCTGGTACGCCGGAAAAAATGATCGTTCCCTTTGGCCAAAACATATTACTAATGCTATTTACAGTGATGACAATGGTAAGACTTGGAAAACCAGCGATCCCTTTCCTGCTAAAGGGACCGGTGAAGCAATGATTGCCGAATTAAGCGATGGAACCATTTATTATAACTCTCGCCGGCATTGGGCCGAAGAGGGAGCTAATCCGCGAAGGCGTTGGACCGCCACAAGTAAGGATGGTGGCCACACTTGGGAAAATTTAAAATTTTGCGAGGTTCTTCCTGATGGACCTCAGAACACTAACTACGGCTGCATGGCTGGCCTAACCCGGCTGGCTGTTAAGAATCGCGACATCCTTATTTATAGTAACTGCGATAGCCCCAAAGGTCGAGACCATGGAACTGTTTGGGCCAGCTTCGATGGCGGGAAAACCTGGCCCATCAAAAAATTAGTTTATGAGGGACGCCATGCCTATTCTTCTATTACTTCGGGCCGACCGGGAACCATTACTGAAGGAATGATTTTTCACCATTTTGAAGGTGGGCCAAAAGGAGGATCTACCGTTGCGCGTTTTAATCTCGCATGGATTCTAGATGGCGGGCAATCCACCGGCGATGGGGTCATCCCGACAAATCTAAACTAATTTTAACGGCATGATTAAAAAAATTCTATTCAGTGTTTTATTAATGGCTACAGCACCAACGGTTTTGTCAGCTGAAAAATCCCTCATTGAATCAATTGAAAAGAGTGGAGGCCTGATCCTGCCATGGCCGGGTGAAGCTAACAGCTGGGAGGTCGAGTTCCATCTTCGTGGACGTGAACTCACTGACGATGGGCTGGCTAAGGTAGCCTCACTGAAAAGTGTCATCGCGCTCAACCTACGTGATACTCAAATCACCAGCGCTGGGTTAATTCACCTTAAAGCACTATCCAAATTAAAACGGTTGCATCTTGAACGAACCAAAATCGATGACAGCGGTATGAACCATTTAGCCGGTCTCCAGAATCTTGAATATCTAAATCTTTATGGAACCAAAATTACGGATAAAGCTCTCGATCAACTCAAAGGCTTAAAAAAACTAAAACAACTTTATGTGTGGCAGACTGAAGTAACCGATGCAGGAGTTGAACAGCTCGAGAAATCTCTGCCCGACCTGAAAGTAATCCGGGGGATTGATCTCAACAAAATCGTCATTGTTAAAAAAACTGAAACCAAGCCACAAGAGAACTTGAAATGGCTGCCAGAAGGGGGGGCTGAAAAACCTCCCGCAAAATCCAAGACCGGCTCTTTCACCATTATTACCTTCCAGAATAAGAGCAATAAAAACCTCAAACTTTATTGGATCGATTATGGCGGTATTAAAAAACTTTATGGTGAAATAGCCAAAGGACAGGAACGCAAACAAAATACCTATTCTGATGCAGTATGGCTAATCACTGATGATAAGGAAAAACCCCTAGGTTATTTTGTAGCAGGAACCAAAGAAGCACTGGCTATCATACCGAAATAAGCGCCACCTGCTTACTTGAGATTTTCTGCTGATTTTGTTAATTTATTTTCGTTTTTGAAAATTCTCTATTAGGGAATGTTGAGCTTACACCATAATCGGCGCGATTTCCTTCATTCTGCTGTTGGATTGGCCGGCCTCTCGTTGCCAACTTTTTTCCAGGCAAAAGCTACGACTTCCAAGCTAAAGCGGAAAGCTAAGTCCTGCATCATTATCTACACTTGGGGCGGCATGAGCCATTATGAGTCATTCGACCCTAAGCCTGATGCACCTGCTGAAATAAGGGGCGAATTTAAACACATTAAAACATCTACCCCGGGAATCCACTTTTGTGAGCACCTCCCTCTTCTGGCCAAACACTCTGAAAAATTAGCGATTGTAAGATCGGTCCATCACAAACACGGCGGTCACGGTTCAGGCATGTATGTCAATATGACCGGGCATAACCCAATTGGAGGCGTAAAAGCCAAAGGGCGTAAAAACTGGCCTTCGCTAGCCTCAATGATTTCCTATTTTCATAATCCGGCAAAAGGCACTCCACGGGCGATCAGGATGCCCTACTCCATGTTTGATAATGGCGGACAACAGGCCGGTGAAGGGGCTGGGTGGATGGGATCGAAATATGACCCCATACTGGTACGTACTCCTGCTGGTGAACCATGGCGCGGGGTAAATCGCTACACCGACCGTGAACTGAACCTAAAACTTAATCTGAAAAAAACTCGAATTACTCAGCGGCGTAACCTCCTTGACCAACTCGACAATACAGGCACTGAAGAAACCGCTTACAATCAATTAGATCACTATTCCCGCATGGCAGCCGATATGCTTCTAGGATCCCCGGTTCGTGAAGCTTATGATCTAGAGAAAGAGCATCCTAAAATTCGCGCGATGTACGGCAACCACATGGGAGGACAATCCCTTCTTCTGGCCAGACGTCTGGTTGAAGCAGGTGTCCCTGTGGTGCAAACCCTTCTTTCGGCAAGCGACCTTGCAGGAGGCAGCGGAGACAATTGGGATACCCACCGAAATCATTTTCCAAAAATGAAGGATCGCCTTCTGCCAGTTTTTGATAAGGCGGTATCGGGTTTACTTACTGATCTGAACATGAGAGGAATGCTGGAAGAAACCCTTCTGGTATTTCTAACTGATTTTGGACGCACCCCGAAAGTGAACGGTAACGGAGGTCGCGACCACTACCCAAATGTCTATTCTTTGGCTTTTGCCGGTGGTGGGATTCAAGGAGGTCAAGTTTATGGTGCCAGTAATCGAAAAGGAACTGAACCTGCTGCAGGTGCCTGTTCTCCAGCCGATATCCATGCTACGGCATTTAAAGCAATGGGCATTGATCCTACCACTGAATTACATGATTTACTGGATCGACCATTCCAGCTGTGCGACGGCAATCCTCTGCCATTGTTCTGATTCTCTAACCCCATGAGAATCCCATTTCTGCTAATATTCGCATCAATTCAAATTCATGGTGCCGATTGGCCCCAATGGCTAGGCCATGAACGTGATGCGGTTTGGCGGGAAGAGGGTATCGTTAATACATTTCCCGAAGGCGGCCCAAAACTAATATGGAAGACCCCTTTGAGTGGCGGATATTCGGGCCCCGCTGTAGCCAATGGCCGGGTCTTTGTCATGGACCGTATTGCTGATGAGATTGATACCAACAAAGCCAAGCTACTACACAAAGGCACCCCTCCTCGAAACCCTAATTTTTTACGTAAATTTTTTCCTGGAAAAGAACGTGTTGTTTGCTTGAATGAGGCTAATGGAAAGTTAATTTGGTCTCATGAGTGGAATTGCCCTTATACCACTGTAGCCACCTATGCGATCGGGCCACGCGCCACCCCAACTGTAAATGGCGATTACGTTTATGCTTTGGGAGCGGAAGGCAATCTATTATGCCTCTCCACAAAAACAGGTTCTGTGATTTGGCATCGTGATTTCAAGAAAGATTACGGACTCAATATCCCTGAATGGGGAACTGCAGCTCATCCTCTCGTCGAAGAAGATTTACTAATCTGTGTGGTCGGAGGGAAGGGCACCACATGTGTGGCATTCAACAAAAACAGTGGGACAGAGATTTGGAGGGCTCTGTCCTCTAAACAACCGGGCTACTGCCCCCCTGTGATCCATTTTCTTGGCGGCAAAAGGCAGCTGCTGATTTGGCACAGTGATGCTCTTGAGGCGTTAAATCCTCAAACAGGAAAAGTATATTGGTCAGTTCCCATAAAACCCACTTACGGAATGGCTATTGGCCAGCCCATGGCTGAAGGCAATCGTATATTTATCATGAGCTTCAATCGCATTTCAGCCTGCATAGAAGTAGCCAACGACGGCAATGAAGCAAAAATCATATGGCGGGGAAACACTCGAAACGGTGTCGGTGGTGTTCACAACACAGCTTTTTTGGATGATGGCCACCTATATGCTTGTGGAAATGGTGGTAATTATATTTGTGCCAATCTTGATAGCGGCAAAAGGTTATGGAGCACCTTTAAACCTGCGGCGGGAGAACGCCCGGCCAGTTGGGCCAATGTATTTACAGTAAAACAAGGTAATCGATTTTTTCTCGCAAATGACTTTGGCGAACTCATCATCGCCCACCTAAGCCCCAAAGGATATCGCGAAATAAGTCGTTCCAAGCTGATTGAGCCCACACACCGAGTCGGCCACAGAACCCTTGTCTGGTCACATCCCGCATTTGCCAACCGCCGCGTTTACCTTCGTAATGATTTTGAAATTAGATGTTACGATTTAGCTAAGTAGATTTCGGCTCGCTCCAATTAGATCAATCAGTACAATCGCCAAATGAACCCCGAAGAAAGAGCAAAGGATCTGGGTGTTGAATTTACTAATCAAGAGTCGGGATATTTAAATCTTTGTATCCGGAGCGGTAATCTACTCTTCACTTCAGGCCACACAAGCACTGCCACAGGCATACTTGGAGCTGGTGTATCTGTTGAAGAGGGTTATGAGGCAGCTGAAGATTGTGCAAAAAAGATTTTAAATTCCGTATACAATACACACGGAACCATCAACGGATTGAAAGTCGTTAAACTTCTGGGATGCGTTTATTCAGCATCGGATTTCACCGATCAGCATCTTGTTATTAATGGCGCATCTGACCTTCTACACAAGATTTACGGCAAGGAGGGGCATGGATATCATGCCCGAAGCGCTCTTGGATTTTCCGCCCTTCCCACCGGTGCGGCTGTTGAAGTGGAGGCAATTTTTGAAATTATTGAAGAATGAACCGTATTCTAATCCTTTTTCTCGCTTGGTTAACCATTGATTCACTATGGGCCAAACAACCAAATATCATTTTTGTACTGGCAGATGATCTTGGCTGGGCAGAACTGGGATGTTACGGAAATAAATTTAACGAAACACCCCACCTAAACGCACTAGCTGAGCGTGGACTTCGTTTCACTCATGCATATGCCTCAGCTCCCGTATGTTCTCCCTATCGTGCGGCGTTTCTGACCGGGCAATATCCTGCGCGGGTGGGGATTCTGGATTACTTAAGACCAGATTCGGATAACGGGCTTTTGACTAAACACATTACGTTGCCTGAAATGTTGAGGAAAAATGGCTACACAACCGGAATGATCGGAAAATGGCACCTATCAGGATACAAATATCATGGAGCTAAGAAAGTCGTACGACCTACCAACCATGGTTTTGACTGGAATATCGGCAGTGAAATTAAAGGCGTAGGAAATGGCGCGAATTTTTTCCCGTACGTTTTCCGCACTCAACCCATTAGCTGGATTGATTTGCCAAAGTCTAAGTTAGGCAAGGATGAATATCTAACCGACCGGCTAAATCGTGAAGCCATAGATTTTATCGAAAGAAGCAAGACAAAGCCCTTCTTTCTCTATCTAGCCCACTACGCTCCTCACACTATTCTAAATGGCCGGCCCGATCTGGTAGAAAAATACCGCAAGAAACACCCTCCCGGTAAAAGCACTCGAGATCGGTGCTATATATGCAAAGATTCAGGCCATGAAGGTGACGCCTTGAATCATTGGGCTGGCGACCATAATCCCCACCTAGGGGCAATGCTCGAGAGCATTGATGAGGGAATCGGGCTCATCGTGAAAAAACTCGAGGAACTCAATTTACGAGAAAACACCATTTTAATATTTTCCAGTGACAATGGAGGCGAATTAAATGTCACTTCCAATGCCCCTCTGCGGGGAGGCAAAAGTCAATTATATGAAGGAGGGATACGAGTTCCACTTATTGTTAGCTGGCCCAAAGAAATCCCTCAAAATAAGACATCAGAGCAAACAACTTCAAATGTCGATTTTTACCCAACTCTCTTGAAAGCCGCCGATATTACACCAGATAAATCTCAAGCCCTTGATGGCGTATCAATATTGCAAACCTTGCGCAACCCGGAAGTAGCGCCCGCACGCAAAGCTCTACACTGGCATTATCCATTGGAGAAACCGCATTTTCTTGGCGGAAGATCCAGCGGCGCCATTAGAGTCGGAGATTGGAAATTAATTGAAAATTTTAGCGAAAACTCCCCTGAACTATATCATTTAGCTAGTGATCCAAGCGAAAAAACTAACCTCGCCAGTCAACGCCCTGATAAACTCCGTGAACTTTTAACCCAATTGATTCAATGGCGCCAATCAATCGGTGCGACCAAGGAGCCTCCAAAAAGATAAAATCTTATTTGCTAAGCATTATGACGCCAAATTTGGCTCTTTTATTTTTGGCCATCAGCCTTAAACTACCTCGGCAATCGAACGCCACTTGCGAAGTTAAACTTAATAGATCATACTAAATCTGATTTTGTTTCTCACCATTGAAAAATAATCTCAAATCTGCTCTCCGGACTTTAGATTCCGGATACCGTGATGAATTGACTGAGGAACCCTCTCACTCTCTTGATCTTGCCAGATGCTTTTCACTAGTTTTCCTGCATGCAGGATGCTTAGGGATTATTTGGGTCGGGTGGAGCTGGCTGGCCATTATCGTTGCCCTCGCCCTGTATTTCACCCGCATGTTTGCTATCACCGCATTCCTCCACCGCTACTTTTCACATCGTACATTCAAGACCAATCGTTTTATGCAGTTCCTTTTTGCAGTTGCTGCATCCACAGCAGTTCAGAGGGGAGCACTTTGGTGGGCGGCACATCACCGTAAGCACCACAAGGAATCTGATAAGGAAAAAGATGTTCACTCGCCTCATACCCACAATTTCCTTTGGGCACACATTGGCTGGATTGCAAGCCCCAAGAATTTTGAAACTGACTATAATTCGATAAAAGACTTTGCCAAATACCCCGAGCTAGTTTTTCTCAATCGCTTCAACAAATTAGTACCTGCAATAATGGCTATAGGACTTTATTTTCTCGGCGATTGGGCTGCTTCACAATGGGCATCATTGCAGACAAGTGGGTGGCAAATCTTAATTTGGGGATTCTTTGTCAGCACCACCCTTCTTTTCCACGGAACCTCAACCATCAATTCCTTAGCTCATATTTATGGAAAAAAGAGATTTGATACCGGCGACCATAGCCGAAATAATTTTTGGCTGGCTCTAATTACCCTTGGAGAAGGATGGCACAACAATCATCATCACTACATGCATTCCGCCCGACAAGGTTTTTACTGGTGGGAAATCGATCTTACCTATTACGTGTTAAAAATTATGTCCTGGATTGGATTGATCCATGATCTTAAACCAGTGCCTGCCCGTGTGCTCGAAGAAGGGCGTAAAATCGATTCTGAGAATTGAAGCCAAAACTCGCTATAATCGGCACGGGCATCTCGGGGCTAGGATGTGGACATTTCCTGCATAAGGATTTTGACATACATCTTTACGAACAAAACGAACACATAGGCGGTCACTCCTTCACGGTAGACGCAAAAGAAAATAATAAGCAGATCCCGATCGACATGGGGTTCATGGTCTTCAACAAGAAAACCTATCCTAACCTTACCCGCCTATTTGATGAGCTTAACGTTGGCTATAAAAACTCAAACATGTCTTTTAGCGTTCAACATCTTGGGCAGAATCTTGAATATTGCGGATCAAGCCTAAACCACCTCTTTGGGCAGAGAAAAAACATTTTCAACCTACGCCACTGGAGAATGTTGATGCAAATTAACCGCTTTAATAATGAAGCCCGGGAAGCTTTGGAATCAGGCCAGTTTGATACCCTTACCCTAGAGGAATACGTTAAAGTAAAAAATTATGGGGAGGATTTTTTCCAACTCTATATTGTCCCCATGAGCTCTGCTATCTGGTCCACTCCGCCCAAGCTCATGCTCCAGTTTCCTGCCACTACTTTGCTGCGGTTTTTTAATAATCACGGGTTCCTTGGCATGAACACTCAACACCAATGGCTTACCCCTAAGGGAGGCTCACGTGAGTATGTAAAAAAACTCACAAAACCTTTTAGAGATAAAATCTCAACCAATAATAAAATCCTGAAGGTATCCAGAGCAGACAAGAGGGCAACTGTCCATACAGCTGATGGACAATCATACTCTTACGACAAGGTCATCCTCGCTGGTCACGCCGACCAATCACTCGCACTATTAGACTCACCTAAACTGGAGGAAAAGCAGGAGTTGAGTAAGTTCAAATACCAAAAAAATGTTGGTACTTTGCATACAGATCCATCCTCAATGCCTCAAAACAAACTATGCTGGGCTTCCTGGAACTACCGGATTAAAGAGGATACGTACGGTGAGCTCATTCCTAGAACAATCTATTGGATGAACAATCTCCAAAATGTATCCAAAGAAACCAATTATTTTGTGAGCATTAACGGAGAAGATGAAATCAACCCCAAAAAAATCATTAAGCAGGTAGAGTTTGAGCACCCTCTTTTCGACTCTGCTGCCGTGAATGCTCAAAGTAAATTGCATTCGCTAAATCAAAGTTCGCCGGAGCAAACAATTTATTTTTGCGGCAGTTATTTTAAATATGGTTTTCACGAAGATGCCTTAAATTCCGCCATGGACCTATCTTCAACGATATTAGGGAGGCCATTGTGGAGCTAAAGTCCTGCATTTATGAATGTCAGATCATGCATCATCGCTTCAGCCCCAAGGAGCATCATTTCGTATACAAAATATTTATGTTTGGGCTCTTTCTCGACGAAATCAGCGAACTTTCCAGAAAATTTATTTTATTAAGCCATAACCGTCTTAATCTTTTCTCATTTTATGATCAGGATCATTTGCAGAAAGACAGCCGAAGTGCGAAAGAAAAGATAATAGCATACGCCAATGAAAATGGGTCGAATGTCACCGACGATTGCCATGTACAACTAATAACCTTACCTCGCATTGCCGGCTACGTATTCAATCCAGTTTCATTTTACTTCATTTTTAATAGGAAAAATGAACCCATTTGTGCTGTTGCAGAAGTGAACAACACATATAGGGAAATGAAGCCTTACCTGTTAACTCAATACACCAATGGTCGATTCAGACTTCGCGTGCCCAAACACTTTTATGTATCCCCTTTCTCAAGCCTGGAGTTGGAATTCGACTTTGATTTCAAAGTACCCGGCAAAAAACTCAACATAAAGATCGGTGAATTTGAAGCAGACCGAAAAATATTAGCCAGCTCCCTAAGTGGGAACGCCTTTCCTTTTACCGGCAAGAGACTCATCTGGTACGCAATAAAATACCCACTATTGACGCTTAAAGTCATTACCCTTATTCACTGGCATGCCCTACGTTTAAAACTGAAGGGCCTACACCATCATCCAAAAGCTGAAAACCCTCATTTACAAAAACCCATATTAAGGTAGTCCAAAATCAAAAACACCATTTGATGCAACGAAACACACAACATCAAAAAAGAGCAGGCGACGGGACGGGTGCTCGCCCGGCTACTTTTTGGCAAAAACAATGTCAAAAGCTTATTCACCAAGCATTCAGTAAAATGAAACGAGGACGCCTCATTATCAGGATGCCTGAGGGAAACTCATATAATTATGGTGAAGACGAAAACGCAGAACCAGCAATCATCCATATTCGCTCCCACAATTTTTTTGCCAAATGTGTGCAGTACGGTGACATCGGGCTTGGTGAAGCTTACGTCGATGGTGACTGGGATACCGATGATATTTCTGCAGTCGTGGCATGGTTCATATTAAATATCGATAATGCCCCCTCCATATCTGGCTCTAAAACAAAAACAATTGCTATCAACTTCCTTAAAATCATCAACCGCATAGAGCATTTACTTCGGCCAAACAGCTTGAAGATGAGTAAGAACAACATTCATGAGCACTACGATCTGGGTAATGATTTCTACAAATTGTTTTTGGATAAAACCATGACCTATTCCTGTGCTTATTATGAAAATTCGAATTATAGTTTAAGTGAAGCGCAAACAGCCAAATATGATCGTTTATGTAAGAAGTTAAATATCAAGGAATCCGATCACGTATTGGAAATTGGATGTGGCTGGGGAGGGTTTGCTGAGTATGCAGCCGGCAAATATGGATGTCAGATTACGGGGATCACCATATCCGGGGAACAACTGAAATTTGCTCAAACCCGAATAGAAAAAGCAAATCTATCTGAAAAGGTAAAACTCCTGTTTCAAGACTACCGACACATCAAAGGTCAATTTGATAAAATTGTTTCCATTGAGATGCTCGAAGCTGTGGGGGATGCTTATTTAGAGGACTATTTCAAACAATGCAACCGACTACTCAAGCCGGAGGGTTTATTGGGAATTCAAATCATCACCTGCCCCGACTCGCGCTACAAACAACTTCGAAATGGAACCGACTGGACCCAAAAGCATATTTTTCCGGGCTCGCTCCTGCTCGCCCAGCATCGCGTTGCCGAAGCCATGGAAAAAGCAGGATCCCTTTTTCTCTATTCTTGGGATGAGTTCAGCCAAAACTATGCCCGCACGCTTAAAGCATGGCATGAACGTTTTAATGGATCATTGGAAGAAGTACGCTCACAAGGTTTTGATGAGAAATTTATACGCAAATGGAATTACTATCTTTGTTACTGTCATGCGGGATTTACCATGCGCAATGTTGGCGTCGCTCAAGCCATTTACACTCGGCCAAATAATCTGAGCTTAAGAGAGTATTCATGACCAAAAAAGGACTACTTTTATTCTTCAGCCTGATGCTGATTTCAATGCTAGGGGTTTGCCTTTGGGCTGGTAGCAGTAAAAACATGTTCATTTACTTTAACGAACAACGTTCCAGCCCATGGTTTATTGCTACACTTTTGGACTGCTATTGGGGCTTCTTCATTTTTTATGGGTGGCTACTATATCAGGAGAAATCTTGGGTAAAACGAATCCCATGGCTGGCAGCCATTTGCTTTCTAGGTAATATCGCTGTTGCCATTTATGGGTTGATTCGAGCAGCACGCTTACCCGCCGATGCCACCTTTGA
>CEUN01180994.1_pt1 | contig 11933 bp, 8 predicted proteins | sample 361501 | NCBI WGS metagenome assembly CEUN01 (sample SAMEA2622801, study PRJEB7988) | marine metagenome | biome: marine biome (ENVO:00000447); feature: marine epipelagic mixed layer (ENVO:xxxxxxxxx); material: "saline water (ENVO:00002010), including plankton (ENVO:xxxxxxxx)" | depth 120 m | reverse complement strand
GTACTGGGTCTATTGTGTCAGCCTGAAAAACGGCAAGACGCTTTGGAAGGAGCGAATTCACTCCGGCATTCCCAAGACCGGCATTCACCTGAAGAGCAGCTATGGCGCGGAAACCGCCGTGACCGATGGCGAACTGGTTTACTTCTATTTCGGTGACTTGGGCATCTTCGCCTACACGCTCGATGGAAAAGCCGTCTGGTCCAAAAAACAACGTGCGCGCAAGACCCGCTACAACTGGGGCACGGCGAGTTCTCCAGTCCTGCACAAGGACCGCCTTTACCTCGTGAACGACAACGAAGAGGATTCCTACCTGGTGTCGCTCGACAAGAAAAACGGCAAACAGCTCTGGCGGACTGAACGCAAGGAAGGCAGCAACTGGTCCACGCCTTACATCTGGCAAAACAGCGAGCGCACCGAGATCGTGGTTCCCGGGACTGGTCTCACTGCCTCGTACGATCTCGAAGGCAAGATGCTCTGGCATTGGAAGGGCGGAATGTCATCCATCACAATCGCCACGCCGTACGCGGAAGGTGACCGGCTCTTTATCACCTCGGGTTACGTTGGCAGTCGTCTCAAACCGATCTATTCCGTTCGCCCGGGAGCCAAGGGGGACATCTCGATTCACCGTAGCGAGACCTCGAACAAGTTCATCACTTGGTGCAATTGGAACTCCGCGCCCTACAACCCCAGCACGCTCCTCTATCGCGACCGCCTCTACGTGCTGCTCGATCGCGGCATGCTGAGCGCTCTCGATCCCAAGACCGGCAAACCCATCTACGATCGGGAGCGCATCCCCGAACGTCGCGCCTACACGACCAGCCCCTGGGCGAACGACGGCAAGATCTTCTGTCTCAACGAAGACGGTGTGACCTTCGTGTTTGGAGCCGGCGACAAATTCGAACTCCTCCACCGCAACCGTCTCGCCGAAGACGACATGTGCATGTCCACCCCGGCCCTTGCTGGAGACAGCCTCCTCATTCGCAGCGCTGCGCGCCTCTACTGCATTCGCTCGAAGAAGCAAAAGGGAGATTGAGACAAGGCGTTAAGACAACGATTAAGAGCAACCCGGCAATACACGTATGACGCGATACCAGGGTGTGTTCGAAAACCTTCCCACTATCCAATTGATTGAGCTTTTTCTTCCAGCTGCTGGAGATCGAGTTTTCGAACAGACCCCAGACCAATTGCATTTACGTGTCCTTGCGCGCGGGCACAATTGAAGGATGCGTCCATCCGAGCTTCCGGCACGGTGTGCGAATGACATTCGAAGTCTTGAATCGAGCATGACGCGGCATACATTCGGGCGCATGCGAGCTCTGATTCTCATTCTCCTGTTCGTATCAACGATCGCCCACACGGCTTTGGCCGACTCGTTCAACTGGCCGGGCTGGCTGGGGCCAAAACGCAATGGCTGGGTGCCTGGTGTTCAGGCGCCGAAGACCTGGCCGAAGGAGTTGACGCGCGGATGGCAGATCGAGACGGGACAGGGTTACGGGTCGCCATTGGTTTCTGACGGAAAGGTGTATCAGCATGCGCGACAGGGTGAGAATGAGGTCCTGTGGTGCATTGATCTGTCGAACGGTGAACGCTTATGGCGGCAGGCATACCGCGTGCCGTTCAAGATCGCCGGTGGTGGTGACTTCCACGGGAAAGGGCCGAAGTCATCGCCGGTCATTGCGGAGGGACGAGTGTTTACAATGGGGATCACCGGAGTTCTCACAGCGTGGGATGCCAAGAGCGGAAAGGAATTGTGGAGACGCGACTATTCCAATCGCTACCGCGGACGCTTTCGGAAGCCACACCCGAACTGGGGCGCCTCGACCTCGCCCATTGCGGACGGCAACAAGGTCATCGTGCATTTTGGCACGGACAAGGAAGGGGTATTGGTCGCATTGGATGTGGAAGATGGGACGGAGATCTGGTCACAGGGGAACGACGGGGCGTCTTATTCATCACCCTTGATTGCGGAGATCAATGGCGTGAGGCAGGTGGTCGAGTGGAACCATAACGCGCTGGTTGGCGTGGACATCGAAACGGGCAAGGAACTATGGCGCCATCCCTTCCCACACGTCGGCACGAATCAGAACATGCCCACCCCGACGATTCACAAAGGGCGCGTGATCATCGGTGGGGAGAACCGGGGGCTGCATTGCGTTGAACTCTTGAAGATCGACAACGACTGGACCGTGACCGAGCACTGGCACGAACGTCGGCTTGCTTTGGACATGGCGTCCACCATTGCGAACGGCGACCTGGTGTACGGATTGTCTCACTACGAGCGTCGGCGCTTGTTCTGCGTGGACATCGACTCGGGGGATATAATCTGGAAGGGACCGGAACGCGCCGGCCAAAACGCAACGTTTCTCGCCATCCCCGGTCACGTGCTGGCCTTGATGGATCACGGGCGCCTGCACGTGTTGAAAGCGGGCACCAAGGAATTCACGAAGCTCGCGACCTACCGTGTTTCCAATCTTCCGACCTGGGCTCCTCCGGTTCTGTTGCCTGACGGTTTTCTCATCAAGGACAACAAGAACCTCACGCGTTGGAGTTTCGATCGGTAACGACGCTATTCTTGTGGCGGCTTTTGCTGTTCCGCAAATACGATCTGGCGATTGGCGCGATGGATTCCGATCAGTCCGCCCGTTAGCGGATCGTTTGCAATGCCTTGTCCGCTGAAGGGCGCGGGTTGTTGGTCGATAAACTGAAGGACGTTTCCGTTTTCAGGCAGACGCAACCGGAACACAACCGGGTCGTCATGACCCGTCACCAGCAGATCCTTCCCTCGCCAGATTCCTCCTGAAAGACTGAAACGGCCAAGTTCGTTGATCACGGGTTTTGGGTAGGTCCAGCGCGCGAGTTCGTTCCAGTCCTGGTCATACTTTACGAAGAAGGTGCGTTGGTTGTCCTCGCCGTAGTGGGCGAAGTTGCACCACCAGAAACCGTCGCGCCGAATTGCCCAGACCAGGCTGCCCCCCGAATCGCCAAAGTCCTTGAAGACAGAAAGGCGCATCGTATCCGGGTCGAGCACCATAATCTGGCTGCGTTCGGGTTTGGTGGGGTAATTTGAGTGCGCGCAATAGAGGCGACTGTTCCAGAACAATCCGCTGTTCAGATGCTTTGCCTTCCCAGAGCTGATCGCGACCCGTTTACCCGTCCTGCGGTCGTATTTGGCAACCGCCCGACTCGCGATCGCATAGACATGCTTTCCATGGGCTGCCGCGGCCTGGTGAGCTTCCGGTGCGGAGATGCTGCGCGTCTGTTCCCAGGCTCCCGCTTCTTGGGCGGGCGCGTTCGAGGCGTACCATGCCAAGGCGAGGATGAGCGTTCTTACCATGAGAGATGGGGGGTCACAACCTGCGGGAGATTTCGTCCTTGATCGAATCGAAGTCTGGAAATTGACCGGTCTTCAACTTTGAGTAGATCAGTTCTCCGTTCGCGACGACTTCGAAGACGCCCCCGGAAGCGGGGATCAGCTTCAACGATGCGATACGCTGTTTGTGCTCCAACAATTTGGCCGCCAGACCGACGGCTTTGGGCTCATAGTTTCAAGCCGCGCAATATTCGATGCTGATTTCCATAAACGGCAAGCTAGTGGCCCGTGCCGGCAAGGTCAAGGAAGGGAAAGCGTTCAGAGGAAATCGAAGATGGCAAGGCGACCGCTGTCTTCGGGGGACATGAGGACTTTGAGGCCTTCGTTGATTTCTACGGCGTGGCCGTCGCGGAGGTATTCCTGTTCATCAACGATGATCATGTCGTGACCGCTCTGGTTCACCATCCACCACTTGTCCTGGTAGTAGCTGAAGTAGGCCTGGGGTTCGCGGTCGGATTGCTGCGGACTCACGTTGGAAAACATGTGCCACTTGTAGAGGTAGCGGTTGTTCCAGACGGTGATGGAATGTTGTTCGTCGCTGTAAGCGCCCCCTCCCTTTTCGCGGAACAGATCGACGATGGGAATCGCGGCCGGCCAGGGGCGGGAGGTGTGGGGGCATTGCTTGGACATGCCGCGCGTGACGATGAACCACTGCTTGCCGTCCGGTGATGGGTGAATGAGGTCGAGGGTCTTGGTGAGGGCCTTCTCCCATTCGCTGGCGGTAGCACGCATGCGCGGGTTGTGCAGGCCATCGACAAAGGTTTTCTGAAAGAGGCCTTCCAGGTGGGAACCGAGTCGCGCGACGGGGATTTCCGGAGCTTCCTTCGGATGATTCGATTTGTCAGTCGGATGCTCGATGTAGAGGGCGTTCTGGCCCATGGCGAGCAGCTCATCTTCTTCCGGGCTTTTGCTGTGGATCTTCGGTCCCTGCAGGGGATGCCGAAGCAGCAAGGTTTCGTAAATGAGAACGGCGAGCGCATGCAAATCAGTTTCAATCGAGGGAAGCGCCTTGCCGGTGACGACTTCCGGCGCGATGTAGCCGGGAGTTCCAAGCACGCTGGGTGGGGCAAGCCCGGGTACAACGAGTGAGTCGATGTCGATCACGCAGGCGTCTCCGTGCTTGGGATCGATCAAGACGTTGTTGTGCGAAAGGTCGGAGTGCGCGAGTCCGGCAAAGTGCAATCGACGCACGGCGGTCGCCATGATGGAGCAGCACTGCACGTAGCGGAGGAAGTCACCTTTCTCGTCATCAGGCAGAAGCTTGCGGGCCTTCAGTCCGGTGAACCAACGGCCCTTCTTTTCGCGGACGTTGTTGGTGCGGTCGCGGAAGAAGAAGTTGGACCGGTAAGCCGGGCAGACGACGCCGAGGATGGGGTTGCAGAGATTGTGTCTTCGAACGAACTCAGCGGGCAGGTGCTTGGCGCCATCGACAATGGCGGTGGGCCAGCAGAAATGCTTCACCCAGTAGTCGGCCTGGGCGCCTGAAGTAGTGGGGTTGTAGTCGCCGACGATCTTGCGAACGCGGGTGCGTCTTTCGTGCGGGTCGTCGAGCTTGCCGAAGAAGAAGCCAACGACATGCTTGTGGTCCTTGCTGAAGAAGACAACCTTCTCGCCCCCGGACGCAACGGGTTCGCGTTCGAAAACGATTTCTTCCCCTTCAGTTGTCCGGACCTTCAGGTATTCCATATCCCGCTCGTTCAGAACTGCACGCTCGGCGGCCGCCGATGCATGAGCAGTACGGTGCGATCGTCGTTCTCTCCCCGTTTTTCAAATTCCAGCCATTGAGCAAGTGCCCAGCCGGCGGCTTCCTGATCGAAGACTCCGGGTTGCTTCGGTTGATCCTTGAAATGATCCAGCGGCTTGTCCACTCCCGTCATCCATTGCTTGTAGATATCGAGGGCCTTCTTATCGATGGGGTAGAAGGCGTCCTCGATCCCGTCGGAGCAGAGAAACAAGGCATCGAGTTTGTCCAACTCGTCGAACTCGTTGACGGTCTCGGCTTTCTTTTGCCCCTCGCTGTCGGTGAGGAAACAGGAGACTTCTCCGGAAAAGGCGCCACTGTCTGCATCACCAAATTTCTTCAGGGTCTTGTCTTTCAGCAACAGCGAGATCGCGCCGTCGCCGACCTGATTGGAAAGCAGGAGTTCTTCACCGTCGCGGTGGTAGTGGACGACGGTCAAAAGCGTCGCGCGGAATTCTTTGGGACTGAGCTTGGATTTCTCAGCGATGTTGACGACCTTGCCGCGGCCGGCTTGAACGGCCTTGGTGACGAATTCCTTGAGGAGCTTCGAGCGTGACTCCTTGTCCTTCAGTTTCTCGGCGTCCGCTTCTTTCAGGAGCTTGAGGAAGTGGGCGACGGTCTCATGGACGGCTACGTGCGAACCCACGCGGCTGTACTTGCTGGACCCGGCACCATCGGCAACGACCAGCACGGTGGCGTGGTCGTTGTGGCCAAAGGCCATGGCGTCTTCGCGAAAACGGTTGTCGAAAGCCTGTTTGCGTCCTCGCCGGCTGCCTCCGATGACCCGCCATTGTTCGGAGACAATGCGCTCGACGTAGATGTGGTCCTGGTAATCGTCGCGATCGAGTTCGGGGAATTCCTTGGCAGTCTCCGGTGGGCACCAGCGTTCCTTGACGGGTTCGGTTTTCCAGGTGGCCGCCTTGAGCGGGGCTGGTGGAGGAGCGGGGGCGGCTGGTTTCTCCGGTTCTTTTTTCTCGGGTTGATCGGTCGGATCGGATTTCTCCGGCTGATTGGACGAATCCTTTGCGGCTTCTTCCTTCTTTCGGTCTTCGTCGGCTGATTTGAGTCCGAGCATTTCCTCTTTCGTGAGGATCTGGGTGTGCTCGACTTCGATTTCAGCCGGGGGAGGTCTGGGAGCGGCCTCGGGCTTTTTTTCGTCCTCGGGTGGTTTATCGGAGTTCATGGCTTTGGGCGCGTCGGCTTTCTGTTCACCGGCGGGCTTGGGCTCGGGCTTTTCTTCCTTGGGAGGATCGTCCTCGGGTCGCTTGATGCCAAGCTGCTCCGGAGTCAGGAACTGTGATTGTTCCTGATCCTCCGACGATCCAGTGTTCTTGGCAGATTGCGAGCCGCCTTCGGGCGAGTCTTCCCCTCCCGGTCTTTCAGAACCGAAGAACCACTGTTTGAGACTCACCTCAATTAGGGATGAATAATGATCTCAGGCGGAGGCGGAGGCAGGGCAACTCCTTCGTCCGGAGAGACCGGGCTGGCACCGATCTTCTGGGAGGTCTGCTTGATGGATGCGGACACCCACTTGAAGAACTGCTTGAAGGCTTCAGGAGACATTTCCTTCATCACGAGCACGGTCTCGGTGACCTGCTTGAGAATCTCGGGGTCTGCTGCATCTCCACAGGCAACGGCGATGACGTTGCCGGGGCGATTGGTCTTCATGGCCGCGGCGTTTTCGTCCCAACGATCCGTTGGTGCGCCATCGGTGAAGATGAAGATGAGCGGCTTCCAATCGCCTTTCTCTTCCTCGGAAGTTTTGCGGACCTCGCGGTCGACGCATTCCATGAGGAGTTTGAGCGCGGCACCGAAGGCAGTCGTTCCACCGGCGGTGATGTCAGGCGGATTGAACTGCGTAATCTCAGTCAGCGGGACGACCTGTTGCGCGTTGCTGTCGAAGGTGATGACCGACAGGTAGGCGGACTCGACGGCGGACGGATCGCCCATGAGTTCGCTGTGCAGCGCGCGGATGCCGGATTTCACGGATTCGATCGGTGCTCCGTTCATGGATCCGGAACAATCGGCGAGGATGTATACAGGTAGCCTGCGAATAGACATGGTGTGCTAAAACGTTGGAATTATTGACGCGGGAGTGTTGGTAAAGGCCCCCAAAGGCGCAAGAACAAAAGGGTTTTGCGGCTTTCCCAACCCGAGGGAATGCGTGAGGACCATGCGGAAAAGGACGGGGTGTGGAATTTGTAGGCTACAAGGAAGTGGGCCTACGAAAGTATGGGACTCATTAGACTGATAGGACTTATCAATACGGACGTTCCACGTGATCCCGAATGTCCGGAAGCGCATTCGGGAGTAGCGCAATGATTCTCGCACTGGATTTTGGACCGAGCTTGGTGTCGTCGTTGCCTTGCGCCTGGAAGGTGCTTTCGTTGGTGATGGCGGGGAGTGCCGGCAGCACCTTCACACCAAATCCCCACAAGGCATGGGCAGCATTGAAGCGGACAGTGGAACTTGCATCAGTCAGCGCGCCGATCGCCATGAACCTGCGTCGGCGATCCATCTCAGCGCCAGTGGCGATTTGGATGAATCGTGACCTCGGTGTCCGTCTTGAGAATGACCTGACAGGCAATGCCCGAAGCCTCGGAGAAACGAATGGACTCGGGGAAGTTCAACACAGCCAAGGCAGTGGCCCAGGCGTCGGCGACCATGCACGAATCGTGAAGCACGCTGACCGCGGTGTTGCGCAACACGCGTGGACGTCCGGTCATGGGATTCATGATGTGGGAGTAAGAGCGCGTGCCGAGTTCGCGGAAGTTTCTGTAATCTCCCGAGGTGGCGATGGCCCGGTCGGTGAGCTCAATGGCGTTCACGATCTGGTACTTGCCGGGCTCAGGACGTTCGATGCCCACGCGCCATGGGTGGCCCTTCGGGCTTTCCCCGCGCGACTTCAGTTCCCCGCCAATCTCAATGAGGTATTGCTTGAAGCCATAGCCATCGAGGATGCGCGCGACTTCATCCACAGCGTACCCCTTGGCTATTCCGGACAAATCGATCTGCAGTTTTGGACGCGTCTTCCGGATCGCCGGTGGATTCGCACGGATCAACAGCTTGTCCATTCCGACGGTCGCGTGAACCTTCTCAATTTTGGCAATTTCCATGTGCGCCGGAGGTTCGTTGCCTCCAAAACCCCATAGCTTCACCAAGGGTTGCACCGTGATGTCGAACGCACCTCCGGTCTTTGCCGAGATCTCCATGCTCGTCCGGATCACCGCGAACATCTCGGGAGGCACGTGGAACCAGGTCAGATTCGTTGAGTTGTTGAAACCCGAGATGACGGAGTTGGTCCGCCAGGTGGACATCTGCGATTCGATCGTCTCAAGGCGCCCTGCAATGGAGTCCCGGATTCGAGATTTGCCGGCTTGCTTCTGGTCGGTGACAAACCGGACCGACCAGGTCGACCCCATCGCCCGACCGCTGACGACGCGCAATTCCGACGGGGAAAAATCCATCTCCTTCGGCTGCGGTTCCGCACAGGCCGCCAGCAAGGCGGCCAGGGCGAAGATGGAAAGTCGTTCAAAAGTCATACAACCAATTGTGAATCCACTCGTATCGGTAACGAAGCGTGGCCACCATAATCAAAACGAGCGCCACGCCAAGATCGCTTCGTCGCCAAGAATCCCTTTTACCGTGAGAGCGGATCGTCTCCAACAGCGCGCCGGTGGGGCAGCCATACCTGCAGTAGGCCTTGGGGATGAAACACGAAGCGATCAAACCGACGATGGCAACGCAGATGGTGGCCGTCCCAGCGGAGGTGAGAAGGTAGGCGTCGAAGGGTTCCAGGCCGGCAAGATCGAAGGAGATTGGAAGCATCACCAGGATCGCCACGAAACCAAGCAGCAATCCGGGAAGCCAGAGCAGACCGCGATGGAGATCCAGGTTTATCGCGACATGCCAGTTCTTGGGCCGCCAACGCAGAATCCACTCCTGGACAACCCCATGGGGACAAATCTGCTGGCAGTAGACCGGTTTCTGAGTTCCCCACGGAACGATCAGGACCGCGGCAACAAACAACACCATGCCCGGGGCAAGTTGCCAGGCGATGCCGGACTTGGTCCAGCCGGCAAGCAGTGATTGTGCGAGCAGATCTCCACTGATCAAGCCGATGTAGCCAAGGACAAAGAGTTGGAACCAACGGCGCGCGCGAACCCGCCCGCGAAGCTTGGTGAAACTCAGGAAGATGCCGAGCACGATCGCGCCGAGCAGGCCGAGATCTTCCAGTTCCCATTGTGGCGTGATCTTTGCCTCTCGTCCTTCACCCGCAGCGAAGCGATGAACCACCCCGCGGGCGACAGCCATGCTTGTCAGCGTCGCGCCGGATACGCCTTCGATTCCTGCCGCCTCCAGATCCATCTCGGCGACTTCGCTCCAGGTCATGCCGTTCCAGATTCGCTTGAAGGACCAATCGAGCATCACGTCTTCCGCGTGCTTGACGGTGTCTTCGCTGGAACGGACGTTGATGCCCTTCACGTTTCCGTCGGCCTTCAGCGCCACCATGGTATCAGTCGTTCCGCAATAGCCGATGATGTTGGATGCATCGGGCATGGTGCGAACGACGTAGCCGATCTGGTTGCCATCGACGTCGTGGACGAACATCCCCGCGTGCGGTCCGTGGTCATGTTTTAGCGAAGCGGCATTCGTCCAGAAGAACTGAACTTCCGGAATGGAGACGGGTTGTTCGCCCAGCACGCGCTGGCGTACGTGATGATCGCGGATGAGCCAACAGATGGCGAAGAGTGCGAGAAGGCGGTAAGTCTGAAGGAGAACCACCCGATGTCCGGCCAGTCGCTCGCGCTCGGCTTGGGCGGATTCGGTTTGGTCTGCGGGGGCGGTCATTTTCCGCAGATGGCGAGGTTGTTTGGAGATTGAGGGGGAAGAACGTCCGAACGTTCACGACGCGCCCCAACTTGGAACCAACGCACATCAATGTGAGCGCTCCCACGTCGTATGCTACGAGCATCGATGAAAAAACACGGCGACTGAAGAGTCGCCGTGTTGGCAGTTCGAATTGAACACAAACAGATCACTAATTCACCGGCAGCAATTGCACGCAGTCAGAGTGGATGTTGCCTTTCGCACCCTCGGCGACGATTTCGACCGTAGCCGGCTTTCCAGGAGCGAAGCTGAATTCTCCCAACGAATAGAACGAGGGTTTGATCGGCGCCGGTTTGGTCATATCCACGATGAGCTCCTTATTTCCACCGGGATGATGCACGAAGATTTTTGCATTGGGGGCACGGTTGGGGTGGTGCTGATAGGCGAAGCGCACCTGGTATTTTCCAGGTTTGATAATCTTGAATTCATAGCGCGCGGAGGCACCGGACCCGCCCGGCGCATAGCTGTAATTGTCACCCACATAACCCTTCAATCCGCGCCCCTGACGCCAAGGTCCGATGTGCTTTGCCTTGAGGTCATCAATTGCCAACCCCTTCAACTTCGCCGGATCCTGATATCGGTAGAGCTCGACCTCGGCAAGCGTGATGGCGTCCTTGGCCACGTAGAACTCCGCGTTCACATTGTCCCGACGCTGCACGCCGGGGAGCCGGCAAAGCGTGAGGAGCTCATCAAGGTGTGAGTGGTAAACTGCAGCGGGCGTGCAATCGTACTTGGTGCAGAGCGAAGCGGCCTTGCCGACGACTTCACCGATCATCCCACCCGTGCGCATGACACGGATGGTGCCAAGAGCTTCATGCGTCACGCTGATGTTGCGTCCGGCCATGAACAGGTTTTCGATATTGCGTGAGTAGAAGGAACGATACGGCAACGGATAACCGTGGCGTCGATCGACACCCGCACCATGGACGGCCTTCGCGATGAAGGGATTGTCCGGATACTTTTTCATGTACTGCTCCTTCGGATAGTGAAGGTCGATGGACCAGGTGGTGGGCACCGTGCCATCCGGGAATTTGCGTTTGCTGACGATGTCCTCCTGGGTGAGGACGACGTCCCCCATGAGCTGCGTGGATTCGCGATTGCCACCGATGTAGGCGACCCAGGTCAGACGCGCGTTCCGGTGCTCGGGTGCGGATTCGGGGTTGTGCTTCATGGCGGCAAAGGCGCCGAAAACCGCGCGGTGATTCCAGTCACGAATCAATTCGAGGTCATTCAATGGATCGAGATTATAGCCGCTCTCCCAGAACCACTCTCCGTGAAAGCGCCGCGGGTACGGGAAATCTTCCATGCCAAGCTCAAGTGCCCAGGGGACTGTGGGGAATTCCTGAGCCTCGGGAGCGTTCTCCCAAGCCCACATGTTGCTCATGCCGAGATGCCCCTTTCGCTGGATGGTGTGATCCGCCTTGGCCCACAGGCCGATGTAACCATGGCCGGTGGAGTCCACGAAGTTCCGGCCGGTGAACCGCTTGAGCTGTCCGCTACGCGTGTCGAAAGCCCAGACAGCGTTGATCTCGTTCTCGCTGGATTCCACGCGAAAGGCATGATGGTTCAGGAAGAGGGAAATGTTCTTTTCCCGGCGAACAGCGGCTTCCTTCCTTGCATCACCATACTCCTCATAGGTGCCGGGCGAGGCTTTGGCATGATCGGCGAACTCTTCGATGATCTCACCCAGTCTGAAAAACTCACCGCGACGGGTATTGCCCTTGGCCCACACGCGAATCTCCGAACTGCCATTGCCGCCAAGGACGGGACGATTCTGAATAAGAGCAACCTTGCAACCCATGCGCGCTGCCGAAATTGCCGATCCCAAACCACCGTAACCGCCACCGACAACCACCAGGTCGAATCCTTCGTGCCTCACCGGATCTGTCGGCAGCCCCGCAAGTCTCATGCGCCACTCGGCCATCGGCTCGC
>CEUN01152120.1_pt1 | contig 11949 bp, 8 predicted proteins | sample 361501 | NCBI WGS metagenome assembly CEUN01 (sample SAMEA2622801, study PRJEB7988) | marine metagenome | biome: marine biome (ENVO:00000447); feature: marine epipelagic mixed layer (ENVO:xxxxxxxxx); material: "saline water (ENVO:00002010), including plankton (ENVO:xxxxxxxx)" | depth 120 m | reverse complement strand
CGATCACGACGACCTGTGTTCGTTCCATATCAGTATTCCGTTTGTTTGGTTTGGTCGAAAGGATTTCCTCAAATCTTTTCCTCAAGCGCAATAAGACCCATCCCGGTGGTCATCGGAGCGTAGTAATGCCTATGAACTTGACGGACTTTATTACTTAGAGCACCGCGCATAGTTAACCACATAATAAGCTCGACGGCCTCTGCTCCGGCCTGTTCCATTATAGCCTGGTGAGTCAACTTCGTGAGTGAAATGGGATCGACTTCAATTCTGTCAAGGAAATCACTATCAAATTCGCTATTCAGGTGGCCGAAACGGGCACCATTTAGCTGATGCGACATACCGCCTGTTCCCAAAATCACAATCTTCTGGCTACCTGGATAACTTTGGACGGCCCTACGAATTGCCTGACCCAGCTTCCAGCAACGAAGCGCGGTTGGAAGTGGATGTTGAATAACGTTGACAGCAACCGGGACCACCGTCACGGGCCAACTATCGTCATGATCCCAGCAGAGGTGCATCGGCACCATAAAACCATGTTCAACGGACATTTCCTGGCAAATCGTTATATCGAACTCATCGTAGACCAGTGAATTACATAGGTGCCACGAAAAATCTGGGTTGCCCTTAAAGTCGGGCAATGGGCGGCGGCCCCAACCCTCATCACCTACCTGATATGATTCCGCGGCACCGATCGCAAATGTTGGGTATTTGTCAAAAAAGAAATCGCAGCCATGATCATTATAAACAACAATCGCAATATCCGGCTTTATTTCTTTTAACCATTCCTTAACGGGCTTGTAGCCGTCGAATAATGGCTTCCAATCAGGCTCATCGTGCCGTCCCTGATCGTGAACTACTCCAATCGAGGGGACGTGAGATGTGCCAATACCGGCCAAAATGTTAGCCATATCGAAAACCCTTTTATCTGGCGCCGGAGGCGTTTCGAGTAGCCAAAAATTCCTCGTAGGTTTGGCCCCTCTGATGAGCACCTATTTGATAGAGACCATGACCGATGACCGCGCCTATTTTCATTATCATATAAATATTTCCGCCGTACTCATCCATCATCGCCCGCCAGTCGCGGTCTCGAATAATCTGTCTTTCGACCTCCGTAAGATCTGCTGCTGCGAGGACAGATTCCTCGTCCGCTAGAAATGCTTCTCGGTTTTCCCTTTTGCACATAGACATTGCGAACTTATTGAGCCGGTAGCCCTTCTGGGTTTCTTCTGAGGCAAAAACTTTCGTATTCTCAATTGGGCGGGTTTTATCCACTTGCTGGCTCATATCGTCCCTCTCAAAACACAATCTATCAATATAATTCATATTTATGAATCAGAGCCTACATCAATAAAATAAGAAAAATCTAGTTCATTGCAGAGCCACCATCGACCGGTAAAAAATCGGACCAGTAATGAAATCACTTTCGGCGCTGGCCAAAAATATACAGGCTCCTACCACGTCTTCAGGAAAATGCACGTGCATATGCCGCCCCAATCCCTTGAGATCTACCCGTAATAATTGCGACCCGTTCTTCAAGTCTTGACATATGATCTCCCCGCTCAGGTGTTGAAATAGTCCTCCGATAGCCACCGCCCAATCGCGGTCAAACGTTCGTCCTCGTCAAACTGGCCGAGGATTTGAATGCCGAGTGGAACGCGGTCAACGGACATCAGCGGTAGAGATAATGCAGGCATGCCTACCACCGAGGAACCTTCATTAAAAACCGCACTGCCTTGGTCCATCCCAACCGGCGCTGGTCCCGGAGACGAAAGCGTAATCAATGAGTCCGCGCGAAGGCATAGTTGCCGGTGGAGATCGCGAATTCGGGCGCGACGATTAAGCGCCTCTCGATACTCAGCTTGGCTCAAGCCCTCTGCTTCCTTGAGCCCCATGAGGAGGCGGGGAGGAATTTTCTCTGGAAAACGTTCCTTGTACTGAAGCATCGGCCACTGAAACTCGAAACGGTATAAGCAACGCCAAAGTTCCGGCATTTCGGAAAAAATCTGTTCATATGCCTCGATCGAGGGATCATTTTTTCGATCGTAGATTTCGACGCCTGCATTATGTAAACCTGCAAGAAAATTTTCGAACTCAGCCTTTGAACTATCATCGGTTTGGTCCCAGCCGGCAGTGTCCAGTCGGATAAGACGAGCTGGCTTATGAGGTCTGGGTGCTTGGTCGCCACCGAATAATCCCGGATAACCAGGATCTCCGCCGCCAAATTTTGAGATATGCCTCGACATATTCCAGATATCGGACAGGTCTCCGCCAAAAACGCCGAGGTGGTCCATGCTTTGTGCTGCGGAAAATATTCCTTGGCGGTTTAGCGCTCCAAATGTCGCCTTTATCGCATACGCGCCACAGAAACTGGCGGGCCGGATTGTGGAACCGCGGGCGTGTGTTCCCAAGGCGCCTGGAATGGTTCCGGCACCGACCGCTGCGGCCGTTCCCGATGAGGATCCGCCCGGTGTACGGCTGAGGTCATGAGGATTGCGAGTACGCGAAGGATCACCTCCTCCAAACGTAACAGTAACTGTTTTGCCGAGGATGACCGCACCTCCCTTGCGTAAGGCATTTACGGAAGCAGCATCGCGTATAGGCTGATGATCCTTGAATAACTCACTGCCATATTCGGTTGGCATATCAACGGTTTCGATAAGGTCCTTGATACCCACCGGCATACCATCCACGGGTGAGAGCGGCCTACCATCTGCGTAGCGCTTTCCCGCTTCATCTGCCGCAGCCCGCGCCGGTTCTTTGTTCACGATCTCCCAAGCCATTACATCTTCTTCGACGGCCTCTATTTTCTCAAGACAGTCTTCCAGATAGGCGCGTGGTGTATCGGATCCATCGCGGAACCTTGCCACCTTGTTATGAAATGTCATCAATGAATGGGTCTTTGGATCGTAACTTGGACTGCTCATCGAGAAGTATCTCCCTCTTATGGCTTTTGTCTTTAGCACCGAGTATACCGAACGCATTGGCCTATGAAAATTATGGGAGAGGAGGGGATGAGCGTATCTCTATTGGGAAAGCGAGCGTTGATAACCGGTGCCGGCGGCGGTATGGGCCGAAGCCATGCCGTTCTGATGGCTGAGCGGGGCGCCGATATCGTAATCCATGACATAAATGCCGAAGGCGCTGAAGAAACAGCCGAAATGGTTCGCGCCCATGGTCGCAATGCTGTGGTGGCGGTAGCAGATATTCGTGACGTCGCGAATTTTGTAGTCGCTGTACAGAAGGTTGGCCCGGTGGATATTCTTGTTAACAATGCTGGCGTCGGCGGTGCCCGGCGCACTATCGAAGATATTACAGAGGACATTTACAACCAGATGTTCGAGGTGCATGTGCGTGGGACTTTCTTCGCAACTCAAACGGTACTACCTCCCATGAAGGAAAAGAAGAACGGTAAGGTGATCAATATTTCGTCTATTTATGCTATGGGCGGTAGCCAGCTCGCTAGCCATTACGCAGCATCGAAATCTGCGATTTCTGGCTTTACCAAAAGCTGGGCGCGGGAATTAGCCCCGTGGCGAATTAAGGTTAATGCGGTAGCTCCCGGTTTTATCGTGACAGGGATGACAGAGGGATCCAATCCACCAGAAAAAATCGTGGAACGGGAAAAACTAATGCCGCTCGGAGAGTTCTGTAAACCCATTGATATCTCCTACGCCGTTGCATGGCTTGCGAGCGATGAGACAAATCTGGTGTCTGGCCAGGTTATCAGCCCGAATGCAGGGGAGGTGATAGTGGGGTATTGACCCCCGGACGAATTCAACGTTTTCTATTCCTGCGTAAAGGTCGCGTATTGAATCTTCAGTGCGGGCGACGGCAGTTCAAATTTTATATACTTAATCGGTTGCCTTGCCCATGATTTCTGACGAACTTATTACCTACAGTCCAAAGGTATTCATTCCCCTCACAAAGCTGTGCCGGGACGTTTGTCATTACTGTACGTTCTCGCATCCGCCCCGTTTAGGGGAACTTTCCTTTCTGACTTCTGATGATGTTCTCGCAATTGCACGAGCTGGAGCTAAGGCTGGCTGTACCGAGGCCCTGTTTACACTAGGAGATAAGCCAGAGCTAAGGTATCGGGTTGCAAAGGATGAACTGTCTGGGTTGGGACATGCGTCGACAATATCGTATCTCGCGGAAATGGCGTCCTTGGTGATTCAAGAAACGGGCTTGCTGCCTCATCTTAACCCCGGCGTGATGACAGCGGATGATATCGCTATACTGCGCCCTGTCTCGGCATCGATGGGGATCATGTTAGAGGGCGTAGCACCCTCGTTGGCGAAGAAAGGCGGCCCTCATTTTGGATCACCGGACAAGGATCCCGATGTCAGGCTTGAGACGATACGTTTAGCTGGCGAGGCTCGCGTGCCATTCACTACCGGTATTTTAATCGGGATCGGAGAGACCCGCTATGAAAGAGTGTTGGCGTTACGCAGGATTAAGGAATTACAAGTACGTTACGGACATATTCAGGAGATTATTATCCAAAATTTCCGAGCAAAGCGAGGAACGCGTATGTCCAACATGGCTGAGCCTACCCTCAAAGATCTTAAATGGACCATTGGAGCAGCACGTGATTTATTCGGGCCGGATATGCCAATACAAGCTCCCCCTAACCTAACGAGGGATGATTTCCCGGAATTGATTGATGCTGGAATTAGTGACTGGGGTGGAGTTTCGCCGGTAACAAGAGATCACGTTAATCCGGAAGCCCCATGGCCCGAGATTACCAGTTTGCGTGTTGCAACGGCAAAAAAGGGTAGGGTGCTCGCCGCTCGGTTACCGATTTACCCTCGTTACATATTCGAAGACGGGTGGATAGACGATGCTGTAAGGCCGGTTGTAAATCGTAATATGGATATCGATGGTTTGGCCCGCGACGACAGTTGGTCCCCTGGTGTGGCAGACGTTATGCCGATTGCGCCCGCCGTTGTGGGAAGTCCCGGGCGTACCTTGCGAATCACGCTTGATCGGGCGATCGCGGGTGAGGAACTAGATGAACCAGAGGTCGAAAGATTACTGGAGGCTCGCGGAGCGGCGTATTCGGAAGTAAATGCTGCAGCAGACGAAGTCCGCCGAAAAGTATCAGGTGAAACCGTTACCTTTGTTGTAAACAGGAATATTAATTATACAAATGTGTGTGGTTACCGATGCGGTTTTTGTGCCTTTTCCAAGGGGCGGCTTAGTGCCAATCTGCGGGGTGCACCTTACGATCTTGCGCTAAGCGAGATAGCAAGACGCACTGAGGAAGCTTGGGCACGCGGTGCAACTGAGGTATGTCTGCAGGGAGGTATTCACCCGGATTATTCTGGAGAGACATACCTTGATATTCTCCATGCCGCTAAATCGGCAGCCCCTCAAATTCATGTTCATGCGTTCTCGCCTTTGGAGATCTCACAGGGCGCGGCAACTCTCGGACTCCATTTAGATGATTACCTAGAAAGACTTAAAGATGCTGGTCTTGGATCACTGCCCGGCACCGCAGCGGAAATCTTGGATGACGACGTTCGCGCGGTACTGTGCGCTGATAAGTTGTCTACCGATGAATGGTTATCTGTAATGGAAGCCGCTCATTCGGTTGGTTTTCAGTCGAGTGCCACAATGATGTTTGGCCATTTGGAGCGTCCTTTACATCAGGCACGGCACCTGTTGCGTCTGAGAGATCTACAGATACGCACAGGTGGCTTCACGGAATTTGTCCCGCTACCTTTCGTCCATATGGAGGCGCCTATTTACCTCAAAGGGATTGCCCGCCGTGGCCCGACTTTCCGGGAGACTGTCCTCCTTCATTCAGTGGCGCGGCTGGCGTTGAATCCGGTTATAAAAAACATCCAAGTAAGCTGGGTTAAGCTTGGCGCGGATGGTGCGGCCTCATGCTTAAATGCCGGAGCTAACGATCTGGGGGGTACTCTAATGAACGAGTCTATCTCCCGAGCAGCTGGGGCATCCCACGGGCAGGAATTTGCGCCTGAAGAGCTTGAATCTTTAATAGGGAACCTTGACCGGTCTCCTCGGCAAAGGTCCACGCTTTATCGGGATGTTCCCAAGGAGCGCATTGCGGCGGGACGGTTGGCGCCGGCACTTGTTCCACCTGTTCAGACGTCTGCGGCAAAATTTGCTCATGGTAAGGTGACATCTTGACCGGTCGGCGTCCTATCATCGCGGTTATTGGGGGGACTGGGGAAGAAGGTTCTGGACTAGCAAGACGATGGGTAACCGCTGGCTACCGAGTTCTCATAGGATCCCGGTCTCCAGAGCGAGCTAAAGAAATTGCTTCCGATATTCGAGCGGAGGGGATGGATAATACTTCTGCCGCTGCTGCCTGTGAAATTGCTGTATTGACTGTCCCCTACGACGCTCAACGCGAGACTCTGCTGGGGTTACGTGAACCCTTACAGGGCAAAATACTGGTCGATGTCACCGCGCCATTGGTTCCGCCAAAAGTAATGCGTGTTCAATTACCGGATGAAGGCAGTGCAGCGCAGATCGCGCAGAATATTCTTGGTGCTGGTGTCCGGGTAGTTTCGGCATTCCAGAATGTCTCGGCGGCGCATTTAAAAGACCCTTATTACATTATTGATTGCGACGTTCTGGTAACCGGCAATGATCCAGCAGCAAGGGCCGAAACTATCAATCTAGCAAAAGCGGCCGGGTTATCAGCGGTCGAGGCGGGACCGTTGGAAAATGCTGCAGCTGCCGAGGCGCTTACTTCATTACTGATCTGGATAAATCGCAAGTACAAGTCACCAGGAGCTGGTATCCGCATCACTGCACTACCGAACCGGGAGGAATAAAACGGCGAACCTTGGCCTAATTTTATCTCTTGGCGATGTATCTTATCGACACTTGTATGGATTTACTGCCGGATACCCGAATAAGTTATGCTACTGAATTTAAGCACAAATGGTTTTGAAAAACCTTAGAGGGTTATTCCGTACCCAGCGGTGAAAGCTTGTATAAAGATAGATCGATAATATCTCTGAAGATGATCGCGACTTTCTAACCACTCAATACCCTTTCCTGTCGAAGCGACATATCTCGTCATAACAATGTATAAAAAGGACATTTATTTTGGGCGACTACGCAATCAGTCAATCGATTCCTAGGTTTGAGGATCCGAAATTACTGACAGGCGGCGGTGATTTTATCGACGATGAAAATGCATATGGCCAACTTCATGCGGCAGTCGTCCGTTCGCCGTACGCACACGCTGACATTGTCCAAATAGATGTCTCCGAGGCGCAGAAAGCAAAAAACGTTGTCGCCATTTATACCGGTCAAGACTATAAGATGGCCGGCTGGGGTACGATCCCTCACATAGGTCCACCCGTAAAACGCCGCGGTGGCAAAGACTTCATTCTCCCTGACTTTTATCCTCTCGCTGTCGACAGGGTTCGAATGGTGGGTGAGGGTGTAGCATTTGTGATTGCCGAAACCGCGGCCGATGCCAAGATAGCCGCAGACCTAGTAATAGTTGAATTCAGCCCATTACCGGGCTCCGCCTCAACTGCCCGCGCTCTTGAAACGGGAGCACGGGTGATCTGGCCGGATATCGGCAGTAATGAGGCACTTGTCCACGAAATTGGCGACAAAATCGCAACCGAAGAGGCATTTTCAAAGGCAGATCATATTGTCAAACAGCGTTTCAATATAAATCGCGTACTCGGTAACGCCATGGAGATGCGTGCTTGTCTAGCGGTCTATGATGCGCGGACCGACCACTATACCCTTCGGGCACCGGTTCAGCATCCATGGGTGGTCCGCAAAGTTCTATCTTCGACTGTAATCGGTGTTGATGAACTTCAAGTTCGAGTGATTGCGCCGGATGTTGGCGGTAGCTTTGGTATTAAGGCAAACGTTTATCCCGAATACCTTATGGCGCTTTTTGCGGCTCGATACACCGGGCGCCCAGTAAAATGGGCCAGTGAACGGACAGAGGGATTTCTAAGTGATTTCCACGCCCGGGACAACGTTTCCGAAGCCGAGTTGGCGCTTGACCGAGAGGGTAATTTTCTCGGTTTTCGCCTACGCAACACTGTTAATATTGGCGCCTACTTCTCTCCCGTTGGATCGGGGCCTGCTACCAATAACCTAGGAACCCTCTCGGGAGTTTATACTACGCCGGCCGCCCATGTGCAGGTTGTTGGCGTCTTTACTAATTCCCATCCGACTGCACCCTATCGTGGCGCTGGACGTCCCGAAGCAGCATTTATAATTGAACGTATCATCGATATCGCAGCGGATGAATTGGGATTCGATCCGATTGAGCTTAGGCGTCGGAATCTAATTCCAACTGACGCCATGCCTTTTAAGACCTCTCTTACATTCACATATGACTCCGGGGACTTTGAAAAAAATATGGATGATGCACTTCGTCTTGCAGATTATGACGGATATCCCGCGAGAAAAGCATTGTCTGATGCGTCGGGAAAATTACGAGGTATAGGCGTTGCTAACGCCATCGAACGCGCTGCTCCCCCCGGGGTAGAGACAGCAGAAATTCGTTTTGATCCGTCAGGAACGGTTACGATCCTCTCCGGCACAACCCATCAGGGGCAAGGACATACGACGATGTATACCCAGTTATTGTGCGATCGGCTGGGACTGGAGGCGGAACAGGTGCGGGTGATTGAAGGTGATACTGATCGATTGGCCTTTGGCACTGGTGCTGGCGGATCCCGATCCTCGGCAATGGGCACGGCGGCACTTGTGATGGCAGCTGATAAAATCATTGAGAAGGGCCGTCAAATTGCTGCGGTACTTCTGGAGGCAGCGATAGACGATATTGTATTTGAAGACGGGACATTCACAATTGCTGGAACCGACCGCAGCGTTAAGCTGGCCGATGTAGTACGAAATGCCTTTGTCGGCCTTAAATTACCTCAAGGTATGGAGCCCGGGATGATAGCGCACGCAGCTTATCATGGGACAGCGCCCAGCTATCCTAACGGTTGCCACATTTGCGAGGTAGAACTTGACCCTGATACTGGTGTTGTCGACATTCTTAATTATGTTGTGGTTGATGATTTTGGTACGATCCTGAATCCGCTGCTGGTTCATGGTCAGGTGCATGGAGGGGTGGCCCAAGGCGTGGGACAAATTTTACTTGAGGATACGGTCTACGACGATGATGGCCAGTTGCTTACAGCATCGTTCATGGATTACTGCATGCCGAGGGCTGACGACTTTTGCAATTTTGCGGTTCAGGCGAATTCAGTTCCGACTAAAACAAATCCACTAGGCGTGAAAGGGGTTGGAGAGGCAGGGTGTGTCGGCGCAATGCCAGTAATGATGAATGCGGTAATTGACGCACTCAGCCCGCTGGGCATCAGAGATATTGATATGCCTGCGAGTCCAGCTCGCGTGTGGGCAGCTATCCGCGAGGCAAAGTCGAATCTGTGAGTCTAGAAAGATATTGCTCGTGGGACTTTGTATTACTCTTGGAATAGAGAAAATTAATTCGGCGACGGGGCGCTAACTAAGCGTGGTACTAATATATTGTTGACCAAATGACTCCCTCAGGAGAGTCGGCTATTTTTAGACCAGATCTTCACCTACGGGCATCTTAGCGGATCATGAATGATAATTTGAGCGGACTTTCCGCAACCGAAATTTCCGATGGGGTCAAGGTGGGGTCTTTCTCCGCCGAGGCTGTAGTAGAAGCGTGTCTTAACCATATCGAAAGACGCGACAAAGATGTTATGGCTTGGGAGTGTATTAAACCGGAGCTTTCTCTGTCCCAAGCGCGATCTGTAGATGCAGAGCCGGAAAAGGGACTTCTCGCCGGAGTTCCGGTCGGAATAAAGGATATTATTGCTACGCGAGATATGCCGACCGGTATGGGTTCGTCTATTTACGATGGTTATATTGCGCCGGTGGATGCAACCTGCGTAGCACGTCTCCGTTCGGCGGGAGCTATTATTGTCGGTAAGACCGTAACCTGCGAATTCGCAGGCTTGACCGCGGGAAAAACCACTAACCCTCTTGATCCGTTGCGTACGCCTGGTGGCTCTTCTAGCGGGTCTTGCGCCGCTGTTGCAGACGGCATGGTACCCATCGCCCTCGGCACCCAGACTGGGGGCTCAATTCTCCGACCCTCATCGTATTGTGGCATAATCGGGTTCAAACCAAGCTTCGACACATTCAGCCTTAAAGGTGTGTTTCCGGCCGCAGAGAGCCTTGACACTCTTGGGCTTCACGCACGATGTATAGATGATATTGAGCTGACCGTTTCCGCACTGCTTCTGCGTGGTCACAAAATGGAGCAACAACTGCCGCGACCCCCGGTTGTTGGATTGTGCAAAACTTGGATGTGGGAAGATGCGCAATCGGAAAGTAGGGCTGCGGTAGAGCGCGCAGTGGAAGCTATGAGGGCCGCCGGCGCAAATGTCCGAGATTTGGAGCTACCTGAAGAGTTTCAATGGTTGAGTGACGTCCGCGGCGTGATAAATGCGCGCGAGCGCGCGTCGGTCATGGCTGGTGAATGGGCTAACAATAAAGAACAGCTCAGTGAACAGCTACAGAATACCATTCAGGGTGGTCTTGCTCTAAATCACGATGAATATCTGGACGCAATGTATCTGATGGAGACCTGTCGGGCCCGAATGAATCAGACTTTCGATGGTTGTGACGTGCTACTAACACCTGCGGTGGATGGAGAGGCGCCGATAGGCTTGGAAGGAACTGGAAGTCCGAGGTTTCAGGCGCTCTGGACGATGCTTCATGTGCCTACGATCACGCTGCCCTGTCATGTGGGGCCAAGCGGGATGCCGGTCGGGATTCAGTTGGTTGCCCCTTATCGCGCCGATAATTCGTTGCTGGCCATCTCCCGTTGGGTTTCGGACGCGCTATCAGTATGACATCGACAAAAAGGGGACCCATTGGTAAGCGGGTGCTACGCCTTGAAGATGGTCCACTTCTCTCTGGCCAGGGAACATTTGCGGCTGATTGGTCTTTTCCTGATACGCTTCATATGCGTGTCATCCGATCAAGTGTTGCGCACGGAAAAATACGTACAATTGATATAACGGACGCGATCTCACTTTCGGGTGTGCATGCGGTCTGGACTGCGGCCGATGTCACAGAAATTCCACCAATCGAATTTCGTGCGACAAAGTATATGGGACTTGAGCCTTATAAACAGCCGGTGATCGCAGCGGATATTGTGCGATACGTAGGAGAGCCCGTGGCTGTCGTTTTCGCGGAAGATCTCTACGCGGCAGAAGATGCTGCCAACCAAATCTGGGTTGATTTCGAAGAGTATGAAACGATTACCGAAGCGACCGAAACACCACGAGAATTTTCACCGGGTCACAGCACAGAGGCGACAGTGATCAGGAAGGGTTACGGAAACATTGAGGCCGCCTTTGAAGCTGCCCATGACGTAGTGGAATTGGAACTCCGTACTGGCAGGCATTCTGGGGTACCGCTTGAGTGCCGTGGTGGATTGGCTCGCATTAACCCTGATAGTGATCGATTAGAATATTATGGAGCGACTAAACGAGCTCATCCCAATAGGGACCAGATCGCGCGCACGCTCAGGTTGGCTCCGGCGAAGATTGATCTCTTTGAAGGAAATGTCGGAGGAGGCTTCGGTATCCGGGGGGAATTGTATCCTGAAGATTTCATTATCTGCGCCGCAGCATTGCGTTTCAAACGTCCAATCCGCTGGATCGAAGACAGGCGGGAACATCTTTTGACCGCAAATCAATCGCGACAACAGACCCATAAGGCTCGTGCTGCGATTGATAAGGACGGGCGTATTCTCGGGATCGATAATGAATTCTTCCATGATCAGGGCGGGTACCTCCGGACTCACGGTGTGCGGGTTCCGGACATGACAGCGGGTCTGATGCTGGGTCCCTACAAGGTGCCGTCTTATCGGGTCGCTGGTCGTGTACGGTTGACCAACAAAACACCGGCGGCGACTTATCG
>CEUN01053447.1_pt1 | contig 11962 bp, 6 predicted proteins | sample 361501 | NCBI WGS metagenome assembly CEUN01 (sample SAMEA2622801, study PRJEB7988) | marine metagenome | biome: marine biome (ENVO:00000447); feature: marine epipelagic mixed layer (ENVO:xxxxxxxxx); material: "saline water (ENVO:00002010), including plankton (ENVO:xxxxxxxx)" | depth 120 m | reverse complement strand
GACGGTCGCAAAGTATTTTCTGGCAACAAAATGGGCAGTTGCGTCACTTGTCGCGTTGTGGTGCTATTAGACAGTGAACTTGGCTCTAGTGCGATCATATAGCGGGCTTGTCGAGAGGAAACCCAAATGCGACATAAACGTCGCGGGGACGGAGGGAAGATGATTATCAAAGGAAGCCGGCCGTCGTTGAGCGGCAAACTGATTTTGTGCTGCCTGGCCTGGGCCGTTGGCTCTGCCAATGTGCTTGCGGCAGAGATCGAAGAGATCGTTGTAACCGCCCGAGCGACTGAAAAGTCAGTGCGCGAGATTCCGGTGGCCATTACGGCGATTAACGAAAACCGGATGGAAGACTTCGGTATCGAGAGTTTCACCGATCTTGAGGCATTAACGCCTCAGCTGACCGTTGCACGTTCCGGTAGCGGTAATGGAGCGTTCATTGGTATCCGGGGAATTGGCTCGGCAACCTCCAGTATCGGCATCGAATCGTCTGTTTCTATCATTATGGACGGCGTATACATGCCTCAGGCACGGGCAATCAACGAAGGCCTGTTTGATGTCAGCCAGGTGGCGGTTCTCAAAGGACCCCAGGCCCTTTATTTCGGCAAGAATGCCACTGGGGGTGTTGTTTCATTTATGAGCAACAATCCCGGCGACGAGTTCGAGGCCAGTGCTCGAATCAATCACGAGTTCGAGTCCGAGGACTTAACGCTAGAAGGCATCTTGTCCATACCAATCAACGACAAGATCGGCATTCGTATAGCGGCCCAGACCTCAGACATGGACAAGGGCTGGATCGAAAACAACGCGGGCGCAGACACATACACCACGCTCGATATCTTCACATTTGCCTCAACGACATTCGAAAACCCCGAGGCGGCTGGCAAGTGGTGGCCGGGCGAGGAATCGACCAATGTGCGTATAACCGTAGCGGGGGATTTGTCCGACCGGTTCAGTTACAACATCAAGGGCTCCTATGCGGAGTTCTCGCAGACCGCCTCAAGCGGCGGTGGCGAGCTCTACAGTTGCCCTACTTTAAACGGCGTGGCTCACCGGGCTGTGCCTGTGGATCCGCAGCCGCCTGGACGTCAGACGGTTTTGTACGAGCCAATGCCGCTGCCTGACGTAGATTGTGAATTCAATGGCGCGCGTGGCATCAATGATGTACCGCCTGGTGTGGCCGCTAAGAACGATCTGCTCAATCAGTTCGGCGACGGTGACAATGGCGAGAAGTATGAATCTTATAATCTGACCGCCACCTTTGATTATGCGTTCGACAACGTCGATTTGCAGACAATCATCAACTACCACGATGCCGATCTGGCGTGGGTGAGCGACTTTGACGGCGGCGGCGTTACGAGCATTTTTGCTGCCGAGAAAAACACCTTCGAGCAGTTCGCGGTGGAAGCGCGTGCGGTTACTCGATTCGACTCGAGTCTCAATTTCGTTCTGGGTGGTTACTATCAGTCCACGGATCGATTCTTCAACCAGGATGTGATTTTCGCCTTCCTGCAGTGGACGGGCCCCATAGCAGACCCGAACGACGAGTTCACGGCATATAACAAGGAATCGGCAACCGACGGAGAGACCTGGTCGTTCTACGGCGAACTCACTTGGGACATTACAGATCAGTTGGTGCTGACGGCTGGTGCGCGGTTCATGAAGGAGACGAAGGATTCCTGGTTCATTCAACCGTTCACCAACCCGGCAGTGGTGGGCCTGTTTCCACCATTTGATCCCAACAACCCGATCTTGACCACGGCAGCTGCAGATCAGACGTTCAAGAACCTGATTCCTGAGGCCACCCTTACCTATGCGGCTACCGATAACGTTACGATTTATGCGGCGTACAAAGAAGGCTTTAAATCAGGCGGTTTTTCCAACAGCGCTATTTTAAGCAACCTGAGCCCGCCCTTTGTAAACGGGCAGCTCTGTCCCGCAGATCCTGCTTTGCCGGGTGTTAACTTTGGCTCGTGCATCGGGGTAACCGAGGATGATGAAATAGAATTCCGTGATTTTGTGTTCGACCCCGAACAGAATCGTGGGGGAGAGATCGGAATCAAAGCCGCCCTGTTTGACAATTCGGTGCTCGCCACTTTCGAGCTCTTCTACTACAAGTTCCGCGATCTGCAGGTAGACTTTTTTAACGACGCCCAGTTCGCGTTCGTGACCTCTAATGCAGGGGGCTCAGAAACCTACGGCGGTGAGCTGCAGGTAGAATGGGCGACACCCATCGATGGGTTGTTTTTAAGCGGTTCTTTCGGGTGGCTTGAATCCAAGTTCACCGAGTTCTTCGAGTTTTGTTACGGGGGGCAAACGCCAGCTGATGGTTGTGGCCCCCTGGCGCCAGGACAAACAGAAACGGATTTGCGTCAGGACCTGGCAGGCAATACTCGCCCAGGCGCGCCACGCTGGTCCGGGCACTTGGCGGCAAGCTATGAGCGAGCAATTGGTAACAACCTGGTTCTAGGCACGACGGTTAATGTTCAGTACAAGAGTGACCAGGAGCTGAGCGCCAGTATTCCGGGCGTTATTCAGGATGGCTACGCCACCCTCGATGCCAACGTTAGGCTGCGCACAGCGGACGGCCGTTGGCAGCTGGCATTCATTGGCAAGAACCTCACTGATAAGCTCGCATTCCGAGGGGCCGGCGACATCCCGGAAACCGGCGGCAACACCGGTACTCCAGAGGGATTCCGCGGTGACTACTCCGGTGGTGCGATCCGTCCTCGTCAGTTGGAGCTGGAACTGACTTATCGGATGTAGCGCAGAGCGTTGAAGATAAAAACGCGCCAGCGTGCTGGCGCGTTTTTTTTGCGTGTGAATTTCTTGCTGTGCCCTGATGCTTGGGTATTTTCTTATCTTGGCCAGATAATAGTGCGATAACGGTTTGTTTGAGGGGATGACACCCGTCGTGGGATTTATAGCTGCCCATGCTACGCAGCATGAACTGCAGCTGACATTTGGGTATTGAGCTAATAGACTGGAAGATTAGCCTTGGAGGAAACAGACATGTCGCGTGAAGTCCTGTTGGAAATGACCCGGCGTGAGATCGAGAATCTGGAAAACCAGCGCATAGATCTTGCGCCTGATATCCACAAGATACCTACCGCCTCCTATCACGACCCTGGGCGTTATGAGCTCGAGGTGGAGCGAATCTTTAAACGTTTGCCACTGGCTCTGGGGTTCTCGTGCGAACTTAAGGTTCCAGGAGACTACCGCGCTATGACCGTTGCCGGTGTGCCGGTGCTGATGACCCGCGGCAACGACGGTGAGGCCCATGCATTCGTGAATATGTGCTCCCATCGCGGAAACTTCGTAGTGGAAGACGACGCAGGCAATGCAAAGAACTTTCGCTGTCGTTATCACGCATGGACCTACGGCATTCAAGGGGATCTCATCAGTGTGTTTGATGAGAAAAACTTCGGCGAGGTGGATAAGGCATGCAATGGATTGACGCCGCTGCCGGTGGCGGAGCGGGGTGGGCTCATATGGGTGACACTGGATCCAAAAGCACAGGTAGATATAGATCTTTTTCTTGCGGGCTACGGTGACGTCCTAGATCACCTGCGTTTTAAGGATACCTACGTGGGCGGACGCCAAAGCATGGAGGGCCCCAACTGGAAGGTGGCCTACGACGGCTACCGGGATTTCTATCATGTGCCGATCCTGCATCGAGAATCCTTTGGCCCGGATGGCCCGTCTCAGGCGGACTACTATTCATGGGGTCCCCATGTCCGAGTGAGCTCGCCCAAGGGCCACGAGATATTTGCCGGGCGCCCCGAAGACGAGTGGACCAACGATGAGATGGTACCGGGGGTATGGACGATCTTCCCGAACATCTCCATTGCCGGCAGTCCCGTGACCGGTAGCTACATGGTGTCGCAGATGTTTCCGGGGAAAACAGTAGGCGAGTCGCACACCATTCAAAATTTTCTCATGTTTGGTGATGAGGCGGAGAAAGACGAAGACGCGCTGAAGCAGTACATGAGCTTCATGCACGATGTTGTCTATGGAGAGGATTACTTCACTGGCTTTAACGTACAGCAGTCACTGGCCACGGGCGCCAAAGAGTTCTCCTACTTCGGCCGCAACGAAGGCGGTGGGCAGCTTTTCCACAAATGGGTAGACGCCCTCATCGAAACCGAGGATGAGGACCTCAACGCGCTGCTGGAGAAAGGCATCGCGGGGCGCAACTAGCCCGACCGCGAGGCGGGGCGATTCGGATACCCGAATCGCCTCAGCCCGCTGACCCGCTCGTCTGCTGATCATCCATGGGCGGTAGCCCCTGGCGCTCGCGCCGTCGGGTGAATGCCTCCCTCAGCCGCACCAACCGGTCCGCATCCAGTGGGTAGCGCCAGATCACCAACACGGCAGCACCATAGAGGATCATGGGAATTACTGTGATGTTGAGCCGTAGCGCTAACAGCTCCGAGGGACCGTTCTCGCTATTGGGGTCGAATCCGCCTACCAGTGACAAAAGCGGCAACGCTATTCCCACGGCGATTGCCTGAAACAGTTTGGTTCCCAGCGACCACACGGCCATGTAGGAGCCCGCCACGTGGTTGCCCGTGCGCATGGCGGCCACGTCGATCACGTCGGCTTTCATGGACAGCGAGATGGCGGTGAAGTTGCCGCCGGCGATGCCGTACAGGCCCAGCACGATGCACAAGCCGATCACATCCCCGGATCCCAGCATCATGTAGCCGGGGCTGGCCAGGGCGTAGACGGCGGCGCCGAGCATCCAGGTCTGCTTCTTGCCGATCCGGTATGACACCTGCAGCCACACGGGTAATGACAGTAGCTGAATGAAGTAGAAACCCAGCAGAATCGCCTGGATATCGTCTTCCACGTTTACCACGTAAGCCGCCAGCAGCATGAACATGGACGACGCCCAGGTGGTGCCCATGGACAGCATCAAAAAGCCGGTAAACAGCAGCATGAAGCTACCGTTTGAGAACATCTGCTTGCTGCTCTTGAGTAGGTTGGCCTCGGTCATCCTGTGCTTGGTGGTTTCCGGTACTTTCCAAAGGGCAAAGAACATGAGTATGGGTAGCAGCACCAGGGCCATGAATCCGACGATGGTGAGCCCTTCTTTCGGCAGCGAGCCGTAGCCGGTGAGCTCTCCTGACACGGTGGGGATCAGCAGCACGCTGACGTTTCCCAGGTATCCGAAGAACTGCCGCCACCCTGTGATGCGGCTGCGCTCGTCGTAGTCGTCCGACAGCTCGGCGCCCCAGGCGAAGTAGGGGATGTTGATCATGGTCCAGCCCAGCCACAGCAGCATGGACCAGGCGAGCAGGTGCCAGTTGTCAACCGGGCCGCTTGGCGCAAAAAGCTGCCAGGCTGAGAACATCATCACTACTGTGCCGGCGGCGAGCCACGGCTTGCGCTTGCCGATGCGTGTATTGGTGCGGTCGCTCAAGTAGCCGATTAGCGGGTCGGTGATCACGTCGGTGATGCGGGCGAGCATGAGAATCAGGCCGATGTCGGCTAGGTCCAGGCCCAGGTCCCGGGAGTACACCAGGGGGATATAGAGAGATACTGGGATGGCCGCCAGGTACACGGCGTAGTCCGGCAGGCCGAAATACAAAAGCGTGGACTTCTTCAGGCGTCCATCGGGCCCCGTGATTTGCGTCAAAACCCACTCCCTTCCTCTGCTCTAATATTGCCTGGTCTCTAGCATGGTTGCATCTGGGGGATGCGAAGCCCGTGTCTGCCCATTGTCCCAAGTAGCGAAGAGCAACGGATGAATGGTTGGTGTTCTCGCGGAGCGACTCGGTGCGCACGGGCGTTATTCTAAACAAGTTGGATTTTCTCGAAGGCGTCCATCGTGGGCGGCTCGGATCGAGGCCCAAGCCCGCGGGATGGTGTTTCAGGTAGAGCCCAGCTTCAAGTGCACCTGAACCAGATTGTTCTTGTCTAATCCAAGACGCCCGTTGGCCGCCGCCTGGCGGCGGATGCCGCGTTGGGGGGCGAGCATGAAGAGGTCGCCGTTGGTGCCCACCATCTGTCGGGGTACCCCTACCCGTTGAGCGATCTTCGCGTTGGCCCGCATGTGCGCGGCTTCGCCGTGAACGGGAATGGCGACCTCGGGGCGTATCCACTGGTAGAGCTGCTCGAGGTCGTCTGCGCCGGGGTGACCGGAGGCGTGTATGGGGATGTTGAGCTCTTCGGCGCTTATCAGTTTGACGCCCAGTCGCTGTAGGCGACGGGTAAGCCTCTGCACGGCGTGTTCGTTGCCGGGAATCACCCGGGAGCTGAAGATGACGGTATCGTCCGGGCGCAGATTCAGGTGCGGGTGGGTGTCTGATGCCAGCCTGTCCAGGGCGGCGCGGGGTTCTCCCTGGCTCCCGGTGGCTATGGCGAGAACCTCCTGCGGGGGCAGATAGCCCAGGTCGGCCGGGTTGATGAAACGCCGGCCGCTCTCCCACACGGAGGCCGCCACGGCCGCGGAGTGAAAGTTCTGCAGCGAGCGCCCCAGCAGGGCCGCGTAGCGCCCGGTGTCTTCCGCCACCCGGCTCAGCGTGTGCAGGCGGGCTACGTTGCTGCCGAAGCACGCCACCACTACGCGCGCGGGGGCCTGATTCACCAGGTCGAACAGCCCCTGGTACAACTCGCCTTCGCTGACCGAGTGGCCTTCCTCCATGGCGTTGGTGGAATCACACACCATGGCGGTGACGCCCTCTTGCCCCAGTGCGTGAAACCTCGGCGGGTGGAACGCTTCGCCCACCACCGGCTGCGAATCGATCTTCCAGTCGGCCGTATGAAAGATGGTGGCGGGCGGGGTTCGGATGACGAGCGCCTGGGTCTGGGGTGTGGAGTGGGTTATGGATACCCATTCCACGTCGAAGACGTCCAACTGGTGTCTGGTGCCAGGGGCCACGATGTGCAGCGGCACTCGTGAGAGCAGCCCCGCTTCGGCCAGCTTGCGGCGCAGAATCTCCGCGGCGAAGGCCGTGGTGTAGACGGGGCATCGGAGCTGGCGCCACAGGTGAGCCACCGCACCGATATGGTCTTCGTGGGCGTGGGTGATGATCAGAGCGCTCAACTCCGCGCGGCGCGATGCGATGAAACGCGGATCGGGCATCTGAATGTGCGGACCGGGCTCATGTTCGCCGGCAAAGGTGATACCGCAATCCACCATGAGCCAGCGGCCGTTGTGGCCGTAGAGATTCAGGTTCATCCCTATCTCGCCGGTTCCTCCCAGCGGGAGGAACCACACGTCCCCTTCGCCCGGCGTCATGGGGCGCTTATGGCGCGGGCGGGTTGATTCGGGCGGCCTGTTGGGCCACGTACCCGCGCAGCACTTCTGTCTGCTCTGCAGTGATCTTGCCCTGGAAGCCCACCATGCCCCTGGGGCTGAAGGCGCCTTCCAGCACGATGGCGCGCCACAACTCGGGGTCGGCCAGGGCCGGGGAGCGGCGCAGATCGGGTAGCACGCCGGCGGTGAGCGCCTCAATGCCGTGGCACGACTGGCAGAACCGGCCGTACAGGGCGAACCCTTCGGCGCTTTGCTCAGGGCGCAGGAAGTCCTCCACCAATACCGGCTCGGGCAACTCCAGATTCAACGCCGGCAGGCTGCCGGTGCCGCCCAATGCGAATACCAGCAGGCGCCCGTTTGGCGTGACCGCGGGGTCGCCGAAGGTGGGTAGCGTCAGCGGCAAGCCACCTCCGTTGCCCACGGTCACCGCGATGTACTGCGTGCCGTTCACGGCAAAGCTGATCGGGGCGGTGATGATCGCGTCTTGGGTTGGGAATCGCCACAACTCGCTCCCTTGTGATGCGTCGTAGGCGCGAAACGTGTGGTCGGTGAGCCCCTGAAATACGAGGCCACCGGCGGTTGCCAGGGTGCCCCCCTGCCAGGGCCCGTCGTGTGCTACCCGCCAGACCTCGCGATTCTCCACTGGATCCCACGCCGCAAGCCAGCCCATGAGCCCCGCGCGGATCTCAGCCCGGGCGTCGTCACCCGGGGGTAGCGGGGTGTCGCCAAGGTTGACCCCTAGATTCCACTCGCCCGGCAGGTACTCGAATCCTTCCTGCTTGGTATAGACGAACGGCACCTGTTGGACTGGCAGGTAAACCAGGCCCGTTTGAGGGCTGTATGACATGGGCTGCCAGTTGTGTGCGCCAGCGCCGCCCACGACCGAGACGAAGGGTTCTTGCTCATAGCGCGCCCCGGGCGCTTCCACCGGCCTCCCGGTCTCTACGTCGATGCGTTCCGCCCAGTTAACGGGCACGAATTTCTCCGCGCTGATCACCTGCCCGTTGGTGCGGTCGAGCACGTAGAAAAATCCGTTCTTCGGCGCGTGCAGCAGCACCTGCCGCGTTGATCCATCAATGGCGAGCGTCGCCAGTGTGATCTGTTGTGTGGAGGTGTAGTCCCAGGTTTCCCCGGGTGTTTCCTGGTAGTGCCATAGGTAAGTGCCGGTGTCGGGATCCAGAGCGACTACCGAGCTCAGGAACAGATTGTCGCCTTTGTCCTGGGAGCGCAGCGCCCGGTCCCACGGCGACCCGTTGCCGGTGCCGATATACAGCTGGTCGAGTTCCGGGTCGTAGACGATGGCGTCCCACACTGTGCCGCCGCCTCCGTATTCCAGGTAGTCGTTGCCGTGCCAGGTGGGAGCGGCGAGCTGTGCCAGTACCTCATCGGAGGCGGCGCCGTCGGGACCATCGCCCGGGACCGTGTAGAACCGCCAGGCCAATTCGCCCGACTCAACATGGTAGGCGCTCACATAGCCCCGCACGCCGTACTCGGCCCCGCCGTTGCCGATGAAGACCAGCCCCTTGGCGGCGCGTGGCGCGCCGGTGATTGTGTACGGCCGGGACTGATCCACCGTTACCGCGGACCAGGCCTGTTCTCCGGTAGCGGCGTCGATGGCGATAAGGCGGCCGTCGATGGTGCCCACGAACACCTTGCCGGCGTAATAGGCGGCGCCGCGGTTTACCACGTCGCAGCAGGCGTTGATGCCCGTCTCTTTCGGAACTTCAGGGTCGAATCGCCACAGCAGCTCTCCGGTGGCGGCGTCCAGAGCGAACACCTTGCTCCAGGCAGAGGTGACGTAGATTACGCCGTCGATCATGAGGGGAGTGGATTCCTGGCCGCGGTGCGTATCGAATTCGAAATGCCAGGCCAATTCCAGCCCCGAAACGTTGTCCGTGCTGATGCTTGTCAAATCAGAATAGCGTTGTTCCTGGTAGTTGCCGCCGTGGGTGAGCCATGAGCCGGGCTCCGATGCGGCCTCGACTATGCGCTGGGTGGTTACCGGTGTTGGAGGTATTTGGGTGGTTTCGGGCTCGCTGTCCTCGCAGCCCCAAAGGAACACGAGGCCGCATGCCGCTATCACTGAAAGGCGATTTCTCATCAAGGATTCCTGGCGGTCTGCAAAGCGCTCAAGCATACCGGCCCTTGGGCACTGCGCAATGGTGTCGTACAACCGGAAGGCGCTTCACGCTGTCGTCATCGCTAGGCCGGGCAATTGCAGTATGATCTGTTCGATGCTGGACTTGCTGCAATTCGACAATCGGTACCTGCGGGCGTTGCCCGCCGACGCGGAGCAGGGAAGCCGCCGCCGACAGGTGGCCCGAGCCTGCTACTCCAGGGTGCAACCAACAGCTGTGGCGAAACCCCAGTTGGTGGCGTATTCCAGCGAGGTGGCCGAGCTGATAGGGCTCGATGAAGCGGATTGCGTCTCGGCGCGCTTTGCCGAGGTGTTTACGGGTAACGCCCTGCTGCCTGGAATGGATCCGGTGGCCACCTGCTACGGGGGCCACCAGTTTGGCAATTGGGCCGGGCAGCTGGGAGACGGACGCGCTATCAATCTGGGGGAAGTGCGCAACGGTCGTGGCGAGCACTGGACCCTGCAGCTCAAAGGAGCCGGACCAACGCCCTACTCGCGCAGTGCCGATGGACTTGCCGTGCTGCGCTCGTCCGTGCGCGAGTTTCTGTGCAGCGAGGCCATGCATTACCTGGGCGTGCCTACCACCCGGGCCCTGTCGCTGACCCTCACTGGCGAGCAGGTGATTCGCGACATGTTTTACGACGGCAACCCCCAGCCGGAACCCGGGGCGGTGGTCTGCCGGGTAGCCAGAAGTTTCACCCGCTTCGGCCATTTTGAAATTCTTGCCGCGCGGGGCGAGCTCGATCTGTTGCAGCAGTTCACCGATCATACGGTGGCGGCCGACTTTCCACGTCTGCATCCCGCTGAACGTACCTTGGGTGCAGACGACTACGTGGCGCTGTTTGCCGAGGTCTGTTCGGCCACGGCGGAGATGATCGTTGGCTGGATGCGGGTGGGTTTCGTGCACGGTGTCATGAACACCGACAACATGTCGATTCTGGGGCAGACTATCGACTACGGACCGTATGGGTGGCTCGACGACTTCGACTTTGGGTGGACGCCCAATACCACCGACGCGGCCGGGCGCCGCTATTGCTACGGAAACCAACCGGGTATCGCCCAGTGGAACCTTGCGCAGCTGGCACGGGCGTTGGTGGCTCTGATCGGCGATTCCAAACCGTTAGAGGATTTGTTAGCCGGATTTGCATCGGAGTATCAGGCGCGCTGGGAGGCCATGATGGCAGACAAGTTGGGCCTGCGTGCCGTTGCCGAGGGCGACGCCGATCTGTTCGCGCGGCTCACGGACGTGCTGCAGCTCGCAGAGACCGACATGACCATCTTCTTTCAGCTGCTCGCACATGTGGATCCGCAGATGGAAACAGATGCGATGGTGGCGACCATTCGAGATGCCTATTACACGCCCGATGATCTGACCGAAGATCAGCTCGCGGGAATGGGTGGTTGGCTTACCGACTATGCGGGCCGCCTGCGGCACGATGCTTCCACCCTCCAGCAGCGTGCCGACACCATGGCCAGGGCCAACCCGGTATACGTGTTGCGCAATTACCTCGCACAGCTTGCCATCGACGCGGCAGAGGAAGGCGATTTCAGCAAGATTCACGAGCTGGCGGCATTGCTTGAGAATCCGTACGAGGAGCAGGCGGGTAAGGAAAGGTTCTCTGCCAAGCGACCCGATTGGGCGCGCAGCCGTGCGGGCTGCTCCATGCTCTCGTGTAGTTCCTGAAACCGGTTATACTTCTGGGTTGTTTGGCTTTTCCTGATCCCATGAAAACAGCTCTTCCCAGAGCAGTCGGTATCGTATTGTGTGTGCTCGCGCCCTGGGCGCTGGCGCAGCCCGCCGATGATGCCATTGAGGAGGTTGTGTTCATCGATGTGCCGCGCTTCGACGAGAAAGCCGTGGACATCACGATAGATGGCGTGGTCGATGAGGACATCTGGACGCAGGTGCCGAGCTACGACGGATTGCGGGTTACGGAACCCGATACCTTTGCCGCGCCCATCTGGGATAACGATATTCGATTCCTCTATACGAACCGGGGCCTGTACGTATCGGGTTCCTTCGAGCAGCCTCCGGATACCCTGGTCACCCGATTATCGGGAAGAGACTTCTTTCTGAATCGCGACGAGTTCCACATCACGCTGGACACCTCCGGGGTCGGATTGTACGGCTACTGGTTCACTGCCGCGGTGGGCGATTCCGTGAAAGACGGCAAGATTTCCCCCGAGCGCCGTTTTACCAACGAGTGGGACGGCCCCTGGCTGCGGGGCACTGAAATTCTGGAGGATGGCTGGAGCGTTGAGATGTTCCTGCCCTGGTCCATGATGGCGATGCCGGAGGTGAGCGGGCCGCGGGAGCTGGGGTTCTGGGTGTACCGCCATATAGCGCATCGCGACGAGCGATGGTCCACGCCGCATCTGCCATTCACGAGTTCCAGATTCATGTCGGCATTGGGGCGAATGCGTCTGGAGGAAATGCAGCCTTCGCGACAGTTGTCGTTCTTTCCTTTCGCCAGCTACACTTTCGACGACGTCGACAATGGCTCACGCACGCGGGCCGGAATGGACGTCTTTTGGCGACCTTCCACCAACTTCCAAGTCACCGC
>CEUN01109330.1_pt1 | contig 11980 bp, 14 predicted proteins | sample 361501 | NCBI WGS metagenome assembly CEUN01 (sample SAMEA2622801, study PRJEB7988) | marine metagenome | biome: marine biome (ENVO:00000447); feature: marine epipelagic mixed layer (ENVO:xxxxxxxxx); material: "saline water (ENVO:00002010), including plankton (ENVO:xxxxxxxx)" | depth 120 m | reverse complement strand
TTTATAAAAATTAGCTCTCAGCAAGTACCTGTATGTACATCCCATATCGTCCATGATTATGTCGATCTTCTTGTTTGAGAGGTTCACTAACTGGAAGAATCTGGCCATGTTCTCCAAGTTAAATCCTTCCCCAATAATCTCCCTGGCAGCTTCAGCGTAGATATGAACAGGTGAACCGCATTGATAATGGTAAAGCCACATTACACCGCCCACTTTACAGGATCGTGCCAGGTTAAAAATAGCTGAGTGGGGATCTTTAACATGCTGTATTACACCTTGTAGATAAATGAAGTCATAGACCGACTCCTCATTCAACTCGTCAGAGGAAATATCCGCTCTTTGCGTTGTGATCGAAATGTTATTCGTCTCAACAAAAGACTGTAACCTGCGAACGTTTTGTTCGGAGATATCGTAGTGTTGGATAGATTTTGCTGTTAGTTTTGCGAATGCCAATGCCTGACGCCCTGAGCCAACATCCAAAACAGCAGAATTTCTTATGGAATCTAAGGCGCCGACTCTATCCAGGTCTATACTGATTTGCTCAACATAGCTGTCGATTACGTCTTCGTCATAGGGGTTTAAGTCACCTTTTTCGAATAATCCATCATTCATCCAGTTCCCAGTTCCAAATGTAAGATTTCCATAAACTTGGTTATAATCTTTCAATATCTAGATCCAATATCCATAGTATGTTTGAGTTCAAACCGAATGGTCGGAAGTTATTGTCAAAGCGTTAAATGCTCTGGCAATAGCCGAAAACCGCACTTTTGATGAGCTATTAAAACCACTTTTGTGAATGGTGTTCATATGATAGACGACCACATCTCCACACTGCACATCTAAAGATTTTATGGGGAATCTCGAAACTATATCGTTGCAAACATTGTATTGCTGGATAGATGTTTGTTTCCCCGTATTATCTGAAAAATCTATACTTCCTTCCTTATGCGAGCTGATAGCAAGTTCAGGGCTACCCATGTCGGGGGACACATGGTGAAGGCTTACATTTAAAACGAGGCTATTGAGACCGGTCGGGTCTTGTGGATAGTATGCGCTATCTTGATGCCAACCGTGCAGATACTCGGTATCGTTTGGTACATCAAAACGAAATTGATGCTCGGCAATAATGGCATTATCAGAGGTTATTTCGAGGAGAGCCCCAACAACATCTTTGACATTATCCTGGTGAAATAGTTCTTGATACGAACTAAGTAGCTTCGCGGTTTGGTAAAAGTGTTGTACCCGTTTCCCGTCTTGTCTTCTAAGCTTATTTATTAATGGACCTAATAACTCTGAATCAAAATCCGGTTCAAGCTCTACATCAAAAAGAAAATTAAGGTGAGAAAAGAAAGAATCTCTGAAATTAGCAACGGATTCTTTTGAAACGCAACTTCTGATGTGGAGGTAGCCATTCTCTTCGAAGAATGCAATTTGTTTGCCATCTAACATCTGCTTCTATCTCCATAGACCTGGTAAGGACAGTTCGTTTGAAACTGAAATGATTTTCTCAGTTTCAAACGAACTGTTCCAGGCGCAGGTATCGATGCGCTCCTGATGCCGCCGAGCGCGAAGCGCTGCACGCGAACCGCTGAAAACCCGTCGAACAACGTACCGTTTTGGAACCGTATTACGGCGGGCCGCTGCTCGGCGCTTCCGCGATGTCAGCCGGGTCGGTGCTCCTACTGGGCCGCCGGGGCCGAGTTTCGGTCACCCTTACCAAAAACGCGGAATGACCGCCGGCGTCGTTGCCTTGTAATGCTCGTAAGCTGGTTGACCACCCCACTTCGCATCAGCGCGCGTTTGCAGCGGTGGGATCCCGCTTACAAAGATGAGTAGCACCGCGACGAATATGGGCGACATCAGCAACCACAGCGTGAGCCCTTCGAGGGCGGGGACCGCGAAGATGGCCACACCCGTCCAAAGAACGATCTCACCAAAGTAATTTGGGTGGCGAGACATCGACCAGAGTCCAACGTCGATGAACTTACCTCGATTGGCCGGATCGGCTCTGAAACGACTCTTCTGCCGGTCCGCTACTATCTCGAAAAGGAAGCCGGCACCCCACACGGCAAGACCGAGGATGGCGACGACCCCTAACTCCGGGCGCTGCGGAGTGATGATGACCCCGATCGCCGCCGCAGACGTGAACGTGATCCAGAAGCCCTGCAGGGTCCATCCCAGCAGGAACTGCAGAAAAGAGGTCTTCACCAGGTCGAACCTTCGGTCACTGCCTGCCACTCGAACGCGACGGAACAAAAAGGTGCCGATGCGCGTCGCCCAGACGACTACCAGGAGCAGGGCGATCGTGGCATAGGCGTCGTAATGGCCGCTGGCAGCATAAGCGATGACGGAAACCGTGATGAATGTCAGCGCGCCGACCAGATCGAAGAAGTGCTCGGTCTGCTTGATGATGGCTGGCACAAACGCCACCCATTGGATGGCGAACGCAAGGAGCGTGATCCATGCATACAGGTGCAGACCGTCCGCGAAAGGCTCGCCGGCGCTGCCGATGTGGGCGAATCCTGCGCCAAGCAGCATGATGAACGGAATCGCGAAAAGAGCGACATACGAATCCCTACTCACTGTTCCATACCTTTCCCGATGGGCCATGGCTAACGGTCTGCACCTGCAGTCTGCCCCAACCCTGCCTGTTTCCGCTCGGAGTTTCGCATTCAGGACGTGAAGCCTCGGTGAAAGACTGGTGAATGGTCGGTTCTGCCAAAGGCCAACTTCAACGTCAGACTCGGCGAGCGGCTTGCAGCGCTAAGGCGTGATGTCCAGCACCGCAACTCCGTGCCGCGCGGTTTCAAGTGCGACGCTCGTGAATTGGATTCGCAATTGGCGGCAAGGCATGCTGCTAGGCATCCCGCCAGTGACCACGCTCTCAGTGTGAGGGCGCGCGCAGGGGAACTACGCGACCAGCACCCATGGCACTGCGGGCCGACCGAGAAGGCAACTTTACGACTCGTTCGCGATAGGTCATCAGGGCCACATGCGGCACGGTCAGCGTGGACAGTCCGATGAAAACGACCAGCAGCAGCCCCACCTCGAGGTGGGCATTCGAAAACTGGTACAAACCGACGAATCCGACGGCGGTAACTGCGACCAGGGCACCAGCAGTCCACAATATCACGCGTCCAACGGATACCTCACAGCAGCTCACGGCGACAAGTGTATGGCGAAGCCCGTGCAATGCGCAGAAGTACAACGCGAAGTACGCTAGCGGTTCGAGCAGCAGGCCAACGGCGGTAACTGAGGCGAGTTCAAGCGAAACATCGAGTCGTTTTCTCACGTTTCGGGCTGCGACCAATAGTGCAGCGACGATCCCCAGATGGCCCAGAGCGTGTAATGCCGCGGCGATCTGCCGACCTGAGTCGGGATCGTTATGGACAAGCACTGCGAAAATGTCGGCGACGGCCGGTTGATGGCTCACTGCGGGAAGGCTGACCACCGCTGCACCCGCCAGAAAGCGTAGTTCGCGTCGAAGGGACGGCCAGTCAGCGCCAAAATGCCAGGCTGAAAGCGCAAGGAACGCGGAGAGAGCCAACGCAGGCGCAGTTACCCAAAGCAGGGCAGTCAGGCCTGCCAGCGCGAGATAGGTAGCGAAAAACGCGAGCGTTTGCCGATAGTTGTCGAACAACCCGGCCCGGTATGCCACCACCAGGTCCAACGCGCCATGCGGTGCACCGAGGGCGGCGGTGACCGCCAGGAGCCAGATTGCGGGTGCGGCGCTGGAGGTCATGGAGGATGCGAACAGGGTGACGATGCACAATCCGGAAAAAAACCATGGATGAATGCGTTTGACCGTGCTGAGAAACATCGTGTGGTCGGGGATTTGTCGGTAAAAAGCCGGTGACGGCACTAGCGTGCCGTCACCGTCGTAAGGGACGACGCTCAGGCGCCCTGAGGACGTGCAGCGTCTCCAATACCGTCCGCTCGCTCGTCGCTTGTTGCGGCCACCCAGATTGCGACGCCAAAGGCGATCTTGTTCACCAGGTCCGCGAGGTTGTAGGTGAGGTTGAGCGCGGCCGCATCGACGGTGCCGGTCATGTACCCGAGCACGTAGCCCACCGGGTAGATGGACCAACCCACGGTTACAATCAGCCGTAGCGTGCTGAAGGCTCTCTGACTGGCTGCATTCGCTGAGTTGGCGTTGATACTGCTCGCTTCTCCGAAGAAGACCTCGTAGATGATATACAGCCACGCGACCATGCCGATGATGAAGCCGAGCGTGTCGCCCAAGGCTCCAACCTCTCCCAGATATCCGCCGATCAGCATCACCACGGAGGCGACCAGAAGCCGCCAGAAGAGTGCGGCTGGCACAACGGCGATGGCAGCGAGGATCAGGTAAAACTCGATGATTTGTAGTGGGACGGTCAACAACCAGTCGACATAGCGATACACCGTCGGACTCTCACCTGTCGCCGCCCATACGTCGCGCATGTAGAAGTAGTGGATGGCCGCGATGAGTGTCACCAGTCCTGCCACGGTCAGCGATGTTTTCCATTTGCCTCTTGCCCTATCACGCTCGACGAAAAAGAAAACGGTCGCCGCCACCATCGCCGCGGAAATTAGCCAAAAAGTCACGCCTACAAAATCATCAGGTTTCAGCATGCTGTCCATCAGGTGCTCCTAGTCAAAGGTTCTGTAAGTTGATGTGGATAGTGTTGGTATCTGTGCAAAAGCTGTTCATTATTGCGCTGGCGCCGGACACTCTTCGAAAGCAAACACGACAGGCAACCAGCGTGAGCCCTTTCATGCTTCAGGCCAGGGCGCTCAGAGCGGCTAACACGGCCAAACATGAGATCGGCATGGCAGCAACGCCAGCAATCGTGTATAGACGCGAATCAACAGTGCGAGTCATTGAAATCTCCGATGTTCATATAATGCACAGTGCATAAAATGGACATAAAAGATGCAAATGTCAAGGTAATGAGCAGTGCAAAATCGGTTCAGGTGCTCTGCATTTGATGTCTCGTCAGCTAATCGGCCAGTACGCCAACTGGTCCGAATTCGAAGCGGCCGCGCTAGACGACAAGCCAGACGCCTTGGTGTGCGAGGTGAACGGGCTCTTGCCGGACACTGCGCAGGCCGTTGCGCCCCTCAGGCAGGCGAACACGCAAGAAGTGTGCGCGGGTGGTATAGGGCTGCGGGTCATCTGCTTGGATGGGACGACTCGCAGCGCAGAGCGTTGCGTGACTGCGTTTGCAGCGCCGATGGAGCACTCACAGGTGCTTCGAGAACGCATGCGAACTCCGCCTCGGGTGCGGCGTACGGTCGGCGACGAGGACGTGTTCGTCCCCGTTTGACTGACCGATGACATCTGGCTGACCGAGTTGAGCGCACTGCCGACCGTCGTCGAGTGCGAGTACCCACAAGAGCGAGTAGAAATCGTCCTCGCACTGGCACACCACGAGGCTTACAGCGCCGAGTGCGAGTCACGCAATCCGGAAGATGCCCCTATTCACGCACGGCTTTACGCAATCGCAGTGCGTGCGAATTTCGAACAGCTACCTATCGATATGGCCAACTACGACGGTATCTAGATTCCAGAAACGGTCAGTAAGCGTATTGGCTAAATGGCTATTACGACCGGGGCGGGTGTTATGGGTTTCTGCAGATACCCGCGCTCAACCATCGCGCAGCGGTAATAGCCGACACGCTTGGCGGGACCTGCGCACGGCAGTGCGCGCAAGGGAGCCTGACGCTCGCCAGCATATGCTCGGTGACGTTAACCGTTACGCCGGTCGTTCTTTGCTATTCCGCCCCGCTAGCAGCGTTGGCTGCCGAGCTCGTCGACAAAGTGACGAAGGTGAGCGATGGGACACCAGTACAGTCCTGGCGCATGGCAAACGATACCGGACTCGTTCGGGATGTATCGACGCACCGGAGCGCAAGCAGTCTTTCGACCGGACATCAAGCCGGTCGTTGTTTTGTCTCAGTGCTGTTAGGGTGGCCACCAATTCCTCAATAGGAGAGACGATGACTGAACAGCAGCTGGGTGACGATGATGGAGTTGGGACGCGTATTCGCGCCGCACGCGAACGGAACGAAATGACGGTAGCCACGCTCGCACGCCGCTTGGGCGTAGAATCCCGGACGGTTTCTGCATGGGAAAGTGGCCGCATTCCACGTTCGAATCGACTGCTCATGCTGGCAGGCGTTCTCGACGTGAACTTGTTGTGGTTACTCGACGGGCGTGGTGACGTTTCCAGGACACTAATTGACACCGATATGCATGACTTGCACCATGAACTCGAATCGATGAGTCGGACCGTGGCGCAGCTCAGTTCGACCATAAAGGCTGCGCGGCGAAAGTTAGATGTGTTGGCCGAGCAGCAGTAGTTAACCAAAAACTGTTCTAGGTTCGCGCGCGCTTTCGTGAGGCACGTGAGCGGCTGACATCCCGCCCGTTCGCTGAGTGATTGGGGGCCCGGCATCCGTCGGGTGATCTGGTTCTGCTGTCAACGCCTGATGGCGTGCCCTGATGTATCCAGGCGCAGGCGAGAGCACGCAATTACCTGATACCGATTAGGACTCGCATGGGCTCGGAGCGCAACGTGCGGGTGTCTGCTGTACGCGTGGACGATGCGCTGGATGGGATGAGCGTTGCCGGTAACCGCCTCAACTTCATTATTCTGGACGCGCGTCGAAATAACCCGTTCGAGTGCAGGACGCGTGGCAGAAGCCGTCGGCTGGCACCTGTGTGCGCAGCTTCGAGCACGTTGATCGCGTGCGCGACCAAGCCAGGCGCCGTGGCGCATGACGCCGCGACTCGAGTCATTGAAATAGAGAACAGGTCGCTGCTCATGCTGGTACGTCGACGCTGACGTCGAATTTTTCAGGCTTTCGCGAATTTTGGGTGCAATTTCCTCGCATTTTGTCGCTATCTCGAAGCATGTCCGTTCCTACACTTTTTCTTGAGGCTTTCAAAACAGTTTTGAAGGGCAAGGCGTATGGCTCGGCGACGTGTTAACTCGAAAACCACGGACTACATCGCGGTGCTGCGTGTGCTGCCGCTGGTTGCGCTCGCGGCACTCATTCTCGGTACCGTGTGGACCGTCGCTCTGGTGACGATTGGCTAGTGGCTGGGCGGTGAGTCGTTGGAACCCGGCGGCGCCGAACTTCACGCACATAACTGCCCGGTCGTTTCGGAGACACCCAAGGTCCAGGCGGTACAATGGCTGGTGATACAGTCTTGTACTTCACAATGACAACCGGAGAGATTGAATGAGTACAGTTGCCGCAATGGCCGACGCGGAATCCGACCCGCGTGTAAAAGCTGTTTTCGACGATATCCGCGCAACACGCGGCACGGACTACATCAACAATCTTTGGCGCTACCTGGCGTTTGATCCGCAGCTACTTGAAGAAACCTGGCAAGACGTCAAAACGGTCATGTCCACGCCAGGATCCATCGACCCGCTGACGCGCGAAATGATCTATGTCGCCGTTTCGGCGGCCAACAGCTGCAGCTATTGCATTCACTCACACACGGCGGCCGCTCGCGCCCGTGGGATGACCGACGAACAACATGCAGAGCTCATCAAAATCATCGCCCTGGCCGGAAAAACCAACCATCTGCTCAATGCGATGCAGGTGCCAGTGGATGACGCGTTCGACGCGGACAGCTGAGGGTTACCGTCTCAGTGCCCATTTGTGGCTTAGCATCTTCAGGTAGCGAGAACAGTCGCAGCCTTGTGCGTGTACCTCGGCCATTTCCAATGCTGAATAGCCCTTGATGTTGGTTGCGCTCAGGTCCGCCCCTTGGTCTACAAGGGCCGCAACACAGGCAACCCGGCCTCCTAATACCGCGTAGTGTAGTGGTGTCATGCCCACGGCATCTGATGTTGTCGGAGCGGCGCCACTGTCGAGCAAAAAACTCATTAACGACCAATGCGGCTTCATGACCGAGTAACTGAGTGCTGATGGCTTTCCATTGAGGGTCGCGTCGGGATGCAGGCCGCAGTCGCGGACAAGGTGCTGGACGGTATCTACATCATGTGTGGCCGCCGCAACGAGGAGGGTGCGGATATTGGTTTCGCGCCGTTCGCGGCGAATGTGATGCTCTCTTGCGGTTGCGAAATCAATGATCTGGGTTTGCATCTCGCTTTGGTGACCACGTCAGGATTTCCAGAAGTTGATACTCGTTATCGTATTATAAATGCGAATGAGACTCAATTACGTTATTGCTGTTGGCTCTATGCGCGAGGACACGCGCCTATGCCGTCGGTGTCAGGGAAATGGTCATGCACCATCGACCAGCACGGTGCCGATGGACGGTCAGGCTGGAAGTTGGTGTGCGTCAGCATGGTGATTGGTGCTGGCATGGGACGATGCATTGGACAACGCCAAGTTCCCTGCGTCAGGGGAACGGGCGTCAGTTGTGCCTCGCCTCGCGTTCAATCGCCTCGACGATCAGCTGACGCGCTTCTCCTGCGTTGCCCCAGCGCAAAACCTTGACCCACTTGTCGGGTTTCAGAACTCTGTAATGCTCGAAGAAGTGTTGGATCCGCTGCAGCGTGATAGCGGGCAGGTCGGCGTAGTTTTATACATTCACGTAACGTTGTGTGAGGTGAGCCGCGGGTACGGCCAGAATTTTCTCGTCCTGACCACCGTCGTCTTCCATGATCAGTACACCAACGGGACTTCAATGATGTCGTTCGGCGGGTTATTACCCATGGCGATAGCTTCGATGCGCAACACGCTACTCCGTCGTCGAATTCATTGGAGATGTGCCTGTTTTAGCAGTGACGCGGCGCCTACAACACGCAACCTTTGGCGGCGGATGAGACCAGGCGTGCGTATTTGTGCCTGACTGATCCCGGCCTGGCCTTCTGGTTCAAATCGGGCTTCGACCAGGCCTGCATACGTGCGTCGATCTCGGTGTCTGGCAGTTCGATGTTGACGGTCCTGGCATTCGGATCGATGACGATCGTATCGCCATCGCGAATGGCGGCGATCGGGCCACCGCGGGCCGCTTCCGGCGACATATGCCCGATCAATATGCCATGTGAGACACCGGAGAACCGGCCGTCCGTGATCAAGGCAACGTCTTTGCCCAGGCCGCGACCTTGCAACTGCACTGTCAGCATGACCATCTCGGGCATGCCGGGTTCACCCACGGGCCCAACATTGCGGACAACAATGACATCGCCTTTTTGAATGCTGTCCGCGCGGATGGCCGCCATCGCTTCGGCCTCACTTTCGAACACACGGGCGGGTCCGCGAAACTCGCCTTCAGCCAGGGTTTTGCCACTCAATTTCAGTACGCAGCTGTCTGGTGCCAGATTGCCACGTAACACGGAAATGTGGTTGTTGGGCGGTGCCACCGGGTGGGTTACGGGCCGCACCAGATCTTGTTCTCCAAGTTGCGCGAGCGTTGGCGTATCTGCAAGGTTCTCAGCCATGGTTTTGCCGGTGACGGTCAGTACATCGCCATGCAAGAAGCCGTTATCCAGCAACTCACGCATGACAATCGGCACGCCACCCAGGTTGTGTAGTGACACCATCGCGTAGGGCCCGTGTGGCTGCAGATTGCCGATCAACGGTACACGTTCGGCCACAGCCTGCATGTGGTCAATTGATAATGGCACATCCGCCTCGCGCGCCAGAGCAAGCAGGTGTAAGTACATGTTGGTGGAGCCGCCCATTGCATAAGCGGTGGTGATCGCGTTCTCGAATGCCTTGAGCGTCATGATGTCGCGCGGCCGCGTGCCGTTGGCCAACATGTTCAGCAACGCCGTCACGGATTCACGCACGCGGGCCTTGGCGTCATCGTGTACATCGCTGGCCGCATCGTAGTCCGCCGGATGTGACGCCCCACCCGTCACCATCATTCCCATGGCTTCAGCAATCGTGCTCATGGTGTTGGCCGTAAACATGGCCCCGCACGTGCCGCTCCCCGGCATCACGGCCTGCTCGAGTTCTGCCAGCTGATCGTCAGCGAGGCGCCCGGCCTCATTTGCGGCGCGGCCTTCAACATAATCCATGATGGTGAGGTTGTTGCCTTTTTGTGACCACGGTGCAAAAGAGACGCACCCGGGCGAACTGGTACCGGGATACAGTACAAGACCCGGTACGTTCATCCGGGCGAGCGGCATCATGGCGGCTGCGCCGGTCTTGTCACAGCCCGAGATGACCAGCATGGCTTCTCCATGGTGGGCCGAGTGCCCCGTTTCGGCGCAGTCCGCAAACAGCTCACGGGATACCAGACTGTAGCCGGCGTTTGGACTGCCTTGGGTGAGTGCGTCCGAGACGGCTGGCATGCCAACGATCAGTCCTTGCGCATTGGCTTGATCGAGTTCCGCTAACACGAGTTCCGCCAGGCGCTGTACCCGGTTATTGCAACGGTGTGCATTGGTGTAAGGGTTGGCCACCGTGACAATGGTGTCGCGACGGCGCACGGCTGCGGGGTCAAACCCGGCTGCACGCAGTTCTACAGTCTGACGGGCCCAGTAAGAAGAATTTCCATTGCTCACGGCAGCAACCTCATCGATCGTGGATGTTGTATCAGGAGAATCCTAACGCTTTAGGGAGCACAGGATGCGAAACGCGTGTTTGGTGACTTTAGCGCAACGTTGCAGAAGCCATCCGGGCAATTGTTGGTAGCTGTGCCGTTGGCGGACTCGCGTGCGTTACGGCCTTTCCAGAAACTTGTGTCCCTCGACCAGCGCTTGCACAGCCCGGGCGAAGGCACCGAAGCTGAGATCTATCTGTTGACCATCGCGCAGGGGATTCCGGTAGGCAGCACTGGCAAGGTTTGGAAACTGGTGCGCCAATAATCTTCAAGGGTTGGCTGGAGCGGCAGTCGATTCACGCTAGTTGTGAGAGGTCTCACTATCTGACTCTGTTTGAACCAGAAAGGCCTTTTTGCATGCTTTCGTAGCCATGGCTTTGTTCAGCCCTGCACATCCTGGTGCGCGATGGGGCGTGGCACTTCGTCAACGGCAAAGCACACTTCCAACGCGGCCGGTAATGGCTCAGTGAATTCCTGCTCAGGTGTTACCTTTACGAGGAAACATCAATGAGCACGACGATGGACGAAGAGATCAAGCGCCGCACGATATGTAGCACATGCAAGTCAACACAATCCGTCCTTGCCCTGAATATCCGCAGCCGCTAGACCGCCCAGGCGCGCTTGTAGCCGCCCGCGCGTGGCAAAAGCCCACACGACGATTACTTCATCCGGCATTGGGCTATCCGCAAACGTGACGGTCATCGTGTCGTAATGAGAACGTACGTACAACGCGTCCTTGTGCGCGAGCGGCACGTCGATGCTAGTGCCAATGCCACCACGCTTACCGGTGGACGGTACCCACGCAACGCCGCCACCTATGGCATCGCGTACCGGGCCGGCACCAACGTTGGTAATGAACGCATTGCCATGTTCGTATTCCCCGGCGGCGCCAACAACAATCCCCTTGCCGTAACTCTCCACGACGCGGCCTGCGCCGAGCGCGACCGCGCGTTCACCAATGGCAACGCCAAGTGCGTGTGAGGGGGTAATGATGTCGTCTAAGTTTTCAGCAAATCGGCCAGCGTATGGGTTACGCACCACCGCGGCCACGGCAAATTTTGTCAACGCCTCGCCGTCAGCAGCCTGGTAGTTTTCATTGGCAGCCAACTCTTCCATGAAGCTGTACCATTTTCTAACCCTGAGTCCTTCTATATTCTGGCCTTTGACATTGGTCATTTCGTAAGTTTCCTGATAGCTAACTTATTGCGCCGCCAGAGCGCCGCTACGAAGGGCCTCGGTGGCCGCCGTGTCTATGTCATGGGTGCCTTCGACGAAGACAACCGCAAATTTCTCTTGGGCTTGTGCAACCGTGTAGTAGCCGCGCGTTACGTCGCTGCACACGAGTTCAGGGGCGCGCTCGAGAGCACTTCCGTATCCGCCACCACCCGGTGTGCGCACTTCAACGCTGTCGCCCGGACCGAGCGCGATGTCCTGGTCCTTGGATAGGTGTTCCGGGCGGTA
>CEUN01182235.1_pt1 | contig 11999 bp, 8 predicted proteins | sample 361501 | NCBI WGS metagenome assembly CEUN01 (sample SAMEA2622801, study PRJEB7988) | marine metagenome | biome: marine biome (ENVO:00000447); feature: marine epipelagic mixed layer (ENVO:xxxxxxxxx); material: "saline water (ENVO:00002010), including plankton (ENVO:xxxxxxxx)" | depth 120 m | reverse complement strand
CTCGGGCCATCGAGTTTTCCATTTTTATAAAACTTTTCTTCTTTTTTTTCTTCTGGTGTAAGCCATATGGTTGATCTTCCATCTCTTTTCCCACCAGAAAAGGTTATTTCTTCAGCGATAGAACCATCAAGTGAAAAATATGACCAGAGCCCATTTTGCTCATCTTCATAATAATTCCCTTCTGATTGTTTAATTCCATTGTCATACCACCACGTCCAAATCCCGTTTTTTCTACCTTCAATATAATACCCTTCCATTTCTTTATTATCATTAAGATACCACCACCAATTCCATAATTCTTCATCATTCTCAGCTTTATATGTTCCTCCATTATAAGACCACACCCCATCTGTAAAAGTTAAGTTGTGATCGTGTTCAAACCACCAGGTCCAACGCCCATGAGGCTTCCCCTTTTCGTATGATTGTTCCATATGAAGATGTCCATTTGCATACCAATATTTATAAATTCCATCAGTTTCACCCATATCAAACTTGCCTTTTTCCTTTAATACTCCATCTTCATACCACAATGCCCAATCACCATTCTTTTTACCACGATAGTATGTTCCCTCAACTTCTTTTTGTCCATTACGATACCACTGAACCCACTGCCCATCGCGTCTACCAGATTGAAAGCGACCAAGTAATAAATAGTCTTTTATTCCTCCTGGCTCAACAACTATTCCCGTATATGGTTTATGCTTTCCTATTTTATAAAAAACATTATCTCTTTCTTCAAGCTCTGCTATCCTAACACGGTCAAGCCCTGCTCCATAATCAAATCTGAAATCTTCTGTTCCATCAGCAAAGTAGTATGTCCAACTACCTTCTGGTTCATTTCCTCTAATAATCCCTTCTCTATCTTTATTGCCATTATCAAACCAAACTGTAACCATACCATCTATTACGCCATTTACATATGTTTCCTCACCCTTTTTATGATCTGAATTGTTCCAGGACACCCACAACCCATGTTTAACACCATTTTTATAACTTCCCTCTTTATCTTTTACACCATCAGGTCTCCACCAGCTCCATAATCCATCCATATTACCATTTGAATATTTTTCTTTTGCTTTTAACACTCCATCATCATACCATAAGGTCCAATCATTATTTTTTTCACCATTTAGATAAACACCTTCAATGGTTTTAAAATTATCTACATTCCAAAATTTATACGCTCCATCTTTAATTCCATCCTTGTATGTTATTTCTTTTGATTTTCTACCATCTTGCTCCCAATATGTCCATTTTTTATCTAGTTTATTATTTGCATAGCTACCAGTTTTTTCTTTAATAATTCCACCTTCATACCACGAGGTCCAATTTCCATTTAACTTACCATTTAAATATGTCGCTTGAAATTTTTTGTTTCCATTTTGATACCATGATGTCCATACGCTATCTCGCTCACCGGCTGTAAAAATTCTTTCTGATTTTTTTGTTCCATCCTCAAACCACTGAACCCAAAGGCCACTTTGTTGACCATCAGCAAACTTAGTTTGTTCTTTTTTTATTCCTGTTGTATAGTACCAAATCCATGTTCCATTTTGTTTCCCTTTTTCATAGTTTCCCTCTTCAGATTTATTACCGTTTTCATGCCAACGAAAAACTGTACCATTTAATTTTCCGTCAGCGTAGTTGGATTCTTCTTTTCTCATATTATTTAGATACCATGTGGTCCACAACCCCTCTCTGTCCCCCAGCTTATAAGATCCTTCCATTTGTTTGGTTGGAGGATCATAGAATGTGTTTCCATTCAAATCTACAACAACGGTTTCAGTAGAATCCCACTGCCCATTATTTTCTCCTTCATCGTTTGTGTTGGGTTCTCCATCTTCACCGAAGTCTTGATAGACCTCTCCTTCATACCAAAATGTCCAGAGTCCATCCCGGACACCGTTGGTATAATTCCCCTCAGTTTCTAAAGCCCCGTTTGGGTAATATGTTTTCACTAAACCATCGTTTTGGGTAAAAACCAACGATGACAGCGTTAATGATATAACCAGTATTTTCCGCATGGTCAAATCCTCATTATCAGAGTATGTAAAAAGGAAGGTTTTGAAGATGAATATTCAATTCATCTTCCTCTCGGATACCTTTTGTTCCTAAAATTAAGACAATGAAATGATAAAGTCAAAAAATTGTATAAAAAATCATTCGCCCTTGTTTAGACGAATCCAGAAGCTTTGTCCAAATTTATCGTTCAGATTTATCAGGCCTTCATTTGAATTATTTGTGCCTAAGAATGATGTTTCGGTTTCAAACTTATTGTTTGTTCTTAAATAACCACCCCCATCTCTACCATTACCTAAATAAGTTGTCATTTTTCCAAATTGATTATAAGTGCGAAAATAACCACTACCTAAAAATGTTCCCGTTTCACCTGCGGCATCATAAACACGTAATTGCCCAGAACTATCAGCCCCAGTACCTATATAAACAGTTTCTTGTCCATTAAAATTATATGTTCTTAAATAGCCACCTCCGCTACTGCCTGTTCCAAGAAACAAAGTTCTTTCTCCAAATTGATTGTATGCTTGATAATAACCTTCACCAAGATAAGAAGAAGTTTCTCCGTTTTTATTATAGATTCTAAGTTGGCCTGCGTGGTCTGAGCCTGTCCCTAGATACGATGTCTCTTTTTGAGAGTTGTTATACGTTCTAATATATCCGCCACCCATTCTACCAGTGCCGACATATGCTGACTCATCACCATTCCCATTATATGCTCTCATGTATCCACCACCATCTTTGCCAGTGCCAATAAACAATGTTGGTTCACCATATTGATTGTAGGTTTGCATATAACCATTACCCAGATATCCCATAATAACACCGCGGTCATCTTCAATTGTAAGACTACGTACAACCAGGTGACCCAGTTCATCTGTTTTTGGTCTTAATCCTAAAGTCGAAAAAACAAGCAAAGTTATTAACATGCCAATTAGTATACTTTTTGGATCAATGACTTTCATAGTTGCCTCCGAATTTGATTGCCATTGAAAGTTATATGGTTAATTTAATCATATTCATAGATATGAACCCTAATAGGAATTTCTTTTTCTCTATTTTTTCTTCTGCGAACCATATCATATTTTTTTATTTTTTCAATGTTTCCGGTTTTATTATAATAATATATGTTTTTTTCTAATACCTTATCTTCGCCATCTAGGGTTGTTTCTATATATTTTCGACCTTGATTATCTAAAATAGTTTCTTTTATTGCGCTTAGTTTTATTAGAGAGTCTGAGTAATAATCAAAGGTTTTAAAATTATCATCATCAAATATGGTATTGTAGATTTTATCTATTTTCCCCTTAGAACTATAAATGGTTGTTAGGGTCTTTCGGCCAAGAACATCATACTCATAGCTTTTTGATTGAAGAGAGTTGCCCAGTCTTCCAGTAGTCCTCTCTTGTAGGAGCTGGCCTAATGAATCGTGAAAAAAGATGGTTTGTGAAATTACAGAAGGGTCAAAATATTCGCTTTTCTTTTTTGGTATTTTCAAAGAGTCTAGTTTATATGTAGTAATAACGAGTACATAGTTATTGTAAAATTCTTTACATTGCAATACGGTGCCGGTTGAATCGTAATCATAAGCTTCACCCCAAATCATTTCGCCAGCATTATTTTTTTCGGTCATCATTTTTGGATTAACAGCTTTATAAGGGTTGTATCTTATTTGCTTTATAATATTTCCTCCCAAATCATATTTTTGGTATTCTTTCCAATAAAGACTATCACCAGCGCCATAAAGGGACGTTTCTATTCTATTTCCCCCTTTGTCATATTCAAACAGATAAGACAACACCATTTCTCTATCATAAGTTCTTTTTAATTTTAACCCTTCATTTATGCCTGACACATATACATACTTTTTGTGTAATGGCACATTGTGGCTATAAATAGTGCTATCAACCAAGAGGCCCTGATTGTCATATTTCATTACTATTGAGTTTTTTAATTCATGAGTTTCAGTTCCAAAATTTTCAAAAACATGATATACTTTTATAGTAATGCTTGTGTAGCTATATAACATTGTAATACTTATAAACAATGTCAATAATGAAATATTATAGCGCCACATCTATTAATTTAAATAATCAATTATAATTTTTATAATTTTTTCAATATAAAGCATGATTAAGTTTTTTAAAAAATATTGACAGATAAGTGGTCTAATAAATTGTTATATAACAGAAGATATGTGGTTTAAGTTATCTCTTGCTTTAAATAAATATTATATTTTAAAATCAAGACAAGCTTTAGTTGCTTGCTCATGCGGAGTTCTATTTGAATCAGACATTCATAAGGTGTTTATTAGTGCTTTCTACGTCTATTGTATTGGGTAGTACCCTTGTAGATGTTAGTTTTAGTATTAAGCAAAATGGTATTATGGTCAATCTTGACTATACTGAACCAATTAATGATGATGATATTATTGGTTGGAAATCTGATAGGGGGTGGGTTTACCTTACTCTATTGGGTGTTCGGGCCCCCAAAAATAAATCACCCCAGCAAAATTTTTCAGGAGAGGTTAAAAAAATTGTTATAGATGATTTTGATGAATCAACTCAATTAGCGATTTTGGTAAAAAAACCCATATTGGGTTATGATATAATTAATTCCGCAACTTCTCCAGGAACAATTGTTTTTATTCACACGGAAATGAAAAAAACAGAGGTAGCAAACCTCAAACAACACATAGAAAAAGAAGGTAAATCCGTATTTAATATTGCAAAGACATCTGGCTTTCCAAAGTATAATACTAATTTTAAAAATGCCTTTGATGAGGCGCGAAGAGAGCTTGGGCCAAATGCGATATTTCAATACCATGGCAAATTATATACAACCAATCATCCCGGTGAGAGCGAAACTTCTAAGCAATCTGTTTTAATGAAAAAATCTATAGCCCCATTAAGGGCGGGGGAGCTGGATGATTTTGTCTTGCGCGAACCAAATGACAAACCATATAATGATAGTTTGTTTGAAGAAATATATATTAATAGTGCTACAGGAGAGATGGTTGCGGAAAAGATAGGCGATTCAACTGTTTTTTCCGAAAACAGCTCAACAATAAAGAAGAGCAAGAAAAAAGAAGATGATGGTTGGTTTAGCGGTATATTCCCAACTTATAAAAAAACTAAAAATAATTCATCAATTGAAAAAAAATATATAGCGCCAAAAGACACATTAATAAAAAAAGAAAAACCAATATTTGCTTCTTCTAATAGTGAGGGTGTGGGTTCTAAAAAATGGTTGGGAATATTTAATGTTTTTAACAAAGAAAAAGAAGTTAATAGTGTAACAGAAAAAACATCAGAGCTTGATTTTTCTAAACTTCAAAAAGAATATATTCCGCCCTCAAATCAAAATATTGATTTAAATCAATATGATAAAACGGTATTCATTGAATCATCAACGCAATTATCGGATACAAATATAGTTACACGCGAGCATGGCTTTCATTTGTCAGAAAAAACCAACTTTCAAGATTTACAAAAAAAATATATTCCTACATATTTACACATGGAACAAGACACATTAATTCGTTTAAAAAATCATGAGCCACCAACTCAATCACCAGATACAAATATTGTTGAAGCTTGGTTTATTGACGAAAGTATTATTTCTGATGACTATGATGTTACTCATTTACAAAAGCAATTTATTCCATCAAAAAATAATATAATTTTAAATGATTTAGACGAACCTCAACTCAGAGAATCATTGCCCCAATCTCCGGAGTATACAGACCCAATTGTGTTGGATAATAGGTTTAAAACAAAGTTTAAAAACAATGAGATAAAAAGAAAGCCTAAATTATTAAAAGAAGAACCATTTTATCTGGATTCAACTGACAACAATACTTGGCTTAGTTTTTTCCCATTACAAGCGGATTCAGTTAAGAAATCTTTACAATGGGATTTTAATCAAGAAAAAGAACTCCCCTATTTTCTCAAACAGGAAAAAGAAAAATTAGATTATTCCTCTCAGCAAAACTCACAATATGGATTACGAGAACAATTGCCAGAAAAATCGACTAAAACACGTCCTATGCGGAAATCAGACTCAGATTATATATATTTTCATAGTGCGGGAATACGAGTAGAAACAAATATGGATGGGGTGCCTATTTATATTGATGGTAAATATGTAGGGGACACTCCAATAACAAGGCCAATACAGGTAGAGCCTGGCTGGCATCAAGTAAGCGGATTCTCTCCTATTTACACACATTTATCATCTCGCGAGAGATTACAATATGTCGATTATGACTCAATTATACAAAACAATCGATCGCATGGATCAACCACGGTATATGCAGAAGCTGGAAGCCTAGAAAAAGTGGTTTTAAAGTTTAATCATGTTGGAGACACTCCCAAAAAACTATCTGAAATAAAAGGAGGAATGAGTATTGGGCTCCCAATGTTTACTTTTCTTATCAGTATGGTTTTTTGGACCATGTAAAGATAGGTCTTAATTTTCATTTATTAAATTTTATAGATGATACTTAAAGAAAAATTCAACTCCATAATTAAATCTAATTTTGTCCAACAAAAAAGCAGGATGATAGGCATAGAAGAAGAATCGATTATATACACTGAAGACAATAGAAGAATTCCTGTTAATTCACGAAAACACTTTTCAGCTGTAGATTTTTTATCGCTCTTGAATAAAAAAACTGAAGCAAATGGAATTTATTCTTTGGAGCCGGGAGGTCAAATTGAATGGTCAAGTCCTCCATTTCAAGATTTAAACCAATTAAGCATGGCTATGAAATCCCATCACTCTCTTTTGTATGAAACAGCCGCAGAAAAGGATTTACGAATTCTAGACTACGGTTTAGAACCAAATTTTCTTCCTGAAGAGATAGAGCTTATTGATAATAAAAAATATCAAATTATGGATAAATATCTAGGCCAAAATGGGAAGATGGGTAAATGGATGATGAGAAACACATCAAGTATCCAGGTGAATCTTGATGTAACTAGCACGAGAGACTTGGAAGAAATGGTTTTTGTAGCTGATTGCCTTCACCCAATAGCGGCATATTTGTTTTCTAACAGCCCGTTTAAAGAAAGAAAAAAAACAGGTAAAAACAATATCAGATCTATTATATGGGAGCAAACCGACAAAAAACGATGTGGGAGTCTGGTTAATCATGGAATATTAAAAAGAAAAGGATTGATAGACAGATATATTGAATTTGTTTTAAATGTTCAAAATATGTTTTCTTTTAATCAAAATAGGGAAAACATAGAATCTCACCTAACTATTGGCGAATATTTAAAAAAATCAAATAATATTTCTAATAAAGATATTGAAAATGCTTTGCATCAAATTTTTACAAATGTTCGATTAAAACGTTTTGTAGAAATACGAGGGTCAGATCGTACCCCTAAAGGATTTGAAATGGCGCCTGCATCGTTCTGGACTGGCATTTTATTTGACTTGAGTACTAGAGATGAGATTTTTAATGTTTGTTCAAAATGGACAAAAAACGATCGTTTATTAATTAACAAATCTGCTTTATCATTAGATGATAAAGTTATAGGGCCTGATGGAAAATCATTTAGAAAATGGATTGATTGGGCAGGCAGATTAGCTCTGGAGGGCCTTAAGAATCGGTGTTTAAATGAAGAAAGATTCTTTCAAAAGTTTTTTAATGAGGTAAAGAAGCATGGGCCATTTAGCTTACAAAGGCAAAAAAATGTCACAACGCATTATTCATAATTTTATATGGGCACCTATTTTTTTTATAGGATTAGTTTCCATAGCTCTTGGTTTTATTTGGTTTATTCATCCGGAACCATGGACTTTAGATCAACCACCAAATGAAGTATTAATTCAAACCACATTTAAAAATTTATTTTCAAAAGAAATAAATGCATTTTTGCCAGAATATCTTCTGGTCCTCTATAAGTTTTTTGGATGGTGGATGATCATTATTGGTTTATTAATTATTATTTTTGTGTTAACAACCAGGCTTTCCACTAAAAACTCGCGTTACTCAATATATTTAGTCTTGTTTGTCAATCTAATTGGTTTATACTATATGATTTTTAACTTTCTTCCAACATCCCCATTTAAACCAATGCTATATTTTTTGACGTTCTTATTAATTAGTAGCATATGTTTTTCAATTGTTTTTGAAGATTAAATGAAATTACCAATTATTTGTTTTGATAAAATTATATTAACTTATGTTCTGTTTTTTAAATCTGTTTACAACTAGGCATGAACGCATATTTTCAATCAACAATATTTAGAAAAATTCTTGCAGCGTTATCGGGCTTGTTTTTAACTCTTTTTTTATTGGGACACCTAGCCGGGAACCTTCAGCTATTTATTTCTGGGGTTGAGGGTAAAACACAATTTAATAAATACGCACTTTTTATGACCACAAATCCTGCTGTAAAAATACTTTCCATTATTACATATGTGTCCATATTATCACATGTTATCCTAACTCTCTATTTATCAATACAGTCAAAGCGTGCTCGACCAGTTCAATATTCTGTTTCTGATAGCAATGAAAATAGCACATGGTCATCAAATAATATGGGAATTCTTGGAACTTTTATTTTATTATTTATCATTATACATATGAAAAGTTTCTGGTATGAAATGCATTTTGGCGATATGCCGTACCAATATCTTGAGGATGGTACAAAGATAAAAGATTTATATCTAATCACAACCAGCGCCTTCGCTAGTCCTCTCTACACAATGTTTTATGTTTTAAGTATGGTTGCTTTATCGTTGCATCTTAGGCATGGAGTAGATTCAGCATTGCAAACAATAGGATTAAAAGTTCCCAATTATCATAAGGTTTTTAAACATCTTACAAGTTTTATAGCATTTATTATTCCTGCAATATTTGCATCAATACCAATATATTTATTTATTAAAAATCTATGATTTTAGATAGCAAAATTCCGGAAGGGCCATTAGAAAATAAGTGGACCAAATACAAATCTAGTGTTCCATTGGTTAGTCCTGCAAACAAGAGAAGAATCGAGATTGTTGTTATTGGTACTGGGCTGGCCGGTGCCTCTGCGGCTGCATCACTAGCAGAAATGGGATACAGGGTTAAGTCTTTTTGTTTCCAGGACAGCCCTAGAAGAGCACATTCAATAGCAGCCCAAGGAGGAATTAATGCAGCAAAGAACTACCAAAATGATGGGGATTCGGTATATAGATTATTTTACGATACGATTAAAGGAGGTGATTATCGTTCAAGGGAGGCAAATGTTTATAGGCTTGCTGAGGTTAGCGCAAGTATAATTGACCAGTGTGTTGCGCAAGGCGTTCCCTTTGCACGTGAATATGGTGGGACCTTAGATAACAGATCTTTTGGAGGTGTTCAAGTCTCTAGAACTTTCTATGCTAGAGGGCAGACGGGCCAACAACTACTTTTAGGTGCATATAGTGCTCTTAGTAGACAAATTTCTAAGGGGAATGTAATGATGTACAATCGCCATGAAATGGTTGATATTGTAAAGATAGATGGCAAGGCAAGAGGTGTGATTGTAAGAAATCTTTTAACAGGTGAATTTAAGAGGCATTTTGGGCATGCTGTCGTGCTTGCGTCGGGTGGATATGGCAATGTTTATTACTTATCAACTAATGCCATGGGGAGCAATGTGACTGCTGCTTGGAAAGCCTATAAGCAAGGTGCGGCATTTTCGAATCCCTGTTTTACACAAATTCACCCCACTTGCATCCCTGTTTCTGGTGATTATCAATCAAAATTAACATTAATGTCTGAGTCATTGCGTAATGATGGTCGTATATGGGTTCCAAGAAAAAAGGGCGATAATCGTCCGCCAAATCAAATACCAGAGGATGAGAGAGATTATTATTTGGAAAGAAGATATCCTGCTTTTGGCAATCTTGTTCCTAGGGATGTGGCTTCTAGAGCAGCAAAGGAAAGATGTGATGAGGGGTTTGGTGTAGGAGATACCGGACTTGCAGTTTATCTAGATTTTGAAGATGCGATTAATAGGCTTGGGAAAGATACGGTTTCAGCTAGATATGGTAACCTGTTTGCAATGTATGATAAAATAACTGGAGACAATCCATATGATACCCCAATGAGAATATTTCCAGCAGTTCATTATACCATGGGTGGATTATGGGTGGATTATGATTTAATGACAACCGTGCCAGGTCTATATGCAATCGGAGAATGTAATTTTTCTGATCATGGAGCCAATCGACTAGGGGCTTCTGCATTAATGCAAGGTCTTGCAGATGGTTATTTTGTTTTACCATACACAATAGGTAGGTATCTATCAGATGACATAAGAACAGAGCCAATTGATACAGATCATGAATCATTCGTTTTAGCAGAAAAGAACGCAAAAGATAGAAATAAATCATTAATACAAAATAAGGGCAGTCGCTCTGTCGAAAGTTTTCACAGAGACCTAGGGAAAATTGTATGGGATTATTGCGGTATGTCTAGAAATGCATCATCACTAAAGCGGGCTATCAATGATATAAAAACCTTGAGAGAGTTTTTTTGGGATGATGTAAAAGTAACCGGCAATGAAACTTCTTATAATCCCGAACTAGATAAGGCAGGAAGAGTCGCTGATTTTTTCGAATTAGGGGAGTTAATGATGAGAGATGCTTTGGAAAGGAATGAGTCGTGTGGTGGCCATTTTAGAGAGGAGTATCAAACAAAGGAAGGCGAAGCATTAAGAGATGATGAAAATTATACTTTTGCTTCTACTTGGGAATTTAAAGGAGTAGACAGTCCCCCCATCCTACATAGAGAAGATTTAGAATTTGAGACTGTAAAGCCAACACAGAGGAGTTATAAATAACATGACTGAATTAAAACTCACTCTAAAAATATGGCGTCAAAAATCTATGTCTGATAGTGGCCAATTTGAAACATATTATGTGGAAAATCTGAATACACATATGTCTTTTCTAGAAATGTTAGATGTTTTAAACGAGAAGCTTGTTAATGATAATCAAGACCCCGTAGCCTTTGACCATGATTGTAGAGAAGGTATATGTGGAATGTGTTCAATGGTTATTAATGGTCGTCCTCATGGACCATTAAAGGGGACCACAACATGCCAATTACATATGAGGCATTTTAAAAATGGTGATACCATAATTATTGAACCTTGGCGCGCAAAAGCATTTCCTGTTATAAAAGACTTGGTTGTAGACAGATCTCCTTTCGATAGAATTATCCAATCTGGGGGATATGTATCTATCAATACCGGTAGCGCTCCTGATGGCAATGCAATGCCTATACCAAAACACATTGCAGAAGAAGCTTTTGATGCAGCTGCTTGCATAGGATGTGGAGCATGCGTCGCAGCATGTAAAAACGCATCAGCTAGTTTATTTGTATCTGCAAAAATATCTCAATTATCGCTTTTGCCTCAAGGTCAGCCAGAAAGAGAAGATAGAGTAAAGAACATGGTTTCCCAAATGGATGAAGAAGGATTTGGACACTGTACTAATACTGGAGCATGTGAAGCTGAATGTCCAAAAGAGATATCCGTTGAATATATAAGAAAAATGAATTTAGATTATAATTTATCTAATATAAAAGGATAGATATATCCTTTATAGATAAAATTTTATTTCAGTCTAAAATTTACGGGTATGGATATCCAGACACCGACAGATCTTTCTCGCTGTTTGGCTGGTCTAAAACGAGTTTTTCTAATTGCTTCCATTGCAGCTTCATCTAGTCCGGTATTTGGGACTCCTTTTAAAATTAGTGTTTCTTTAACACGGCCCTTTTCATCAATAAATGCCTGCACCACAACAACGCCTTCAATTCCTGCTTCTTGAGCAATTTCAGGATATACCGGCCTGATAGGAGACAATGCCACAGGAGGATCATCGTAAGGTATAAATACAACCTTTGGTCCAGAGGGTGGAGGGGGTGGTGCATCTAAATTGGAGAAATCATCAAAGTCTAGTTCATCTAACGTCAAATCTTCAGCAATATC
>CEUN01015288.1_pt1 | contig 12002 bp, 11 predicted proteins | sample 361501 | NCBI WGS metagenome assembly CEUN01 (sample SAMEA2622801, study PRJEB7988) | marine metagenome | biome: marine biome (ENVO:00000447); feature: marine epipelagic mixed layer (ENVO:xxxxxxxxx); material: "saline water (ENVO:00002010), including plankton (ENVO:xxxxxxxx)" | depth 120 m | reverse complement strand
TTATCTACCCTAGTAACACTTGAGCCGGGTGATCTTATTTATACTGGCACCCCCGAGGGGGTGGGGGCGGTAAGACGGGGTGAACAAATTGTTGTTCATGTTGAAGGTGTCTGCGACCTAACATTAAATATCAATTAATTGGTGAAAAACAGGAATGGTTGAAAATATCGGAAACACCCAGACCACCCAAATGGGGGGGTTGCATGATTTAATTGGCTATAATTTGCGATGTGCTCAGATTGCAGTCTTTCAGCATTTTAAAAACACCGTGGGAAATTTCAATATTTCCCCACCGCAGTACGGCGCAATGGTGCTTATTGAGGCCAATAAAGGGATAAGCCAATCGGCAATAGCTAATGCGCTTCGTTTTGATCGTTCGACGTTAGTCCAAATTATTGACCGACTTGAAAGCCGCAATTTAGTCGTACGGGAAGCGTCTATAAATGACCGCAGATCATATGCATTGCGATTAACCAAGTCTGGATCTGCCATGCTTAACCGTCTTAGAAAACTCGTTGAAAAACACGAGAAATATATGACGGAAAATCTAACTGATATTGAACGCCAAACTCTGATCCAACTTCTTGCCAGAGTTCATAAAGAAGTAGATGATATTAAAAACAGTGGAGGTGGAAATGGCTAGGCAAGAAGAGAGGATTCTTGAAGAAATAAAAGAAAAGGCTCGGTCACCCCAAATCTTTAAATATTCAAAGCCTGAGGGGGCTAGAGCTGGCAAGTCTATCGTTACCCTAGGAACATCGGGTTTACTTCGTGGTTCAGTGCAAGTTGTCAAAAATGGGCAAGGCGACAATAACAAGCATATCCATACTGGAATGGATGGGATGTGGATGTGTTTAAAGGGCGAAGTGACATTTTATGGACCCGACGATGAAATCCTCGGCATCTTTGGACCGCAAGAGGGCATTATTATGCCCCATGGCAACGCTTACTGGTTTGCCAGTACCGGAGATGTCGATCTCGAAATTCTTCAGGTCGTAACCTGGGCTCCAGACATCAAGGACGAACGTATTGACCTAGAAGAACAAAAAGACGGGGTTGGACCCGGTAAGGGTGAATTTTTTGATGCTAGAGTTCGATAAGCAAACGAAAAGAAGCAACATATTTAACAGCTTCTTTAAACCCTTATAACATTAAATTATCAAATCAAGTTACCGCGTTTTTCCCGAAACAAGCCTAACTTCTCGTGCAGAGCTTTATCGGTAAAACTAAACAGAAATGCGTCTTTTTCATCACAAACGTGATGATGTGGGAGCCAGCCCGGTACGACAAATACATCCTTGGGACCCCATTTATATTCAATGCCATTAATAATCGTTTTACCTTCACCCTCAACTACAGAATAAACCCAAGTCGCAGTACTTTGGTATTCTTGCGTCTCCATTTCTGGCGGCAATAATTGCATGTAGCAATCAAGAGTAGGCATAGCGGGTTCACCTGTATTTGGATTTAGGTATTGCATCTTGATACCATGAAAGGGATCGATTTCCCCGGCCTTTTCAAGATTTATCAAAGCATTCCGGGTTTGTTCATATGGATAGTGAAAGACAGGAGAATGCAGGCCTTCAGCTACGTAATCCATCGGCCGCATGTTTGCTCCAAAGCGCGCAATGTTATCAAAGGCAGGGCGACCTTCTGGATGAGTTCCTCCGTCCTCATAGAGTTCAGTAAACATTGTTCCAAGAAATCGGATTAAAGGAATATCAAGACCATCCAGCCAAACTACGGGCGTTGTGCCTTCGTTACCATGGTCATGCCAAACGCCCGATGGCGTTAAAATCAAATCACCAGGTTTCATAGGAGCCTTTTCACCATTAATAGCAGTGTAGGCTCCATCTCCTTCAACGATAAAACGTAATGCAGCAGGAGAATGGCGGTGAGTAGGAGCAACTTCACCGGGCATAATTAGCTGGAAACCGGCAAACATCGAATCACAGGCAGCTGTTTCGCCTTTAAGCGACGGATTTTCTAATATTAGAACCCTCCTTTCCGCCTCCTCTGCTGTGATCAGAGTAGCCGTCTCCATCAAACTGGGACGAATTTCTTCGTAGTTCCAGACATAAGGAGCCGCCCGCATTTCGGGCTCCTTCTTCATAAAAGTAAATAGCCTCTCCCATAATGGGGCAACCGCTAATGGATCAATTTTGCTATAAAAAGCAGCACGTTCCGGTGTAACTTTTGGTTTCTCGTGGAGACTTCTAGCCATATTTTCTTCCTCGGTCGGACAACTGCAACATTATCTACCTATATAATTATCATATTCAAACTAGCACCAAATTACCCTAATTATAAGAGGCACCCTGTTCATATTTATTAAACCAATCAACAAACCTTGGTATACCAATATCAATAGAAGTTTTAGGTTCATAACCCAAGTCCCTTCTAATAGCCGTAATATCAGCAAAAGTTTCTTTTATGTCCCCCAATTGCATGGGCCTGAATTTTACTAAGGCTTTTTTTCCGATGGCACGCTCTAATACCCTAATAAGTCTCATAAGTGGTTCACTCCGTTCGTTTCCGATATTGTATATGCGGCATGGAGCCTTACCCGCATTGACTTCAGGGGGAGTTTCGAGACATTTTATAACGCCACTAACGATGTCATCAATGTAAGTAAAATCCCGCTTCATGTCGCCATTATTGAAGACAGAAATTGGTTTCCCCTCGCTAATAGCTTTACAAAATATATACATTGCCATATCGGGCCTGCCCCACGGACCATAGACTGTGAAAAATCTCAGCCCGGTTTGAGGAAATCCATATAGTTGACCATAACAATGGCTCATGAGCTCATCTGCCATTTTGGTTGCAGCGTAAAGAGAATTTGGTTTATCCGTTCGATCACCAACGGAAAATGGCAATTTACTATTTCCACCATATACTGAGCTAGAACTAGCATAAACAAGGTGCTCAAAATTAGATAAATTTCTACAAATCTCTAAAATGGACATATGGCCTAAAAGATTAGCACGCACATATGCAAATGGATTTTCAATTGAGTATCTCACACCTGGCTGAGCAGCGAGGTGAATAATACGATTTATATCTTTCCGCCCTGTAATAAGCGATTTCACGGAATCATAATCAGATATATCAATTTTTTTAAATGAGAAACCACCATATTTTTCAAGTTCCTCTAATCTTGCCTGCTTTAGGCGTACATCATAATAATCGCTGATGTTATCAACACCCACAACAGCCTCATCTCGCAAGAGTAAAGCTTTACTGACATGAAATCCGATAAATCCCGCTGCACCGGTCAGAAGAATTGTCATAATAATCTGCTCGTGATCGTTTTAAATTCATCCATTTTTTATTATAATCAAATTTCTAAAATAAAGGTTTAATAAAAAAAGAATTAACTAAATTGTGGTATTACTTTTTCACCAAACAGGCGCAATGATTTCTCGGCTTCATTAGGTGGTAAAGTTGTAAAATTAACTTGAAGGGATCCGTCATTAAACCCACCAACCTGATCATTATAATCTCTAATCATTTCAATTAATTCTTTAGGCGTGCCCACCCAAGCAGAACATTTTTCTATTTGTGTATCCAAATTTTCCTTGCGCAAGGTCTCTATAATTTTATCATAATGAGCATAATCATTAGAAACAGATCCCGTAGTCCAGCCACTTGCTGCATCACAGAGGGAAACAAAGTAATTATCAACGTGGGGTCGTGCGATACGCAATGCCTCGTCATGATCTTCATGGCAGAACATAAAAAAAGCCAGCATTACCCGCCCGGACCCCTCATGACCCGCCGCTTTCCAAGCATCCCTATATATATCAAGCAACTCTCGCATTTTTCCACCGGCAATAGGTATCCCCATTATCCAAGTACCGTTACGGCCTGCCTTTTCAAATGAGGCCTCGGTTGCAACAGATGCTGTCCACAACTTGGGGTGAGGCTTCTGAGTGGGGCGGGGATAGGAGGTTACATTTTCGAAGCTATGAAATTTTCCCGATGATGTAACATTCTCCTCAGCAAGTAGCTGGGTTATCTGTTCAACTCCTTCATCGAAACGCGCAACACTCTCATCGAGGCTGACTTTAAAAGCTTCAAATTCTCTTGGTATAAATGCACGGGCCAAGCCTACTTCCAGCCGCCCATTAGAAATACTATCTAGCATTCCAATTTCACCAGCGAGTTTTAGGGGATTGTTGAAAACAGGTAAAACGGCGCCGGTAATCAGACGTGATTTCTTGGTTCTCTGAGAAGCAGCCGAAAGGAAAACAATTGGGTTTGGACTATAGCCACCATACGGATGAAAATAATGTTCAACTATTCGGACATGAGTATAGCGATAATCATCAAGTAAATCGCACAGGTTTAAGCACTCTTCAAAATATTGAGCGCCCGACTTGTCCTGTGGCCTAACATTCGGAAAAAATTGAACCCCAAATTCCATACTGCTTCTCCAATTTTATTGTTACGGGCATCTAACCTTCGGCTTTTTGCCCAATGCCTTATATCCCGATCATCCGGCCGACCCTTGCCTAATCAAATTAGGTATTTCCGTTAAAACTAAATCAAGCCATGGTAACCACCAACATATGATACACCGGACTGAAGTAAAACTTTGGTAACAGCCAAAATACCCTCACCAAGAAACATATCGCCTGCACCAGCACGTAGTGTCTCCACCTCTTTCTTGAACGAACGTTACATCGCAGACCTGCTTTCAAAAATGAAAAGTCAAAACGTTTTTAGTGATCAACCATAAGTTTACTCGTCATGCAGAAAATTTCTACTCACTATTGGGCAGCGGACTGTTCAGCACGTTATAATTAACGATAAGATATTATTGCCAAAGTAAATTGTTTTATCGGAGTTAATGGATTTTGCTCACTGGAGATATCCTCAGGCTTAGTGCGGAACGTCACCCCAAACGTATCGCCTTGATCGCTGGGAAGACAAAAATCACATATAAAAGTCTATACACATCTGCAAATCAATTTGCCAACACCCTACTCAATTTTGCGATTGGAAAAGGGGTTTGCTGGGCCATTATGTCCCGAAATCGGCCGGAGTACGTCATTGCCCATTTTGGCAGCGCGCAAACCGGGGCTATTATGGTGAACTTGCAACCAAGTTACACTTCGGATGACCTCGTAAATATCTTAAATTTAGCGAGTGTTCGCCTGATTGTGGTTGAAGAACCATTTCAAGAAAATATCGCCAAGATAATAAGTCTTATACCAAAACTAGAGCATGTTATTGTTATAGGGTCATCTCAAAGAGATAGTTGGTATTCTTTCAATCAGGTAATTCGGACTCAACCAGAAAAAGCCCCAACACTAGAGCTTTCCGAGAACGATGATTTTGCTATGACTTTCACAGGAGGTACGACGGGTAAACCTAAGGGAACACTAGTCAGCCATCGAGCTCGCCTCGCCAGCTGCTGCACAACGGTTATAGAGCACGGTGTAACAGCTTCAGACATAGTGGGGATGGTCACTCCGTTTTACCATACCATGGGATCTCTTGTTTGGTTGCCGGCGGCCCTTTTTGTAGGAGCAACTGCTGTTCTGATTTCCAGTTGGGATCCCGATACTTTTATCGAGCAAACTGAGAAACATGGTATAAGCTGTACATTTATGGTTCCTGTCCAATTGCGGCAGATTCTATCTGACAATCACTTTAATTCGGACAAGCTAAAAAGTTTAGTAAACATTGCCTGCGGTGGCGCTACTAGCCCTACCGACTTAATACGTGAAATGGGCGAGAAACTCTCACATGCAAAATTTACAAATCACTACGGACAATCAGAAACAGGGCCAATATGCATTTTTAGCCATTTTCATCCACGATCTAAGGGGGACACCGTTGGACGCCCTGCAGTCGGTGTTGACATGAAAATTGTAAATTCTAAAGGTCAGGAGGTTCCCAATGGAGAATCCGGGGAAATCATTTGCCGGGGACCTTTTTTGATGTCCGGATATCATCAAAACGAACAGGAAACCGAGACATACTTTAGACTCGGGGATGAATGGGGCTGGACAGGCGACATAGCAAAAAGGGATGCCGAAGGATTTATTACGCTGGTTGGTCGCTCAAAGGATATGATTATTTCTGGTGGGGTAAACATCTACCCCAGAGAAGTGGAAGTTGTTTTGGAGCAGCACAAAAAAATTATCGATTGCACAGTTTTTGGTATCCCGGACAAACGCTGGGGTGAAGCCCTCGTCGCTTATGTTGTTCCGCGCGATGAAAAAGAGTTAACTGAACAAGAAATCACTAATTATTGCTTAGAACACCTTGCACGATTCAAGAGACCCAAATATGTCAAAATTGTTGATAACATTGCCAAAACACCTTCGGGTAAAGTCCAAAAACCTGTGTTACGAGATGCGTTTCTAAATAGTAAAAATGCTTTATAAAGCCCTCCCAAAAGGTCAGTTAAATCGGGGCTTCTCTTGAATATAGTGAGCGCTCATTGGTTGCCTGAATGTTTCCATCATTTCACGATTCAAATCTACCGGCGGTTTTTGTCTTTCCGGAATAAGCGGTTTATAAATCACTTCACCAATTTCCTCAGCAAATGTTTTTTTTGCACGCTGCACTAAAGTGGGATCGGATAACAAATCAACTACTGCGCCAGCCAACGCCTTTGCACCAGCTACAGAACCTTTGTGAGCAATTGTAGTTGCAAGAGCGGCTCCGCCCGCCCAATGATGAAAAGGTACATTGGGTACATTTGATGGAAAGCCTACACGGCCCATAGGCACCTTCCAAGAGACATCTCCACAATCGTTAGAAGGAGTTCGCTGTTCGGTCGGGCCGAGAAGCGGTTTGATTTCAGTTCTCAAACCTTCAGCATGCACATTCGCCGCTTCCTGCAATTTTCGAGCAAAGGCTTGTTCATCAACTGTCCATTCAGGAACACCGACAAGTTCCAAATTGTTCTGAATCACCTCTGCCAACCCTTGATTTGTTCGCACCGGCCAAACTGCACTCATAACTTCTATTTCAACCTCGGTATTACTCATTAATGCAGCCCCTTCGGCAATCTTTTTGCCCTGCTCAAATACAATGCGCGCACCTTCAGCTGTTGGAGCGCGAAAGGTCCACCAAACCGTCGCTCTAGCAGGAATTGTATTAGGTTGATCCCCCCCATCTTTAATAACACGATGGGCTCGCATTTCTGGTTCCATATGCTCCCTAAATTGAGCCATGCCCATATCCATCAGTACAACACCATCTAATGCATCGCGAGCGCGCCATGGCGCCGTAGATGCATGCGCTGTTTCTCCATGAAAGGTAAAATAGGCGGACACCGCAGCGGAATGAGTTAAGCCATACACTGTTCCCATATCACCGCCAATATGATCATGAATGGCCACATCAACGTCGTCGAACCAACCATCGCGAACATAATATGGCCGGCTAATTAATTGTTCTTCACCGGGGGCCCCGAAAACCTTTAGAGTACCCTTTAATCCGAATTTTTTGATAGCACACTTAGCTGCAATAGCGCCGGACACCATGACGGCTGCATTACAATTATGGCCCTCGCAATGTCCAGGTCCGTAAGGTGTTATGTTCTTTTGCTCCGTTTCGCCAGATACTTGGCTATTATTCGGGTTGGCATCATATTCAGTATGTAGTGCTATAACTGGATCGCCTGATCCATAGCTAGCGCAGAATCCTGTTGGGAACCCGGAGATGCCACGTTCGACAGAGAAACCCTCATTTTCGAGGGTTTCGGTCATGAGCTTGGCACTTTCCACCTCCTGCATACCCAATTCACCAAAATAGAAGATCGAGTCACCTATCGTTGCAACTGCAACCGCATTACGATCTAAAAAATTGAAAACAAATGACTTTTCTCTTGCACGGTTATTTGCTGCCATTTCTTTCTCCCTAAACCTTAACAATTAATTTTCTACCCGCGGCAAAATATGTTGTTCTAAATACATATTGGTGCGCGTGTATTATCCTTTAGTACAAGAACCTCCACCCAATACGCAAAATTTCGAGCAATGCGGATGATTCAGTGAGACGGATTTAGAAGACGTAAATAATGTTTCTCCGAGCTCAAACTGTTGATCGTATGGCAGCAGGGTACAAGCTATAACGGCTGGCCTGTCAGCCCCTTTTCGTTTCACAATCATCCGTGAATTAGCACACATCATATCGTTGGGATCAACACCAAGAATTGACCAACAGCGTTCAGTGATTTCAGGGGTATCAAGCAACTCATCCATTTCTGGAAACAAAACTAAGCGTGCCGGATCATTATGATCAATGTCGATATTATATTTAGAGAAAAATTTTCCATAGTTCGAGCGCATCATCTCCTCACCCTCACCCCAGGGGGTCCTTCCAGCAACATCAAAATTAAAGCCATTAATGGATAACCAGATTAGACCCTGTAACATAGATCTCCAACTTCCATCCCCACGTTCTGATTCATGTAAATTTTTAGTATAGTGATCAACCGAAACTCGGATACGTAGCTGGTCGCCAAATTTATTTTTTAATTTCATTAGTGGATTTTTTTGATGCTGCATCGGTTTCATAGCGTTGGTCAAGATTAGCGCTCGAAAACCCCTTGATAATGTCAACTGCAAGGTCGGAATGAAATCCGGATTCATAAAGGGTTCCCCACCGGTAAATCCTATATCCTTTGTGGAAAATTGCCGCTCAAGAATTTCATCAAGAAAAAATTTAACTTCATCTTTGCTTATATAAACCAAACGATCATTGAGTGGGCTGGATTCTATGTAACAATTATTACAAGTCAGATTGCAGAGAGTGCCAGTATTAACCCATAAAGTCCTGAGTTCTAATAAAGAAACACTGGCTCGGCGCTCACCATTAATCGTCAAATCCTTATTCTTAAATTTTACCGGATCAATAAACTTGTTATTGCTTGGACTAATGCCATCCATTTTTTTATACCTCTAACGCCGAAGTGACGGATCTCTTAGCGTCACATTTTGTCCGGGCGGAGCATCGTCAAGCGCATGTTCGAGCGAGGCGACTGGGCGCCATTCATTGGGTGGGCGCGCCTCTTTATCAGGTTCAACCTGATCAAGGAGACAATAAATTTCAAGGAAATAGCCATCCGGATCTCGAAATTCTATTGCAACTTGACAGCCCCCACGCCGTCGCCCAGAAAATTCAATGTCAACATCGTTTTTTTCTAGATAATCTCGAGCATGAAATACCTCATCCAGCGTCTCCACTTGGAAAGCCATATGATGCAACTCAGAATTATCGACCTCTCTTTCTGATCCACCAACCAATGCAACTCCGTGGTGGTCACGATTGAAACGAAGAAATACCATTCGGCCGGGCATCATACTTTCGGGATAAACATCCGATACACGAAATCCGAGTACCTGCGTATAAAATTTTGCAGATTGTTCCACATCTCTAACATTGAGAACTACATGACCAATTTTGGTAATATCAAACGGCATTGTCTTCGGAGGAGATAGCTGCTTTAAGGCAATCATTTCAGGGTCATCCAAAGCTTCTTGATCAACAAAATCTCGCTTAAATTTTTTAGCCATTTGTTGTCCTCCTCCTGTCATCTTTCGATTGGAACACCTGGGTCGTTTCCCCACTCTGACCAAGACCCGTCATAACCTTTAATTTTTTTATAGCCCAAGGACTTTAAAACCAGGTAGGTATGTGATGAGCGGTGATGTGTCTGGCAATGCATAATTACTTCTTTATCGGGGGTTACACCAAGTTGGATGAGCAGTTTATTTATTTCCTCAGCTTCCTTTAGGCGAAAATTACGATCACGATCGACAGCCAGCATCCAATCGAAATTTATGGCACCAGGGATATGTCCACCTCGTGACGCCCTCAAATCTTCACCTTTATACTCAGCGGGACTACGACAATCCAATATTACCACCTCATCGTCACCCAAATGATCCAGAATATAGTCTTTGCCGGCAAGTGCAGTGTTACCTATTTTAGCCCGAAATTCGCTGGGCTTGGAGGCATTAACTTCAATCTCTAGTGGATAGCCCTCGCCAGCCCAGCTATGAAAACCGCCATTAAGCAAAGAAATTTTGGGATGGCCTACAACATCTAAGGTCCACAAAAATCGGCTAGCCTTTCCTGTGCCCTCGGAATCGTATGCGACAACGTGCCTCCCCGTATCGAGTCCAATAGAGGATAAAGTAGACGATAGGCTCTCAGCATTCGGAATTGTACCCATTGCAGGCGGGCGGGGTGCAATTAGGGAGGTGAATGGAAGATTAATTGCCCGGGGAATGTGTCCCCTCTCATAGACACTGGGTTCGTTCAAATCTACAATTAATAACTCTTTGATGCTGATTTTATCTTCCAGTTCTTTTGGTTCAACAATAAGCGGTAATAACGGCTTCTCCATGCGTTTGATCTTTCTTGTAAAAATTTTAACGGCCAACCTTAACCTATGAATTAGATATACGAAAGAATGACAAAATATATAATCTTTATATGCCCGTATAAAATGCGATAATGCCTAACAATGTACAGCTCAACAAAGTCAAAATAACCCCAACTTTAAAGCGAAGCATTGCTATCATAGCGGCCATTGAAATAACCAACGCCGCAGTTTGGATTGAATTCCATACGGGAACGTAAAACTGAAAGGGACCAAATGACATCTCCCCTACTTCCGAAAATACAACATGCAGACCAAACCACAGGGCAAGATTTAGAATAACCCCTACAATAGCTGCTGTGATTGCTGAAAGGGCGGCAGACAGAAATTTATTTCCTCGTAGAGCCTCGATGTAGGGACCACCAAGAAAAATCCATAAAAAACAGGGAACAAAAGTTACCCAAGTCGTCAACGCCGCACCTAGAACACCCGCTAGCACCGGATCCATAATACCAGGGTTCCGGTAAGCGCCCATGAAACCAACAAATTGGACAACCATAATCAAAGGCCCAGGCGTAGTTTCCGCCATTCCAAGTCCATCGAGCATTTCCCCAGGCAAAAGCCACTCGTATGTCTGAACAGCTTGTTGAGCAACATAGGCAAGTACGGCATAAGCGCCACCGAAGGTCACTACCGCCATCTTACTGAAAAACAAGCTTTCCTGAGTATAGACATTATTGATGCCGAGCCAGAAAACTAAAACAAGGACGGGTAAAAACCAAAGAGAAAGACAGGTTACCAATACCCTACAAGCCCTTCGCAAAGACGGCTGGGTATGAACGAGTTTCCCCTCCATGCCGGCCTTATCAATTAAATCGAGTTCCGTCAGTTCTGGTTTATCTTCAATCTTGCTAGGGTGAAATAAACTCGGTTTTAGATAACGACCGATGAAACCTATAAGAGCCGCAACAGCGACTATGATTGGAAATGGCACCGCCAAGAAAAAAATAGCGACAAATGCAGTAAAGGCGATAAAAATCATCAATACATTGGTTAAGGCCCGAAGACCAATCCGGAGCACCGCCTGCACAACCACGGCGAGCACGGCCGCCTTAATCCCAAAAAAACTAGCCTTAACTATAGAAAGGTCACTGAAGCCCGCATAGAGAATACTAAGACATAAAATTACGATTGCACCGGGAAGAATAAATAAAACTCCCGCCAACACTCCACCCCAAGTGCGGTGCAATAACCATCCAATATAAGTGGCAAGTTGCTGCGCTTCTGGGCCGGGTAAAAGCATGCAATAATTCAGGGCATGGAGAAACCTCGCCTCTTTAATCCATTTTTTTTCCTCGACCAGAACTCGGTGCATTAATGCTATCTGTCCAGCCGGCCCACCAAAACTCAATAGTGCTATTTTTACCCATGTTCCTAATACCTCCTTAAAGTTAAGACCGACTGTTTTCTTTATCTCGTTTGGCACCATTCTGGGATCTGTCATGCTTAGTCCTCGCTCATTTCGTTTAATTTGCCTACCTTATTAAAAACCCACAAGGACATAAGAAGAGCAAATTACCGGATGCTGCACCCCCCTCTATTTAGTTGACAATTCTATTGTTGACTAATCAACAATATGATATCAAAC
>CEUN01181405.1_pt1 | contig 12020 bp, 10 predicted proteins | sample 361501 | NCBI WGS metagenome assembly CEUN01 (sample SAMEA2622801, study PRJEB7988) | marine metagenome | biome: marine biome (ENVO:00000447); feature: marine epipelagic mixed layer (ENVO:xxxxxxxxx); material: "saline water (ENVO:00002010), including plankton (ENVO:xxxxxxxx)" | depth 120 m | reverse complement strand
TTGCTGCCCTTAGTTAAAATGATAGTGGGGAAGGCTGAACGTCTTCCCGGAAAATCGAGCTGAAGAAGATCCTTCCGACGCATATAATTGGATTGGCTTCGGTATTTGACCCGAGCAGCCAATGGCGGTAGCATGGGAAAACTCAATCCTTAGTTGATCATGAACACACAAAAGAAAAGAGATGAAGAGTCATCTATGAGAGTCGAGAGCGGGTCAACTTCCTCCCCTGATGATATCAGCATCATTCAACTTTTTCGCTCGATGATTGTGGCATGGAAATTAATCGGTGGCGTAACTGCAATTGTCACGCTTGCTGCGGTGGCATTTGCATTGAAATCTCCCGAAATCTACGAGGCGAAGGTTCTTTTGGTGCCTGTAAAGGAAGAGAAAACAAGCATGTCCGGCTTGTCCCATATCTTGAAATCAACGGTGATGAGCGGAATGTCTTTGCCCTCATCGCAAAAGGAGCAGATTCTTGCCACTTTGGAGTCACGCAAGTTCTTGGGCTGGTATATCAAGGAAAACAACCTGATGCCCGTTCTTTTTGAAGAGGAGTGGGATTCAAAAGCTGAGAAATGGAAGATCGAACCTGGAGGAAAGGCCCCTACGGATGAATTGGCTTTCCGTGCGTTTTCTGACCTATTGGATTTGAGCGAGGATAGAAAGACTGGTCTGATCACACTTTCTATTTTCTGGAAAGATCCTGAAGTCGCTGCCGAATGGGCCAATGATTTAGTTCGACGTCTCAATAATGAACTCCGCAGGAAGGCCATCGAGGATTCCAAAAAAAGAATCGGCTATCTAGAGAAGGAATTGGCCAAACCTTTGGTGAAGGATATGAAAGAAGTTCTTTATAGCCTGCGCGAGTCAGAAGAACGAAAGGCGATGTTGGCAAACGTCAACGAGGAGTTTGCGCTTCAGGTGATCGATCCAGCCGTAGTTCCGGAGTTTCGAGCCAAACCCAATCGAAGACTGATCGCAGTCCTGGGTGGAGTCTGCGGTCTCGTCTTGGGAGTCTTTGCTTTTTTAATCCGCGATTTCCTAATAAGGCTCAGGCAATCGTCTGCTTAGAATTCCACTAACAACACCCAAGAGTTTACGTTAACGCTTCATCTTAGTTTGCTGAACCTGTTTTCAGTGACTATTCGGTGGATCTTCCCATCTTATTCTAAGGTCTCGAAGGCCTATATTCTACAAGGAGAATTATCATGACAAGAATGTCTTTCGACAGAATCGCTGTGATTGGCCTTGGGTACGTTGGTTTGCCTCTTTCGTTGCAGTTTGCGCGATCGGGAGTTTCCGTTCTCGGTCTGGACACGGACGAAAGCAAGGTCGAGTCGATAAAGGCAGGTGAAAGTTATTTGAAGCACTTCTCTTCCGAGGAAATTTTAGAGCAGAATGCTGCAGGGCGTTTTACTGCTTCGATGGAATTTTCATCTGTCAGAGAAGTTGAAGCTATACTAATTTGTGTACCAACGCCCCTTGACGAGCATCGCCAACCCGATCTCTCCTTTGTTCTAGATACTGCCAATGCAATTGCGCCGCATTTGTCAAAGGGCACTCTGGTGTCCTTGGAGTCAACCACCTATCCTGGCACCACCGAGAATGAATTACGGGAGGCTTTGGAGGTTGGTTCGGGTCTTGAGGCTGGTGTCGATTTTCACCTTGCATACTCACCGGAGCGAGAGGACCCTGGAAGAGTGGATGCTTCCATGAAGACCATCCCGAAGGTTGTTGGCGGTTTAACGAAGCGTTGTGAAGAATTAGCCGAAAGACTCTATTTGAGGGCCATAGATTGTGTCCACTGCGTATCCTCCTGTCGTGTTGCCGAGGCCACCAAGTTGTTGGAAAACATTTTCCGTAGCGTGAACATTGCCTTAGTCAACGAATTGAAAGTGGTTTACGATGCTATGGGCATTAACGTGCATGAGGTGATTACCGCTGCGGGCACCAAGCCATTTGGTTTCATGGCTTTCCGTCCCGGACCCGGATTAGGTGGCCACTGTATTCCAATCGACCCTTTTTACCTCACTTGGAAGGCACGTGAATTTGGGCGACACACGCGTTTTATCGAATTGGCCGGTGAAATCAACGCCTCCATGCCCGATTACGTAATTGGCAAAGTGATTGCCGCGCTTAACAAGGAGGGCAAGGCTGTGAATGGCGCTAGCATTCTTCTGCTTGGGCTTGCATACAAGGCTGATGTCGACGATTGCCGTGAGTCACCCTCTTTTGTCCTCATGGATAATTTGGAAACACGCGGGGCTACCGTGGACTATAACGATCCCAATGTCCCTGTCATTCCAGAGACCCGTGAGCACGCCAAATTCGCCGGACGGAAATCTGTTCCCATTTCCGATGATTACGACCTTCTTCTTCTGGTTACTGACCACACGGAGTATGAAAACTATGATTTTTCAGCTTTTTCCGTTCCTTTGGTAGACACAAGAGATTGCGTAAATAATCGTCCTGCCAAGTATTTGAGCGCATAATAAAGCCCTTTTGGGAGTGCGCCAAGGAAAGTGGCCTCTGTTCAGGTTCAATATCCGGTAAGTTGATTCCTTCAGATTTTGCGATGCTGCATGGGCACACATAATGATCGATAGCAGCCAAGATTTACGCCGTTACCGAATTGCCAAATATTTTATTTGGCTGAATCTGCTTATATCCATCCTACTCCTTGGTGTTTCCTTTTATAAGTCCGAGATAGTTTTTGATGGGGAAAGGCATGGGAAATACATTAAGTATTATATTGTTTTTACTTCTTTTTTTATATTATGGGTTATTTTGCTTAGAAAAAGTGCTAAAATACAATATATATTTATTAAATATTACATTGCAATTATAGTAGCCTTTTACGCTGCTGAAATAGTGATTGCTTTTGAAAAGTCTGATCGCCACCTCAGTAACAGAATAGAAACTGCCAAGCAATCAGGTGTTGAGTTTGATGAACGTGAGAAATTTGTAGTATATCAAGAATTACTGAATCAGGGTGTTGATGCGGCACCTCATTTTCAGCCAACAACTCTTGTAGGTCATTTTAACTCATTGGGAAATCGTACGGATGACATTTTGCCCTTGGGCGGAATCTCCCATAAAACCACTGTTGCGCAGAATGAAAATGGTAAGCACATGATATTTAAAAGTGATCGTTTTGGATTTAATAATCCCGATCAAGTATGGGATGCCAAAAAGATAGAATGGTTACTGACGGGAGATTCATTTGCTCAAGGCATCGCTGTTCAACCTGGTCAAGACATTGGAGGTCAGATAAGAATTCTCACCAAGAAAAATGTGATTAACCTTGGAATGAGTGGCAACGGACCCTTGATGGAATTAGCTGCGCTGAAGGAATACGCAGAATCTCAAAAACCTCAAACAGTCCTTTGGTTGTATTTTGAAGGCAATGATCTGGTCGGTGATTTGATAAAAGAGAGGACATCTGTAACATTGATGCATTACCTTGATCCTGAATACAGTCAGAACTTGATCGGTCGCCAAAATGAAATCGATGCCATTATATCGGCACATATCAAAAATGAGCTAACAAGTAGAAATAGATTATCTTTTGGCGATATACTTAAGCTATCTAACATAAGAGAAATTTTAATTCATAATCAAAATTATATTACCATTGATCCTCTGTTCTTCAAAATAATCAAAGAAGCCCAAGTTAGAGTGAGTGCTTGGGGTGGACGAATGTTCTTTGTTTATTTACCTCAATACGAACGGTATTCCAATGAATTGCAGGATCATCATGCCTTTCGTGAGCGTAGTGAAGTTATTCGGACGGTGAAAGAACTCCAAGTGCCGGTTCTTGATATGCATGAGGAGGTTTTCGCGAACCAAGCCGACCCCAAGGCTCTTTTCCCTTTTAAATTGCCCGGACATTACTCGGCGGAAGGTTATAAGAAGATAGCTCAGGCTTTAGTTGCCGCAATCCCTTAGTGAACGATTTTGCCATCATAATTCGGATCCCCTTCCTCCATGGCTAAATATCTAGTTACAGGTGCCGCTGGCTTCATTGGTGCCCGCACTGCAGAATTGTTGCTTGAGCAAGGGCATCAAGTTGTTGGTGTTGATAACCTGAATGGTTATTATGACCGCCGTTTAAAGGATCGAAGACTTTCCGCATTGGAAGAAAAACAATCTGTTGGCGTAGAATTTTCCTTCCACGAGCTAGACATCGAGGATTTGGTTTCCTTGCGCTCCGTGTTCGCTGATCAAGGTCCTTTTCAAGCTGTTCTCAATCTCGCAGCTAGAGCCGGCGTTAGATACAGTCTGGAAAATCCTCATGTTTATTTTTCAACCAATGCCGCCGGCGCCTTGAACATTCTCGAGTGCATGAGGGAATTTAATTGCCGTAAGTTGGTTTTGATTTCGACTTCCTCCCTTTATGCGGGCCAGAAAATGCCTTTCTCTGAGAAATTGCCGGTCAATGAACCTCTCTCTCCCTATGCAGCTTCCAAGAAGTCGGCGGAGCTCATGGCTTTTTCGTATCACAGTCTCTTCTCCATGGATGTTTCCGTGTTACGCTACTTCACTGTATTTGGTCCAGCTGGTCGCCCCGATATGGCTCCGTTCCGTTTCATTCGTTGGATTTCAGAAGGAGAACCCATCAAGTTATATGGAGATGGTTCTCAATCCCGGGATTTCACTTACGTAGACGACGTAGCTCGCGGAACCATTGCCGCCATCCGTCCCGTGGGTTATGAAATAATTAACATTGGTGGCGGGCGAACTCCGATTTCCCTGAACGACTTCATCACAAAACTGGAGGAACTTATTGGCAAGAAAGCTAGGGTGGAATACCAGCCCTTTCACGAGGCTGACCTCAAGCAAACTTGGGCAGAGATTGGAAAGGCATGGCAACTTCTTGATTGGAAGCCAGAGATTTCGTTAGATGAAGGTCTTCGCCGAACCGTTGACTGGTATCTACTGAACAGGCAATGGGTCAATGATTTGGATTTATGAGCAACGGTGTGACATGTGAATCACCCATGGTAGCAGTTGTTGGTTGTGGTTACTGGGGGAAAAATTTGGTCCGTAACTTTCGTGATTTGGGTGCACTGGGCATGGTTTGTGACCCTAGCGAACAAGGGCGTTCATTGGCTAGTGAGCTCGCTCCTGAAATCCCTCTCGTGGAGGATATGGAAAGTGTTTTTCGAGAAGAAAAAATTGCGGCAGTTGCAATTGCCACTCCTGCTGAAACTCACAAGGAACTGGCAGAGAAATGCATGCTTAGCGGAAAAGACGTTTTCATCGAAAAACCTATGGCACTCACTGTCTCCGAAGGCGAAAGCATGCTTGCCGTTGCAGATTCTTGTCAGCGAATTCTGATGGTTGGTCATCTTCTTGAATATCATCCTGCCGTTGTGAAATTACATTCACTTGTGAAATCGGGTGAACTTGGAGAAATAAACTATATTTACTCCAACCGCTTGAATTTCGGCAAGGTGCGGACGGAGGAGAATGCCTTGTGGAGCTTTGCCCCTCATGACATCGCAGTAATTTTGCGTCTTATGGATGAAGTTCCCTCCGAGGTTACCACTTGTGGCGGAACTTTTCTTTCGGATACCCTAGCTGACATGACCGTTTCTTGTTTGCGTTTTTCCGATGAACGCCGAGCTCATGTTTTCGTTAGTTGGCTTCACCCCTTCAAGGAGCAGCGTCTAGTGGTTGTCGGTGATTCCAAGATGGCCGTTTTCGACGACGCTGCCACCCAGGACCGCAAACTTATTGTTTATCCGAGCAGGGTTGAGTTCGAGAACCAGATGCCTATTCTGCATCAAGAAGATGCTTGTGTCATTGATTTTCCCACGGATGAGCCTTTGCGATTGGAGTGCAGACATTTTCTGGATTGCGTAGGTTCACGCGAGCAGCCTTTGACCAACGGTGAAAGTGGCCTTGCCGTTCTGCGCGTTCTGCAGGCCTGCCAGGAAAGTCTGCTGAAGAACGGTTCTCCCGTTTCGCTCTTTTAACTTTCAACTTCCTGTAGTTTTGTCAGACAAATCATATTCAGCTCATCCAACAGCCGTTATTGACGAGGGTGCCACTATTGGCGAAGGCACTCGTATATGGCATTGGGTCCATGTTTCCAGCGGGGCCGTCATAGGCAAAGACGTATCTCTGGGCCAAAACGTTTTTGTGGCCAATCAGGTTGTCATTGGTGATAGATGCAAGGTGCAGAACAACGTTTCCTTGTATGACAACGTTACTTTGGAAGAGGCAGTTTTTTGTGGACCTAGCATGGTCTTCACAAATGTTTATAATCCGCGCTCCCTGATAGAGCGTAAGGACGAGTATAAAAACACCTTGGTGCGACGTGGCGCGACCATGGGAGCAAATTGCACAATTGTCTGCGGTGTTAGCATTGGTGAATTCGCATTTATCGGAGCAGGGGCAGTCGTCAACAAGGATGTGCCGGCTTATGCATTGATGGTTGGAGTGCCAGCAAAGCAAATTGGATGGATGAGTGAATTTGGGGAAAGGCTAGACCTGCCATTTTCAGGCTCTGCAAAAACTACCTGCAAGCACACTGGACAAGAGTACGAGCTTTCGGATGGCGTCGTCAGGAGATTGTCTTAAGTCCGATGAAAATAGATTTTGCTAAATTACAACACCAGTACCAAACCCATCGCAAGGCCATTGATGCGGGAATCCAATCCGTTTTGGACAAGTCCAACTACATCATGGGCGAACAAGTTCAAAGGCTGGAATCCGAGCTGCAGTCCTTTACTTGCGCGAAACATGCCATCACGTGTTCCAGCGGGACCGATGCCTTGCTTTTGGCCTTGATGGCGTTGGACGTTCAACCGGGTGACGAAATAATCACCACGCCATTCACTTTCATTGCCACCGCCGAAACAATCGCCCTGCTTAAGGCTAAACCTGTTTTCGTGGATATAGATGAAAGTACACTTAATATCGATCCCTCGAAAATCGAGGCTTCAATCACCGACAAGACGAAAGCAATTATCCCCGTATCGTTATATGGGCAGCCGGCGGATCTTGATCTAATTCAAACTATTGCAAGTCAATACGACTTAAAGGTCATCATCGACGGAGCCCAGAGCTTTGGTTCCACCTTCATGGGTAAGAGCGAAAGTGTATTTGGTGACATCTGCATAACCAGTTTTTTTCCTGCAAAGCCATTGGGTTGCTATGGTGACGGAGGAGCAGTCTTTACCCAGAACGAGTCTTTCGCTTCCAAGATAAGGATGCTGCGAGTTCATGGGCAGAATCAACGCTACCACCACAGGCACGTTGGCATTGGTGGCAGATTGGATACCCTGCAAGCGGCTGTACTACTAGCCAAACTCTCGTTTTATGAACAGGAGATAGCGATGAGGCAAAGCGTAGCGGAAAGTTATACGACGCTTTTGCGCGATTCGGGGACTGAGTTGAGATTGCCAGTCATTAAAAGCGATCGAACCAGTGTTTGGGCTCAATACACCATCCGCTCGCCGAAAAGAGAAGAAACTCAGAGTGCTTGCAAGAAAGCCGGGATACCTACTGCGATTCACTATCCCATGCCTCTTCATCTTCAGGAATGCTTCCAGTACTTAGGTTTTCAGCGAGGATCCTTTCCCATCGCTGAAAGGACTGCAGATGAAGTTCTCAGTCTTCCCATGAACCCTTACTTGGATGAAACTGAGATCAGGTACGTTGTTCAGGTTATAAGCGATTGATCTTCAAGCCCTTCCCCGCTCAATTTTAATTTGATGAAAGCTTACCTTAAGCAGATCTTATTTTTAATAGGAGAGGATAGGAGAAAAATACCTTGGATGGTTTTGGCATTCCTCATGGCTTCCTTGTTGGATGTGATTGGATTAGGCCTGATAATGCCATATATTTCCCTGATCATTCAGCCTGAAACAGTAAATAGTAACTATATATCAGAATTAATGGAATTTGTTGGTGTTAATGCATCTGGTAGTGATCTATTAGTTTGGGTAGGAATAGCTTTAATTGTTATATTCTTTTTTAAATTATTTACATCATTAACTGTGCACTGGATTATTTTGAAATTTTCATTCAAAAAAGGCGCTGAAATCCGTGAAAGACTGATGGATATCTACCAGCAAATGCCCTATAGTAAATACCTCGAAAGGAATAGTTCTGAATATATTCATTCAATTCAAAATTTATCTTCATATTTCTCTCAAATGACAATGCCAATAGCCTTACGATTTTTAAGTGAAGGAATAATGGTTTCAGCAATTTTAGCATTCTTGGCATGGAATAATATAACAGCTCTTGCTATATTAATCAGTCTTGTTGGTGCAGTAGTATTTGCGTACGACAAAATATTTCGCGAACGCATCACGAACTTTGGTAAAGATACAAATGATTTTCAAACCAAGATGGTTCAAAGTATCACGGAGGCCATAGACGGCTTCAGGGAGATACGAATCTTGGGAAAGGATCATCATTTCTATAACAAGGTTTCCGTTGGCGCGCGAAAGTACGCTGATGCTTTTGCAAAGACCCAAATTCTGTCTCTGGCTCCGCGCTTCATCCTCGAGTTCACCTTGATTCTGTTTGTTGTTAGCTTTGTTTGCATAACGATTTTCCAACAGTTTCATCTTTCCAGCATAATTCCTACCCTCACTGTTTTCGGTGTGGCTTCATTGAGATTAATGCCCGCTGTTAATACTTTTTCCAACGGCATTGCCCAGCTACGCTTCACGCGCAATGCCACGGATTTGCTCTACACAGATCTCTACGAGGGTTCCAAGGGTGAAAAATTTGTTTCAAACATGGAGGACACTGCCTCGATGGATTTTGAATCCATTGAGCTGGACAACGTAAGTTTCTCATACGGTCATGGAGAGAGAAATATTCTCAGTGATGTCTCGTTGAAAATTGTGAATGGCGAATCCATAGGTATAATCGGAAATACCGGTTCTGGTAAGACCACTCTAATCAATGTTATGCTTGGATTGCTTCAGCCCGCCAAGGGTGAGATATTGCTCAATGGAACACCGATCGACTATAACTCGAGGCGTTTGAGGAGAGTCACAGCCTATTTGCCTCAGAATGTTTTTTTGATTGATGACACCCTTCGCAACAATGTGGCGCTTGGTTTGGATGAAGGCCAAATCGAGGACGAAAAGTTATTGTCCGTTTTGCGACAAGTACGCCTATCGGGATTCGTTGATCAATTGCCTGAAGGCCTTGATTCGAAAGTCGGTCAACATGGCATGAGACTTTCAGGAGGACAAAGACAACGCGTAGCTTTGGCCCGCGCTTTGTATCATGAGCGTAAATTATTGGTTATGGATGAATCGACAAGTTCCCTTGATAACGATACGGAACAAGAAATCATTGCTGAATTCAAGCGTTTGAAGCGTGACAAGACGATGGTCATGATCGCTCATCGGCTAACCACCTTGGAGCATTGTGACCGTATATACAAACTGGAGGGGGATGGCACAATCCAGAAGGTTTCATACAGCGATTTAACCCAAGTTACAGCGTCATGAAAGTCGCCCTTGTCACAGGAGCTGATGGCTTCATCGGTTCACATTTAACTGAGATGCTCTTCGCCAGGGGCATGAAGGTCAAAGCCCTTTCACAATATAATTCCTTTAATAATTGGGGGTGGCTGGAAGACGTCAATTGCAAGAGCGGCATCGAAGTGCTTAGCGGTGATGTTCGCGATCCTAATTATTGCAGAACCATCACTCAAGAGGTGGATGTCATTTATCATTTGGCTGCGCTCATAGCGATTCCCTATTCCTACGTCGCCCCGGACAGTTACGTGGATACCAACGTCAAGGGTACCCTTAACATTTGTCAGGCGGCCAAGGAAAACGGTGTAAGGCGTGTGATACATACTTCCACCAGTGAGGTCTATGGTACCGCTCAGTACGTGCCAATCGACGAGAAGCATCCTTTGCAACCGCAGTCACCATACAGCGCTTCGAAGATTGGCGCGGACTCTATGGCAATGAGCTTCTTCAACGCTTTTGATTTACCAATCACTATTGCTCGTCCTTTCAATACTTACGGTCCCCGCCAATCGGCGCGTGCGGTGATCCCCACGATCATTACGCAGATTGCTAACGGTGTGCGTGAGATTCGTTTGGGCGATCTTAGTCCCACTCGCGATTTCAGTTTCGTGGAGGATACCTGCCGTGGATTGATTGCCTTGGCTGAATCGGAAGAAACTGTTGGGCTTACAGTCAACATTGGTTCCAATTATGAAATCAGTATCGGCGATACTCTTGATCTAATCAAAGAGTTGATGAACATGGAGGTTCAATCCAGTGAAGACGAACAACGAATCCGTCCCCCAAAATCCGAGGTTTTTCGTCTGTGGTGCGACAACTCCCTGATTGAGAAACTAACGGGCTTCAAACCCCGAGTAGATATCCGTGAGGGCCTGCAAAGAACCATCGATTGGATCACCCTGCCGGACAACCTCAAGACCTACAAAGCCGAAATCTATAATGTTTGATAATTTCGAGGTTTTTGTCCGAAATCTCTATGAGACAAGTGATTACATACCTCTTCATGTTCCGAGATTTGTCGGAAACGAAAAAAAATACCTCTTGGAAACCATCGATTCGACCTTCGTTTCCAGCATAGGTGAATTCGTTGATGAGTTTGAGCGTCGGGTTCGGAAGTTCACGGGAGTAAAACATGCAGTCGCGACAGTCAATGGAACCGCAGCAATCCAAGTGGCTCTCAAGTTGCTTGGGGTTGAACCGGGCACTGAGGTCATTACCCAATCGCTCACCTTTGTGGCAACATGCAATGCCATTCGCCATTGCGGTGCCCTCCCGGTCTTCGTTGATGTCGATAAATCCACTATGGGGCTCTCGCCCACGAGTCTCGAAGCTTTCTTGGACGAGCATTGCGAAAGACGATCTGACGGTTGCTGCTGGAACAAGACCAGCAATCGAAGGATTGTGGCCTGTCTTCCTATGCATACCTTGGGCTTGCCGGTTCAACTCAATGAAATCAAAGAAGTGTGCAATCGCCACCACATCGAATTGGTGGAAGACGCGGCCGAATCTTTGGGTAGCTTTTATCTGAGCAAACACACGGGCAGCATTGGAAAGCTTGCGGCAATCAGTTTCAATGGGAACAAGATTATCACTACGGGCGGCGGTGGGATGATTCTTACAAATGATGGAAAACTTGCAGCCAGAGCAAAGCACATTACCACTACGGCCAAAATTCCGCATCGCTGGGCTTTCGAGCATGACGAAATTGGCTTCAATTATCGTTTGCCCAATATCAATGCAGCCTTGGGTGTCGCTCAAATGGAATCATTGCCAATCTATCTCAAAAACAAGCGTTGGCTCGCCAGGCAATATCAGGAATGGGGCAAAAATCATGGATGGACTTTTATCGAAGAAACATCAGGTACGCGGGCAAATTACTGGTTAAACGGTGTGATTGCCGAAGATCGCATGCAAAGGGATGCCATGCTAGAGGCAACCAACGTAAAAAACCTTCAAACACGCCCTTTATGGACGCCCATGCATCAGTTGGCCATGAACGAAGATTGCCAACGGGGCAACATGAGTCATACGGAATGGTTGTTCGATCGAGTGGTGAATGTTCCCAGCAGCGTCACTTTGAATGAGTGATCCTCGAAACATATGCGTGGTAACGGGTACTCGAGCAGAGTACGGACTTCTTTTTTGGCTGATGAAGGAGATAGAGGAAGTCGAGGAACTCGAACTGAGCGTCATTGCCACGGGGATGCATCTTTCGCCTGAATTTGGGATGACTTACAAGCAGATCGAAGAAGATGGATTCACCATCGACTGCAAGGTAGACATGTTGCTGTCTTCGGATACTGAAACAGGGATCGTGAGGTCGATGGGTTTGGGCATGGTAGGCTTCGCCGATGCTTTTGCCGAGTTGCAACCGGATTTAGTCGTTGTCTTGGGTGATCGCTTTGAAATTCTTTCAGCCGCCATCGCTGCAACAGTCGCTAGGATTCCTCTCGCCCATCTACATGGCGGGGAAACAACTGAAGGTGCCTTTGACGAATCCTT
>CEUN01172801.1_pt1 | contig 12023 bp, 10 predicted proteins | sample 361501 | NCBI WGS metagenome assembly CEUN01 (sample SAMEA2622801, study PRJEB7988) | marine metagenome | biome: marine biome (ENVO:00000447); feature: marine epipelagic mixed layer (ENVO:xxxxxxxxx); material: "saline water (ENVO:00002010), including plankton (ENVO:xxxxxxxx)" | depth 120 m | reverse complement strand
GGCAGCAACGGCCGTCAGCCGCCGCGTATTGGTGTCGAATGACAACAGCGCGGCACCGTTGTTGAAATGCAGTAGCCCTGGCCGTCCCGTGCCCAACGCTACCGCAACCTCCACACCCGCCCGATCGGCCACGATACGGCGCAAATAGGTGTTTACATCCGCGGTGGAGTTGAAGCTGAGCTCGCCACTCAACACCAGTGTTGGCTGCGGCCGCCCTTCAACCGGCGCCATCAGGACGATCGCCTCGAGCGGTGAGCGTAGTTGCGACAACACCAGATCCAGGAGCGCCGCAGGCATGCCCTCGAAGGGTCCTAGTTCGTTAGAGATCGCGTAACGCAACTGTTCAACGGCCGCGGCAATGCGGGGATCGGCGTTGACACCGCGTATGCCTGGACCTTGCCACGACGCCAGCGCCGCCCACGGACCGGGGATGCGCACATAAGCGCTGGCATAGTCGGGCACGCGGTCCCTTAAGGCTTCAGTCCCGGCCTCGGCCGCAGAAACCCGCGCTGAAGCCCACAAGAGTGCCCAAGCAAGTACCAACGGGAGTACTAACAAGAGCGTGGAGTGAGACCATCGTAGAAACGCCAACACAGAAGCCTCCCACAAAAATCCGCGGTTCGCAGATGCAGCTAGCTTACTTCATGCAACTCGTCGCGGACGAAACGGATATGCAAGCGCAGATGATAAAGCGCGTCGGAGACGCCTAGCGGAACCTTGAGTTGAATAAGCTCGGCTTCGATCGCGTCCAGGGCCGCGAGGTTTTGTTCGCGGGCTTCGGCGCTGGGTGCGGAGAGATAGTCCATCTCAATCTGCCGCACTTCGCGGTACCAGCGGTAGATGCGTCGGCGGACGCGCCACGAATAGACTGGTGGTGCGATCTTGAACAAGGGGAACAGGATGGTCAGCAGGGGCAGTAGCAGCACCTTCATGCGATCGATGAAATTCGCAGCCCAGAAACGCAGGTAGCGCTGTAGAAAAGGCGGGCCGGACTCGTAGAAGCGGAGTGCTTCTTCGCGCAACGGAAAGTCCACAAACCGCGGTGACGGAAAAACCTTCGGTTGCGCCAATATGGTGCCGGCCGAATGAGCCTCTTCGGCGGCCTGCAAAAACAGGCTGACGATGGCCGGATAGACAGATTCGCGGACGACCAGCGTGGCAGCGGGAGCGACGAGATGGATGTCTGCGTTCGGCATATCTTCTGCCGGGGACATCACACCACGTGGCAGGACAACATGATTCAAAAAAGGATAGAGGCGTGCATAAGCGGCCGCGCGTGTGAAGCTCAACAGCGTGACGTTTTCGTCGCGCAACAAGGCGGCAACGCCACCAGCGCTGGGTGCGCTGACAAATGCGGCAACATCAACCTCTCCCGCCAACAAGGCCTGCGCGGCGGATTTGCCGCCCATCGGCAACCAGGTGCTGTTGTCTTCTTTGACATCGTTGTGGCGTAACAACCTGGCCATGATGGCGCGGGTGCCGCTGCCATCGGGACCCAGTGCGATGCGTTTGCCGCTCAGATCGCCCAACGTGCTGACAGCCAGATCAGCCGGTGAAAGACCCAAAGCGGCTCATAATAAACGCTGCCAAGAGCTCGCAGTTGTGGTGCCTCCGCGGCACTTGCGACTCCGCTTTGTACAAGCGCGACCTCAACGGTGCTATCGGCCTCAGCGTCTTTCGGCGAGGTCAATCGCGCAATATTTTCAACAGTCCCGGCGGATGTTTGCAGTTCCAGAGTGATGCCGTTCTGCGCCAGCGTCTCGGCGTAGCGTTGCGCAAAGCGATGGTAAGCACCGTCCGGCCCCGCCGTACACCTTCCAACAGTCAGCTCGATTGTCAGCCGCGCCGCTGCCAGCCGCGTTTGGGGTGCGGCCGTCGCTCATCTGCTTATTGCTCGCGCGTCGCAGCGAAGCGTATGTCTGGCCATCGCTCGAGCGTCAGCTGCAGGTTGACGCGCGTCGGTGCGATGTAGACCAGGTTTTCTTTGTGGTCCAACGCCAGGTTGTCGGAAGCCTTGCGCCGAAAATCGGCGAGCATCTTTTCGTCGTCACAATGCACCCAGCGCGCGGTGGCAACCGTCACCGACTCAAACCGACACTCAACCCGGTACTCTGCCTTCAGACGATGGCTGACCACGTCAAATTGCAGCGGGCCAACGGCGCCCAGGATCACGTCGTTACTGAGAAGTGGCCTGAACACCTGCGTGGCCCCTTCTTCGCAGAGCTGGTCGAGGCCTTTGTTGAGCGCTTTCGCCTTAAGCGGATCCCCGAGACGAGCGCGCCTGAACAACTCGGGCGCAAAGTTCGGAATACCAGTGAATTCCAGCGCTTCACCTTCAGTGAAGGTATCACCGATGCTGATGGTGCCGTGGTTGTGTAAACCGATGATGTCGCCCGCATAAGCAACCTCGGCGTGGTCACGGTCCTGGGCAAAAAACGTCAGCGCGTCACCCACCCGCGACTCTTTGTTGGTGCGGTTGTTTTTCATGCGCATGCCTTTGCGATAGGTGCCTGAACACAAACGCACGAAGGCGATACGGTCATGGTGTGCCGGGTCCATGTTTGCCTGGATCTTGAAGACAAACCCCGACATCTTCTCTTCGGTTGGCGCTACTTCACGCGTCTGAGTCGCGCGGGGCTGCGGCAGCGGTGCGTGAACAACAAAACTGTCGAGCATCTGCTGCACACCAAAGTTGCTGAGTGCGGATCCAAAAAACACTGGCGTGACTTCGCCACGCAGATAGGCGTCGTGATCGAGTTCATGGCTCGCGCCGCGCACCAGCTCGATCTCTTCACGGAACTCGTCCGCGTCGTCGAGCTCTTCATCCAGAATTGGATTGTCGAGCCCTTCTACGGGCCGGCCGCGTCCTTCCCGTTCCTGGCCCTCGCGCAGATAGACGACGTCGTCGTAGAGATGATAGACACCTTTGAAGAGGCGTCCCGAACCAATCGGCCAGGTCACCGGCGCGCATTTGATCTTCAGAATCTCCTCGATCTCATCCAGCACCTCGATGGGATCGCGCCCGTCGCGGTCGAGTTTGTTCACAAACGTGTAAATCGGCGTGTCGCGCAGGCGGCACACATCCATCAGTTTGATAGTGCGTTCCTCAACCCCCTTGGCAATATCCACAACCATCAGCGCGGAATCGACAGCGGTCAGCGTCCTGTAGGTGTCTTCGGAGAAATCGCCGTGGCCGGGCGTGTCGAGCAGATTCACAACGCGGTCTTCGTAGTGGAACTGCATCACCGAAGACGTCACGGAGATACCGCGTTCTTTCTCCAGCTCCATCCAGTCCGAGGTCGCGTGGCGGGCTGCCTTGCGCGCCTTTACCGTGCCAGCCATCTGGATCGCTCCACCAAACAGCAGCAGCTGCTCGGTCAGAGTCGTCTTGCCGGCATCCGGATGGGAGATGATGGCGAAGGTACGGCGTTTCTGGAGTTGCTCTTGGTATGCGCTCATGGGCGAGGTGTGGCTCGATAAGTTCTGGCGGGCCGCGAAGAGCGCGGCATTGGAGCAAAGAACTGCGTTGGATTCAACGCGATACGCCTCGGCTTCAGGCCGCCCCCCGGCTGAGCGGTGCGAAACTTGCGCCTGTGAGTGCCGCCAGATCCGAGGGTGATAACTCGATCTCGAGCCCGCGCCGACCGGCGCTGACATATACCTGCGGAAGCGATTGTGCGGCAGCGTCGATAAAGGTCGGAAGCCTGCGCTTCTGACCGATAGGGCTGATGCCACCGCGTATATACCCGGTCACGCGTTCCGCCTGTCTTGGGTCGGCCATGTCCGCGCGTTTGGCGCCGGCGGCCACGGCCAGCAGCTTCATGTCGAGCTGCGCCTCAACCGGAATAATGGCGACAGCCAGCGTCTGTCCATCCAACTCGGCGATCAGCGTCTTGAAGACTTGTGCCGGGGCCAGGCCCAGTGCCTCCGCTGCCTCCAGGCCATAGGCCTGGCTGCGCGGGTCGTGTTTGTATTTGTGCACGTGATGCGTGACGCGCGCTTTTTTGGCTGTGTTGATAGCGGGCGTCATCTATAAGGATATCTTTGTGAGTTGTGAACTCTATCGCGTTTTGACGGCGTCTCACGGCCTGCAGTGGGACCGCGCCTATGCTAGCGTCTGCCAAGGGCCATGCTAACAGAGCTATTTGATGAGCACGCCGCCGCCCGTCATGCGCCGACTACGCGAAATTGCCCATGTCAAACAGACGCAGGGTGCTTTGCGCAGGCGTTGGTGGACGTGCGAGCACATGGACCTGTACGTGTGGCTCGACGACAAAGCGCGCGTCGCTTCTTTTGAGCTCTGTTACGACAAGCCTTTTGACGAACACTCGTTACGCTGGGACGCTGAGTTCGGCTGTCGCCACGCTCGTATTGATGCCGGCGAGACAACCGCGTTTGACCATCAAACACCTATTGCTGTCCCAGATGGACACTACCGCCTGGAAGACATCGCACTGCGCTTCGAATCGGCCGGCGCAGATGTTGAGCCACGAGTCTATCGCACGGTACTTTCCGTCCTGACCGCCTAGAAGCCGCGCCACTCCGGTTACAATCACCGCCCTTCAGGGTTTGGCGCGGCATCTGGCCGCGGGCGGAGTAAACAGTGCGCATTGCAATTTACGGTTCTGGTGGTCTGGGCGGATATTATGGCGCGCGCCTTCAGGCTGCCGGGGAGGATGTCACCTTCATCGCGCGCGGGGATAACCTCGCCGCCATGCGCGCGAACGGGCTCAAGGTCATCAGCCCGCTGGGTGACCTGCACCTGGAGTCCCCACAGGCGACAGACGACCCGGCGGCCGTAGGCGAAGTCGATTTCGTGCTGGTCGCGGTGAAAACCTGGCAAATTCCGGACGTTGCGGAAGCCATGCGGCCCATGGTGGGCCCTCAAACCGTGGTCGTGCCGTTCCTGAACGGCGTGGACGCGCCGTATCAGTTAGCTGATGCGTTAGGGGAAGAACACGTACTCGGTGGTTTGTCGCGTATCTTCAGTTATCTGGAGGCGCCGGGCGTCGTCAAACACTTCAATGATTCCGCCTATGTCGGCTTCGGCCGGCTCGATGGCCAACCCTCGGCTGCGGCTGACCAACTTCAGGCAGCGTTTGCGAATGCGAGTGTAGACGCAGATGTGACAGCGGATGTGGTCAAAGCACTATGGGAAAAGCTCATTCTGGTCAGCTCCTGGAGTGGTATGGCAGCGCTCGCGCAGTGTGGTCTTGGAGAACTCCGCGATCATGCCGAGAGCCGGGCTATGATTGATGCCTGCATCAGCGAGGGTATCGCGGTCGCGCAGGCCAAGAATGTTCCGATCGAAGACGAGTACAAAGCGCGAGTATGGGCGTTTTATGACTCGCTGCCAGCCGGTGCGTCCGCGTCGATGATGCGCGATTTGTGGGGGAAAAGACCGTCAGAGCTGGACGCATGGTGTGGTGCTTTCCATCGCTTTGGCCAGGAGATTGGGATTAAAACACCTATACATTCAATGTGTTACATGCTTCTTCAGCCAATGGAACGGGCAGCGCGAGCCAGTTGAGGCGCCCGCGGTTCAGGCTTTTTTTCGACTTTAGGGGTTGACATAGTTAAGTGCCGTCACTATGTTGCGCCGCAACAATTTGTTGCGCCGCACAAAACTTGAGAGATGACTCCAATGAACTTCGACCACATGTTGCCGAACGCCGCGAACCTGAAAGACTTCAACGAGCAATTCATGGGCTCCTTCGTCAAGATGGCTGAGCTGACGACCGCCACCCAGCAGAAAGTCGCTGGCCAGCAGCTGGCTGCCATGCAAGCCAACGTCGCTGCTTTCAGCAAAGTTGCTGATGCGTACTCCAAGGAAGCGAAGCCGGCTGACGTCTACGCCGCCCACGTGGAAGCGACCAAGACGCTGACCGAGGAGCTGATGGGTGTAGCCCGCGAAGCTTGGGAAATGCAGTCCGAAACCAGCGAAAAGCTGGCGGCCATCTGGGCTGTGCCTGCACCCAAAGCCCGTGCCGCAAAAGCGAAAGCCTAGGCGCTTCCGTGCTTGAGCTCGCAACCTGTAATTACGCGGGAAGCGAGCACCTGAAAGTCGTCCCCTGGGTCCGGTGCCAATACGGCGCCGGATGCCCGCAGGGCACGCAAGCGCTCTGGGGTTAGCCCGCGCTTCATTCCTCCCTTAGAATTCTGTTCCCGTTGAGCTGGCCCGCGGGCTCTTGCTCCACCATCCCGAAGCATCGCAGGAGACCAGCATGTCCGGAACGACCGACGTCGTTATCGCCGCCGCCGCGCGCACGCCCATCGGCGCTTTCAATGGCGCTTTATCATCACTGTCCGCCGCCGAATTGGGCGCGATCGCGGTCAATTCTTCATTGCAACGCGCGCACGTTGATGCCAAAGACGTATCCGAAGTCATTCTAGGCCAGGTTCTGACAGCAGGTACCGGACAGAACCCGGCACGTCAGGCAGCCATGTCAGCCGGCATCCCGGACGACCGCACGGCCGTGACTATCAATCAGGTCTGCGGCTCCGGCGTACGTGCTGTTGCCATGGGTTATCAGGCGATTCTCGCTGGCGACAGCGATATTGTTGTTGCTGGTGGTCAGGAGAGCATGAGTCAGGCCACCCATTGCGCACATCTGCGTAACGGTCAGAAGATGGGCGATCTGGGTCTGGTCGATACGATGATCAAAGACGGATTGTGGGATGCTTTTAACGGCTATCACATGGGTAATACGGCCGAAAACGTCGCGGAAAAATTCCAGATCACACGCGAGGAGCAAGACGAATTTGCGCTCGCGTCGCAGCAGAAAGCTGGCTCGGCGCAGGCAGCGGGCCGCTTCGACGAAGAAATTGTTCCGGTCACCATCAAGACTCGCCGTGGCGAAACCACGGTTTCGGCGGACGAGTATCCGCGCCCCGAAACCAGCATTGAGTCGCTGGCCAAACTCCGGCCCGCGTTTGACCGCGAAGGTACGGTGACGGCTGGCAACGCATCGGGTATCAACGACGGTGCGGCCGCGGTAGTCATGATGAGTGGCGCAGAAGCCGTTGCCCGCGGTGTTGCACCGATGGCGCGGATCGTCTCGTGGGCCACGGTTGGAGTGGATCCGGCAATCATGGGTACGGGCCCGATACCGGCGAGCCAGAAAGCGCTCGAGAAAGCCGGCTGGACCGTGGATGACCTGGACCTCATCGAGGCAAACGAGGCTTTTGCCGCGCAAGCGCTTGCCGTCAACAAGGGGCTTGGTTGGGACACCAGCAAAGTCAACGTCAACGGCGGCGCGATTGCATTGGGCCACCCGATTGGTGCCTCTGGCACCCGCGTGTTGACGACGCTCCTGCATGAACTGGCTCGTCGCGATGGCAAACGTGGTCTTGCCACGTTATGCATTGGCGGCGGCATGGGCATCGCGATGTGCGTGGAGCGCCTGTAAGGGCGGCTTGTCAGCCAATGCGTGACCAGCTTTTCTAACAGCACCGTCAAATGCAGCGCCCCGACATGATAGGATCTCGCGCCTGAGCGCTGGCGCGTGGCGCCATCAGGCGAGTCGCAACATCGCGTAGCTCGCTACAGCGAGGGACAGGTAAGCCGCCTGTCCCTTTCTTTTTGTGGCCCCCACAAACTCTTCATCTTTAACGCACAGGTTTGATCGCGTGTCAGACAAACTCCGAAATATCGCTATCATCGCGCACGTTGACCACGGCAAAACGACCCTGGTTGACCGTTTGTTGCAGTCGTCGGGCACGTTGGAAGCACGCGCCGCGCCGGTCGAGCGCGCCATGGACTCCAACGATCTGGAGCGGGAACGGGGTATCACCATCCTGTCGAAAAACACCGCGATCGACTGGCAAGACCACCGTATCAATATCGTTGATACGCCCGGACACGCCGACTTTGGCGGCGAGGTGGAACGTGTTCTGTCGATGGTCGATTCCGTGTTGCTGTTGGTCTGCGCCGTAGAAGGCCCGATGCCACAGACGCGCTTCGTGACGCAGAAAGCGTTTGCGCAGGGGCTAAATCCAATTGTGGTCATCAACAAGATCGACCGTGACGGAGCACGCCCCGACTGGGTGCTGGACCAGACCTTTGACTTGTTTGACCGTCTCGGAGCAACCGAGGAGCAGCTGGACTTCCCGGTTATCTACACCTCGGCGGTTGCGGGATTTGCAACCCTGGACCCAGGCGCACCCGGCGACAGCATGAACCCACTGCTGGACGCGATCCTCGAACACGTCCACCCGCCCGAAGTGAACATGGACGGCCCTTTCCAGATGCAGGTGAGTTCGCTCGACTATTCGTCATATGTGGGCGCGATTGGTATTGGCCGTATCACGCGCGGTAGCGTTTCCACCAACACCCCGGTTGCGATCGTGGACCGTGACGGCCAGCGCCGAAACGCCCGCGTACTGCAGGTAATGCGCTCGCGCGGCCTGGAACGTGTGCAGGTGGACACCGCCAGCGCTGGCGACATCATCGCGTTTAATGGCATTGACGGGATACGTATCTCGGACACGCTGTGCGACCCGAACAACGTGGAGACATTGCCGTCCCTCACTGTGGACGAACCCACGGTCAGCATGACATTTCAGGTCAACGATTCACCCATGGCGGGCCGCGAAGGCAAATATGTTACCAGCCGGCAGCTGCGGGAACGCCTGGACCGGGAGTTGATCCACAACGTTGCGTTGCGGGTAAACGATACGCCGGACCCGGACCGCTTCCTGGTCTCCGGTCGCGGTGAACTACACCTTGCGATCCTGATCGAGAACATGCGTCGCGAGGGTTACGAGCTCGCGATCAGCCGTCCTCAGGTGATCGTGCGCGAGCGTGATGGTAAGCGCGAAGAGCCCTACGAGCAGGTGACGGTTGACGTGGAAGAGCTGCACCAGGGTGCCGTGATGGAGCTGCTCGGGGAACGACGGGGCGAATTGAAAGACATGATGCCCGACGGCCGCGGCCGCACGCGCGTCGATTATGTGGTGCCGGCGCGTGGCCTTATAGGCTTCCGCACCGAGTTTCTGACCGCCACATCGGGGACGGGTCTCCTATACCACACATTCTCTCATTACGGGCCCGTCCACGGCGGCGTCATCGCAGGACGGCGCAACGGGGCGCTGGTATCCAACGCATCCGGCAAAGCGCTGGCGTATGCGCTGTTCAACCTGCAGGAGCGCGGGCGCATGTTGATCGGTCACGCGGACGAAGTTTATGAAGGCATGGTAGTTGGCATCGGCGCGCGCCAGAACGATCTGGTTGTCAATCCGCTGAAGGCCAAGCAGCTCACCAACATTCGCGCGGCGGGTAGCGACGAGAACATCTTGCTGACGCCGCCTATTCAACTGACGTTGGAACGCGCTATGGAACTCATCGACGAAGACGAGCTCGTCGAAGTCACACCTGGCAGCATTCGCATCCGTAAGAAGCTGCTGAAAGAACACGAGCGCAAGCGCGAAGCACGCAAGGCGAGCTGATGTCTCACCTGGCCCAGCTCCTTTTGTGCCGACTCTGATTATGATCAGGCTCAGGACATGATCGGGCTCTTGCAGCGCGTCAGTCGTGCAGAAGTGCGCGTCGCGGGCGACGTTGTTGGTGCGATTGGTCCGGGGCTGATGGTACTGGTGGGCGTGCAGCGCGATGACAGCGAAGCTACTGCACGGCGCCTAGCCGAACGCCTGGTTGGCTACCGTGTGTTCGAAGACGTTACCGGACGCATGAATCTCAGCCTCAAAGATACTCGTGGCGGCTTGTTGCTGGTCCCCCAGTTCACCCTAGCAGCCGATACGAAGAAGGGAACACGCCCAAGCTTCACACCCGCCGCCCCGCCAGAGCTAGGGCTGGAGCGCTTTCAACAACTGGTGGGCGCTGCTTCAGAAATGGTGGATGAGGTTGCGACCGGCCATTTTGGCGCACATATGCAGGTAGAGTTGGTCAATGACGGACCGGTGACTTTGTGGCTGGAAGTTTAGGTCCGCGTCATATAAGCGCCTCCAGCGGCGATAGCGGAATGATGTAGGAAATCATATTCATGACGCTTGGGCGTCACCCTGACGCGTATGCCGGGAAAGCAGGGTGAGCGCTGAGTTGGAGCCCGAGTCGCTGGCGCGCGAGCTCGCGACGTTGTCATGACAGTATGGACTGACGGGCTTTGCCAATCGCCGCTATCTGGACCGCGCGCGGCAGCCCATCGCACTGGTCATGGCAGACATCGACTTGTTCAAGCAATACAACGACCGTTACTACCATCCGGCGGGGGACCCCTGCCTGCGCCAGTTTGCGGCGTTATTGAAGAGCGCCTGTCGACACTCGAGCGACATCGCCCGAAAACCTAGTGAGGGCGGTAGACCGTGCGCTCTATGTAGCAAAAGCCAACGGCCGCAATCGCGCCAGCAGCGAACTACACGTCAAGGCTTCCAGGACACACACCGTCGCGCGTGCGCCGCCGTCTAACCCTCCCCTCGACGCGGCGGTCGACCACTAGGCTTACCCAGCAACAGGTCAACCGCATCCGCCGCGATCCGGAACCGGGTGTCGTAGTCGCCGTCGAGGCGCAGATATTTGAGATCCCGCTCGATCAGCTGCTGCCGGTAAGCCTCAAACGCGGCCGACTGGGTCGAAGCATCCAGGTTGTAACCTTGCTCCGGCCACTGCATGTCGACGTCCATCAACAAGTACAGATCGTAGCGGCGTGAGCGCGCCATCGCCTCGACATCCGGCGGGCACTGACCAACAGCTTGTTTGGCCCATACCGCCAACGTCAACGCGTCCGTATCGCAGAACAGCACGCGATTTGCGTGGCGGGCGAGTGCGTCTTCGGTGCTGAGCTGGCCGCGCACGAGGTTGACCACACCATCCGCACCCAGAGTCATCGGAGCGCCAATATTTGCACGTTCTTTGTAAGCGTAGGCAGCCACGGTGTCGTAGTGCACGGCGAGCTGCTCCGCCAGCGCACTTTTGCCAGTGCCATCCGGCCCGATCAAACACACGCGTTTAACGTAGTGAGGACGAACGCAGTGCGGCAGAAACTCCCAGTGCTCAAGTGGGTCTTCACGCAGCTCGCTGGCGCGGACCGGCAATAGTTCGCAATCAGGGTCTACGGGCACATAACGTGCGCCAGCCAGCTCCGCCAGCTGTTCGCCATACGCCGCTGAGCCGAATACATATTCGAGTCCATCCGGGAACGTCGTGTTGACCACTTCGGCCACGATATTCACAAATGCCTCCGGTGCGTCCTCGAAGTCCGGTAGCAACTGGTTGAAATGTTGTACGTTCGCGCCCGCAAACAGCTCGCGCGCCCACGCGACCCTGGCATCCGCGGGTATCTCGTCGTCCCCGGTGCCAAACAGCAAAACGTCAAGCTCATCCACCCAGCTGCGGGCGAAATCCACCAACAGGCAGTGTCCCGCATGAGGTGGCATGAACTTGCCTAACACCATTCCGCGCGTTGACATGGCGTGAGCACAATTGATTGGGCTGAGTTTGTAATTGAACCACACTATACGGTGGTGCGCCCGAGAACCAGTGCACGAAATGGGGGCTGAGTCCCATTCTTGATCGAGAATCCCGCGAGAAATCTGCAGCGTGTCTTGTTTAGGCATGTATGCGCGCAAACATCTGACGTTTAGATACGTCGTTGGCCGCGTTCCTCCATGCCCTGATGGACAGTTCACTGAAGATACGACGCGCCTGCTCTGCGAAGGTTCGCACACCCTCCGCATCACAGTCGCCAATGATGCTCCCAAGTCGACTCGCCGCCGGCCGTGAGGCCAGGTGTTGAGACCGACCACGGACGCCAATGTCTCAGCGAACGCATGGTCGAAGGCACAACCGGGGCAGAAAACTGACGGGCACATCATTCATCGCGCTCGCGAGCACTTACCTGTACCTTAAGAGACCGCATCTGCCCCTGGTCTCATACCTCTCGTCTTGCACATCGGGCTGTTCGTTCCATGCCGCACCTGGAATTTTCACTGCAACAACCAGCCGTACTCGTCTGGGTCGCGGCGTTAGCGTTTGCAGCCGGCCTAGTGCGGGGTTACACGGGTTTTGG
>CEUN01075551.1_pt1 | contig 12032 bp, 10 predicted proteins | sample 361501 | NCBI WGS metagenome assembly CEUN01 (sample SAMEA2622801, study PRJEB7988) | marine metagenome | biome: marine biome (ENVO:00000447); feature: marine epipelagic mixed layer (ENVO:xxxxxxxxx); material: "saline water (ENVO:00002010), including plankton (ENVO:xxxxxxxx)" | depth 120 m | reverse complement strand
GTAATTGTTACCTCCAATAGTGGCCGAACAATTTCTATAAACCTTAGAACTGGGGAGAGAATATGGGAACAAAGAGTAGGTTCCGGCAACAGCCCGTGGGTCGCGGGGGAGTTCGTTTATTTGCTGTCATCTTTTGGAGAGTTACTCTGTTTAGAAAAGAGAACAGGAAGGGTAGTTTGGGTTTCTCAATTACCCAAATATAAAGACATGAAAAATCAAGAAAATCCGGTATTCTGGTCTGGCCCATTACTTGCGGGAGATCGTCTCTTAGTTGGCTCGAGTAAAAAAGACATCTGGTCAGTCTCGCCTTACACCGGAAAAATTCTCGGCGGGATAAAGTTGTCCGCTCCAGTTTTTATTGCTCCAATCGCAGCGGACAATATAGTTTATATACTTTCTGATGACGCGCAGCTTATAGCACTTCGTTAAAATTATGAACTTTAAAATTGCAATTCTCGGGCGTCCCAATGTTGGGAAGTCTACACTTTTTAATAGATTGTGTGGTTTCCGTTCAGCAATAGTAGGTTCAACACCTGGGATCACGAGAGATCGACGAATTGGTATTGCCACTTTAGGAGACCTCAGGTTTGAAATAATTGACACGGCGGGTTTTGAAGAAAGTCCCGAAGGTTCAATCGAACATGCAATGCAGGAGCAAACAAAAACGGCAATTACACAGGCCAATGCGATTATATTTCTTGTTGATGCCAGAGCCGGGATCACTCCCGTTGACCGGCATTTCGCCGGTTCGCTACAAAAATCACCCTTACCTGTAATTTTAGTTGTTAATAAATGCGAAGGAAAAACAGGCATAGAAACTATCTATGAGGCATTTGAGTTAGGCTTAGGAGACCCTACAAGTATCTCTGCTGAACACGGAAATGGTCTGGTTGATTTATATAATGTTATTTCACCGTTAATAGTTCAAAAGGAAAATAATTTAGGCGTAAATGATAATTCGGAAATAGAAAATGGTTCGTTAAAAATGGCAATAGTTGGTAGACCAAACGTTGGTAAATCGACGCTTTTTAATACTCTATTAAAAGAGGAACGATCAATAACTAGTCCTGAACCGGGCGTAACTCGTGATTCAATTTCAGTTGATTGGGAATGGAAAGGGGAAAAAATAAAGTTATACGATACAGCTGGAATGCGACGCAACTCACGGGTCAAAGAAAAAATAGAAAAACTATCAATTGGCGATACATTACGCGCTATCAAATTTTCACAAGTTTCGGTTCTATTACTTGATGGTACCCTTATGGCTGAAAGACAAGATTTAAACATTGCTGAGCATATTATTGAGGAAGGAAGGGCGCTACTAATCGCGGTAAATAAATGGGATTTGATTACAGACCGAGCTGCGGCCATAGATAAGTTAAACGATCGATTGAAACGTTCGCTCCCACAAATTCGGGGTGTACCAATCATACGAATTTCAGCTTTAAATGGTTTTGGGGTTGACCGGCTAATGCCTGCTGTAAAACAGATTTATAATATTTGGGTAATGCGATTACCCACGGGTCCTTTAAATCGATGGCTTGAAAATGTAATTGAAGATCATCCTCCGCCCTTGTTAAATGGTAAAAGATTAAGGTTAAGGTATATAACCCAAATCAAGGGGCGTCCTCCCACTTTTGTTATATTCTGCAGTAGACCATCAAAAATTCCAGAGTCCTATAAAAGATACCTAGTTAATAGTTTACGCGAAACTTTCAGTATTGACGGTGTTCCAATCCGTCTATTTATGCGTGGAGGTAAAAATCCTTATTCAAAGATTCCTTAAATAAAGATTATTGAGCGTTTACTGTTTTTCCGTGTATTTCGCACTCTGTTTCTGCTAATTTGACAAATACCTCTGTAATATCCTCAGGTGGAGGAAGATTTTGTGGGTCTTCTCCCGGGTAGGCCGAAGCTCGCATTTCGGTTCGTACTCCACCGGGGTTAATCAAATTTATCTTTAGTTTTGTTTTAGTCATTTCTTCTGACCAAGTCCGGACCATAGCTTCAAGTGCAGTCTTTGTGACTGCATAGCCACCCCAATATGCTCGACCTCCTGAAACCCCAGAAGTGAGAAACAAAGCCCTACCTGCGTTTGAACGCAGGAGCAGTGGGCTAAGGGTTTTTATGAGGTGTAAATTGGCCGTTAAATTTATATCAATAAGATTCTGCCATGATCGCGTGTCAATTTCCCTAATAGGAGTCAAATTACCCAGCTGGCTAGCATTAGCGACAAATATATCTAGTTTACCAAAGCGTTCGTTGATTGCCGGCCCAATTTTTTCAATTTCTTCAAAATTTTTGAGATCCATTGGAAGTAAAGTAGCTTGAGACTTACCATTTGATTTTTCTCTTATAAAATCATCAACGTCTTCGAGACCGGCTGTTGTTCGAGCTATTAAGATTACTTGCGCACCTTCTTTTGCGTATCTTTTCGCTATAGCGGCTCCAATACCTCTAGAAGCTCCTGTTATAAGGGCGACCCTACCTAGCAGTCTTTGACTGGTTTTCTTCATTTAAATTAGCCAAGCGTAGATAAAAAGGACATTTGGGGCGCTATTTCTCCTCCATCAAAATCTACTAAACGGACTGGATATTCTCCGGTAAAGCAAGCATCGCAATATTGTGGTTTTTCTTCATTTCTTCCATTTAATCCCATAGCACGATATAGCCCATCTAAAGAGACGAAAGCCAATGTATCAGCACCAATAAACTTACGCATTTCTTGAACAGAGTTATTTGAAGCCAGTAGCTGGTCTTTTTCTGGTGTATCAACACCATAAAAACAAGAGTGAGTAGTTGGCGGACTAGCAATGCGCATATGTACTTCTTTGGCTCCCGCATTACGTATCATTTCAACAATTTTTACCGAAGTCGTACCCCGTACAATACTATCGTCCACTAATACTACTCTCTTATTTTCTATAACGGCGCGACTGGCATTATGTTTTAGTTTTACTCCAAGGTGCCGAATATGATCACTGGGCTCAATAAACGTCCGGCCGACGTAGTGATTACGAATAATTCCTAGCTCATATGGCAAAGCAGTCTCACTCGCGTAACCCATTGCACTGGGAACACCAGAATCTGGAACGGGGATAATTACATCTGCTTCAATATGACTCTCTCGAGCAAGTTCTGCTCCTATTTTTTTACGAACCTCATAAACACCTGTACCATCTACAATACTGTCTGGCCGAGCAAAATAAATATATTCAAAAATACACAATCGAGATGGTGTTTGGCTGAATGGTTTGAGGCTATTAACGCCGTCTTTATCAATAACAAGCACCTCACCAGGTTCAACATCTCTTATGAATTTTGCTCCAATAATATCCAGTGCACAGCTTTCAGATGCGAGGACATTAGCGCCGTCTAATGAACCGAGAACTAGTGGGCGAACACCCATGGGATCTCTGACACCAATCATTTGATTATTTGTCATGGCGACCAATGAATACGCCCCCACGACGCGAGTGAGGGCGTCAATTAGGCGTTCGACTACGGAGATGCGAGTGCTAATAGCTATAAGGTGAATTATGACTTCTGTATCTGTAGTGGAATGAAATAGGCAACCACGTTTAACGAGTTCTCGGTGAAGTACGGAAGCATTTGTAAGATTCCCATTGTGGGAGAGAGCGAAGCCGCCTGAGTCATATTCAGCAAATAAAGGTTGAATATTTCGATGTGCAGTTTCACCGGTAGTAGAATATCGGTTATGTCCTATAGAAAGCCGTCCTCTCAGATTTTTTATTACAGTTTCATCGCTGAAAATGTCACCCACATGTCCCGGTGCACGATGACCATGAAATTGTTTGCCGTCAAAAGTCACAATACCGGCAGCTTCTTGCCCGCGATGTTGAAGAGCATGTAATCCAAGTGCAGTTAACGCTGCCGCATCTTCGTGTCCATGAATACCAAAGACCCCACACTCCTCTTTTAATTTATCATCATTTAGTGGATTGAGTTTTATTGGATTATCAATTTTTGACATCATTGTTGGCCCTTGAAAAGGCGATCCATTTCACGCCTTTGGCTGGGTTTATAGCCCTTTAAAGACGAAACCGGAGGCTTTTTTGTTTCTGGTTTTATCAATTTTTCAAACTGTTCATTTTTCATTCTATTATTTTTATTCTGAATAATAGGAACTTTAGACCAATTGTCGGGTGCCAAATTTTGTATCTGTATAGCCCCCCATTTCAACAAGTGTTGAGTTTTAGAATCCTGTATCCATTTTGGTTGAAGAGATTGATTTTTTGGTAAATCCGTGATCCATACTAATCCTATATAACCCAACGATACTACGATAGAACCAAGCCCTATACCAAATGCCAAACCGACTGTTCGGTCTAATGCGCTTAACGCACTAGAGCGTACTTGGTTACCAATTAAGTGACTAATCATTGTAAATATAATCAAGGATCCAATAAATATTATTAGTCCAGCGACGCCATCGGCTATAATTTCGATAGATATCCATTTCCGCGAAAATGGTTGAAGGTAATGAAATAGATAAAGTGTAGAAAATATTGCTCCAACCCAGCCTAGCAGAGCCAAAAAAACTCTTACAAAGCCCATAGAAAAAGCCATTAAACTGGTTAGAAAAATTATTCCAATAATTATTATATCAAAATAATTCATACCATTCCCGAACTTTCATCTCGTTTGCTGGAGGTTATGGAGAAGAGGCATATTAAATCCCCAATATGTCTAATTTCCTTTGTCTTGATACTTCTATTGACGCTCTGTTTTTTGTTTTGGTGGTGTCCCGGAAAATAGGCATTTGTAAAACCTAATTTTTGTGCTTCTTTAAACCGCAAATCCATTTGGCCTACAGGCCGTACCTCCCCTGAAAGACCAATTTCACCAAATATAACTGTTTCTGATGTTATAGGCTCATCTTTGAGAGCAGAAACCAATGCTGCAGCTACAGCAAGATCTGCTGCTGGTTCTGATATACGTAAACCCCCAGCCACGTTTAGATATACGTCGTGGTTTCCAAATTGTAATCCACACCTAGCTTCCAATACTGCTAAAATCACAGACAATCTTCCTGTATCCCAACCAACTACCGCACGTCTCGGGGTACCAAAAGTACTTGGAACAACAAGCGCTTCAATTTCTACAAGAATAGTACGGCTACCCTCGATACCAGCAAAAACAGCTGCTCCACTTGTTTCGCCTCGTCGTTGCCCGAGAAAAAGCGCCGATGGATTCTCTACTTCGGTCAACCCCGAATGCGTCATTTCAAAAACTCCAATTTCATCTGTAGGCCCAAAACGATTTTTAATTGCCCGAAGAATTCGAAATTGATGACTAAGATCCCCTTCAAAGTAAAGTACTGTATCAACAATATGTTCCAGAACACGTGGCCCGGCAATTGCCCCTTCCTTGGTGACATGCCCAACTAAAAGTAGGGTAAAGTTACTTTTTTTTGCTACACGTATCAATTCCTGAGCACTAGTCCGCACTTGTGAAACGGTCCCTGGAGCGGAGTCTAATGTGTCGATGTACATGGTTTGTATGGAGTCAATAACAACTAAACCGATGTCATTAGCCTTTTCAAGTGTAGAAATTATATCCCTTATATTTGTGGCAGAGGCTAAGGAAATTTCTTTTTCGATAAGTCCCAGCCGAGTAGCCCTGATCCTTACTTGATCAATCGACTCTTCTCCTGAGATATAAATGCATCTGGCTTTAGTAGAAACTTGGCTGACGATTTGAAGTAATAATGTGGATTTTCCAATTCCTGGGTCTCCACCGACCAGGATAGCTGACCCTAAAACTACTCCACCACCGCAAACTCTATCAAATTCCTTGACATTGCTTATGATCCTTGGCGCAACATCCATTTTTCCTTTTAAACCCACGAACTCTATTTGAGTTCCCTGCGCATGTCCTAGACCCTTCGGAATATTTTCAATGTTCTCCTGAACAAGCGTATTCCACTCATGACAATTTTCACATTGGCCTACCCATTTCGCGTGAGAGGTACCACAGTTGCTGCAAATAAATTTGGTAAAATTTTTAGCCAACAGGTAGGTCCTTTATTTGGGTAATGTAGTAGAATGTTGAAATCAACAAGGTTTGAAGTCCATTTGAATAGGTCCTTCAGCTGACCCCTGAATAAATTGGTTAACGTATTTGTTTCCACTGCTATTTAATTCAGAGACTTCACCAACCCAAATTATTTTTCCTCCATAGATCATAGCTATCTTGGTTCCTATTTTTTTTGCACTCGATATGTCATGTGTAATTGATAAAGTTGTGGCTCCTAGCTGCTGAACTTTTTCAATAATCAATTCATTTATTATCTCCCCCATGATTGGATCTAAACCCGTGGTAGGCTCATCAAAGAATATTATCTCGGGGTCAGTAGCGATTGCTCTAGCCAGTCCCACGCGCTTTTTCATACCACCGGATAGTTCCGCAGGCATTAAATTTGCAGTATCTGACGTCAGGCCTACTTCAGATAATTTTTCAATTGCTTTTTTTTGAGCGCGCTTTCTATCAAAACTTTTATCCTGTAATAGGGGAAAGGCGACGTTTTCCCAGACTGTCAAGCTGTCAAATAGCCCTGCATTTTGAAATAACATACCTACTTTTTTTAAAAATTTCTGCTTTCTATTCCAACTAATACCTACTGTTTCTTCACCGTTTATTTTTATACTGCCTTGATCCGGCTGTAAGAGACCAATTATGTTTTTTAATAAAACCGATTTGCCTGTGCCAGATGCACCGATAATTACCATTGATTGTCCCTTTTGGATTTCCAGATTGAGACCGTCCAAAACAATATTTCCCCCAAAAGACTTGTGAACATTTTTGATAGATATTTTTGAAAAATTAAGAGACATTATTCAGATAGCGAAATATAGCTCAGTAATAACGTAGTTAAAGGCAAGTATTAAGACTGATGCAGAAACTACAGCGTTTGTTGTTGCCGCTCCTACTCCTTGAGCACCTCCTCGCGAATGGTATCCATGAAAGCAGCCCATTAGAGATATAATCAATCCGAAAACGCTTGCTTTTACTAAACCGGAGATTACGTCTATAGGTTCTAAAATCTCCCAGGTCCGCTCGAGATAAATAGTAGGGTTGAAACCTAATTTATAAATACTGATTAAGTAACCGCCAAAGACACCAACAATGTCAGCCACTAAGACAAGAATGGGGAGCATTAATATGCCCGCAATAATGCGGGGGGCTATAAGATATTTGAAGGGGTCAGTGGACAAAGTTTTTAGTGCGTCAAGCTGTTCTGTTACACTCATTGTACCGATTTCGGCAGCCATAGCGGCCCCAATACGACCGGAAACCATTAGTCCCGCTAGAACTGGAGCTAGTTCACGAGTGATTGATAATACGACTACCCCAGCAACGGCTCCTTCTGCATTGAATCGTGCGAAGCCTGTATAGCTTTGCAACGCTAAAACCATGCCTGTAAAAATCGCTGTCATTCCCACGACAGGAAGGGAGTAAAAGCCTATTTCTATTATTTGCCTAATTAACAAATGCCAATAAAATGGAGGAGTGACACAATGGTATAGAGAACGGCTAGTAAAGATTGTTATACGACCAATATGACTGGCAAAAGCTATTACTGTCCGACCAATTGAGGCAAAAGGGTTCATTTTATATATCAACCGACATAATTACGAAAATAACGCCCACCAAGATTAGTTAATATCTCGTAGCCAATCGTTCCGGCATCTGCAGCAAGTTGCTCCACAGTATAGTGTGGACCAATCAATTCTATCATATCACCCCGTCGCGAATCTTCTTCCTTTACATCGGTAACATCGAAAGTAACTAAATCCATAGATATACGCCCAATTACTGGAACAGGTTGTTTTCCTATATAGCCCTTTCCTTGATTACCGAGAGTTCGGAAGTAACCATCACCATAGCCCAACGCTACTGTCGCTATTCTGGTTTTACGATTTGCCCTAAATGTCGCTCCATAGCCAACAGTTGCACTACTATCAACTATGAATGTTTGTAGGATTTTTCCTTTAAGGTTAATAACTTGTTCGATTTCATTAACTTCTTTTTTTAAAGGTTGCAGTCCATAAATAGCTGCTCCCGGTCTTACCATATCATAATGATATTCTTTACCTAAGAAAATTCCAGCTGAGTTAGATAAACTGGCCCTCTTGGAAATAAAATTTGACCTAATTTCATCAAAGAGAAACTTTTGTTCTTTATTTTTTACCTGTTCTCGATCATCTGCACAGGCCAAATGACTCATTAGATAATCTATGTCTATATTTTCAATCAGTTTAGGGTTATTTTGCAATTTAGTTATCTCGTATGAGTCAAGACCCAAGCGAGACATTCCAGTATCAAAGTTTATGATTGCTTTAAATTTTTTTTCATTGGTTTTACAATACGAAGACCATTGTTCGATCTCCGCAATACAATTTAGGACCGGTATGACACCAAATTTTATGATGTCCTTCTCTATTCCTTTGTTTAATCCATTGAGCAAATAAATATCTGCGTTTACGCAGCTTTTTTTTAAGAGGTTACGAACTTTAATTGCTTCATCCATCATCGCCACAAAAAAAGAGTTGCATCCCTCCTTAAGAAGACGACCAACAACCTGTTCAAGTCCTAAACCGTAGGCATTGGACTTAACAACCGCACTGCAAATAGTCTTTGGGCTTAAACGCTTTTTTAAATAGGCAAAGTTTTTTGCCATTATATTGAGATCAATTGTAAGAATAGAACCTGTTTGATCTTTAAAATTCATATTTAAGAATAATCTTCCTCTGGCATGTAATCGGTCCGTGCTAAGTCACCGAATTTTGTTAGAAGGGCGTTGAAATGTAAAAGGGCACGACCGGTTGGCCCATGACGTTGCTTAGCTACAATCACCTCGGCAATGTTGTGCACTTTTTCCATTTCTTCTTGCCAAATCTGATGTTCAGGCGTGTCCTCGCGAGGTTCCCGTCGAGCAACGTAATACTCTTCCCGAAATATAAACATTACGACGTCTGCGTCTTGCTCAATTGAACCAGACTCACGGAGATCGGAGAGTTGTGGCCTTTTATCTTCACGTTGTTCGACTTGCCGTGATAGTTGAGATAATGCGAGCACAGGGACGTCGAGGTCTTTTGCTAAAGTCTTGAGACCTCGAGTAATTTCTGAAATTTCCTGAACACGATTGTCTTGGCGGAATGAATTGCCACTTAATAGTTGTAAATAGTCTACAACAATCATACCCAAACCCACCTGACGTTTGAGTCGCCTTGCCCTAGTTCTTAATGCAGAAACAGTAAGTGCCGGTGTGTCATCTATAAAGATGGGTGCTTGTTGTAATTCGTGAGAAGCTTGAACAATATTTCCAAATTCAGTATTTCCCACTTTACCACGCCGGATCAGATCAGAGCTGACACCAGATTCTTCAGCGAGAATTCTTGTAGCCAATTGTTCCGCAGACATTTCCAATGAAAAAAATCCAATGACCGCGCCGTCGGTTATACTCTCATTCCCCTGTTTATCAGTCTTGCGTTTGATATTTTTTGCGGCGTGAAATGCAATATTTGTAGCCAAAGCAGTTTTACCCATCGATGGTCGCCCGGCTAGAATAATTAGATCGGATCTATGCAATCCCCCGAGTAGGCTGTCGAGTTCATTCAATCCCGTACCTACTCCGGTGAGCTTTCCGTCTCGCTTATATGCTGCTTCTGCCTGTTGAATTGCAACAGTCAGAATTGAAGCAAAATCTTTAAACCCACCTTGATAATCTCCTGCCGTTGCTAGGTCATAAAGCCTTTGTTCAGCACGTTCTATTTGATTTGTTGCTTGATCATCAATCTCTGGTTCATATGCTTCGTTAACAGTATCTTCACCAATGCCTATCAGTTGGCGTCGAAGGTAAAGATCATGAATAGTTTGTCCGTAATCACGGGCATTAATAATAGTTATAGAGCTCGCAGCTAATCGGGCGAGGTACGCGTGCCCCCCTAAATCAATTAACCCGTCATCTTTTTCAAAAAAGAATTGCAAAGTTGTTGGGTTTGCTTCCTGTCCACGTTCAATTTGTTTTCCAATTGCTTCAAAAAGTCTTCCGTGGGCTGTATTAACAAAATGCTCCGGTTTTACAAAATCGGAAACCTGCTCATATGCTCTATTGTTAACGAGTATAGCACCGAGTAGAGCTTGTTCAGCTTCCAAATTTGACGGAGGTTGACGCCAATTTAAAAGATTTTCCTCGGATTGGTGAAGAGTGGCAACGGTCTTTGAGTTTGAGTTGGGTTCCATTTGCAGACCTATCAGCTAAATAACAAATCGATTTTAGCTGAAGTTGAATTTATATCTATTAAACTTTTACATTTTAAGAAAATAAATTTTAAAAAATTGTTAATCTCGGGGACAAAAACAGTAACAGCCAAATTTATTGTGTATAACTTCCAATTGGTTTCAAAAAGTACTTGAAACAATTAAATTTTTGCTAAAGCGGATTTTACTTCAAAACTTTTTCTTTATAGACTCTATCTGAATCCATCATATAATCCCTAGTAAGGGGAAGCACATCCATTGTTTTTGTTATTTGAATTTGAAAAACAACTAAGCCAAGGTTTCTAAAGCCAACTTCACATAAAGCTAAATAAATTTCCCACATACGGCAGAATTTTTGATCATAAATTTTAGCTATATCGTCCCATTGTTTGAAAAATTTTTTCCTCCATAATCTTAATGTTTTTGCATAATGAAGTCTTAAAACCTCAACGTCGGTAACCATGAGTTTAGTAGGTTCAATTGCTTTTAAAACTTGGGATAGTGAAGGTAAATCTGCTCCGGGAAATATATATTTTCGAATAAATGGATTTATTGGATGGGGTGTATCAATGCGACCTATAAAATGTAAAACCATTACGCCATTATGTGCCAATATTTCGTTAATTTTTTTGAAAAACTCCCGATAGTTCCTTGTTCCAACATGTTCAAACATTCCGACTGAGACGATACGGTCAAAAATTTCATCCTCAGTCCGGTAATCCTGAAGTTTAAATGATACTTTTTCTGACTTTTTTGATTCTTTTGCTCGTTTTATAGATATTTTATACTGTTCTTCTGATAAGGTTATTCCTTTTACATGAATATCCGCTGATTTTGCCAAATACAGAGCTAAACCTCCCCATCCAGAACCGATGTCGAGTACCTTTTGACCTTTTTTCAATCTCAATTTAGCAGCTATATGGTTTTTTTTATCCAATTGAGCTTTTTCTAGGTCAGTATTGTCAGTTTTAAAATAAGCACAAGAATATTGGAGGTCTGAGTCTAAAAACATCCTATAAAGTTTGTCAGACAGATCATAATGATGTGCTACGTTAAGCCTCGCTTTTCGTATCGGGTTATATTGACCCAGTGAAGAAAAGTTTAAACATCTTAAGAATCTATAGAGTTTTGAATTTTCAAAACGACAAAAATTTTTGCTCGCTATATCTAGGAAATCATATAAATTTCCATCTTTAATCGTTAGTGTACCCTTCATATACGCTTCCGGCATTCGAAGAGTTGGGTTAAGTATTAGGGATAATTTTGTAAAATTCTTGTGAAGAAGTAATGTGCAAACAGGTTCAGTATCGTCTCCAATTGAATAATAAGAACCCTCGCGATCAACGAGCCGAAAAGCCCCCTTCTTAAATATAAATTTTAATAAACCTATAAATATCATGGCGCTAATCCTCCCAAAAAAGCGCGTAAACGATATAAAAATTAACTATAATTTTTTAAATTCTGCAAGCTCTTTTGAATTCAAATAATCAATTTTCGTTTTTATTCGCGTAGTTTAAATCTAGTAAAAACTGTTATTCTTTGATGTATTTAGACGAAGAGATGATGCGTAAATTGCATGTCTAGTATGTGATATTTTTGATTGTTTTTACTACCAATCTAAATTAATTAACTTCACATAACTTACTTTTTATTTTTTTTTTAGGGTATTTCTTTTATAGAAGGAAATATTTATAAACCTTTATTAGAATCAGTACCCTACTAGCATATAATTAAATTTTGATGTA
>CEUN01036411.1_pt1 | contig 12048 bp, 6 predicted proteins | sample 361501 | NCBI WGS metagenome assembly CEUN01 (sample SAMEA2622801, study PRJEB7988) | marine metagenome | biome: marine biome (ENVO:00000447); feature: marine epipelagic mixed layer (ENVO:xxxxxxxxx); material: "saline water (ENVO:00002010), including plankton (ENVO:xxxxxxxx)" | depth 120 m | reverse complement strand
CCATTTAGCTTTAATTCGTAGTCATTTTCTTTAATTTTCTTTAAATGGCCTGAAAAATCTGAGCGGCCCGATTTAATTTTGTGAAAAACAGCACTTATTAAAATACCTTTGTGATCTAAATGAAAACTGGTTTTAGCTTGTAAACCCTTAGCCTTAAGATCTAAATTTTCAACTTCTACTTCCCCATTTCCTCCAACTATTGCTGATACCCGAACTACCCCTAATTCCCCACGAGGCTTTTTCCAATTAATTTTAGGAATTTTTAAAGTAGCTTCATTTAGTAGAATTTTCGAAGTTAATACTTTTTCTCCTAACCAATTTTCAGCTAAAGAAATATCAACTTGAATTGGTCCATCAATATAAGGAAAAACCGGTATATTATTTAAAATTCGTTTTTGTAATCTTTCATGAAATTTACCGCTCAATCTTATTTGTCTTTTATCCAGGTTTATTTTTGAAAAATTCTCTTTCCAAGAAATCTTCATCTCGGAACCATTGACTGAAGCATTGCCTATAAGGTTTAAGCCTTTTTTATCGATATTAAGATTAAAATTACCTGCCTGTATGGACTCTTTTAATGGGTTATTCGGCAGGCTAGCATTAATAACTCTCGAGTTAGAACTGAATCTAATTCTTTGAACATCAAGGTCATCAGTAATAGGAAATGAAAACTTCAAATTTGTTTTTGTCCACCCCTTTACAGATTCTGAGATTAAACCAAATTTGGATAAAAAATTGAAAGGCTTATTATCCAAAATAACGAAAGCTGTTTTTAGAGGGCCAGATAATGTCGCCTCAATGTTGATATTATCATTTTTTGAACCTAGGTTTATCAATTTTACTTTACCCGACATTACCCTAATGTCCCTAAGGAAACCGGAAGAAAGTTTTGCGATAAATTGGTCTTTGGAAAATACGGCCGTAGCATTGACCTTTTTTAATGAAGGATAGTGTTTATGAAATCGAATAGTTGCATTCTCCATCAGCAACTTTCCTGATAGAGAATCAAAAACTATTTTTAAATTATCAAGGTCCGGAATTCTGATCGAAAATAAAGATTCAATGCCTTTAATTTTACCGTCTTGAATATTACTAGTTACCCAATTTCGCGCAGCTGTTGCAAGCCTCGGTGGCCAATAATTCCTCAATTGCGCCAACCCAATACTATTTATACGAGCTCGCCCTGCCGCACTTATTCCTTCACCTAATTCGATTACTGTTCCGCTTAGTTTAACCCTTGTGTCGAAAAGGTTAACATTCAATTTTTCTATTTCTAATGATTTAGGAGCGCTATCAAATGTACCACTTAATTCTAAATCGGATATATCTAGTCCTCTTGGCCATAACTTATCGGGTTTAATAAACCCGTTATTGCTGAATAAATTAAATTTTGATTCCAGGATCCCTCCAATAAGAGAGAGTTTTGTATTTATTTCTCCGGTTAAAGGCAGATTTACATTTTGTAAAAATTTAAAGTTTTTGGATAATTCTGAAATTTTTCTAACAGGAAAATTTTTCAACTTAATTCGTGTTTCAAACTCTTCTGCCTCCGACTTTAAGCTGACTTGAGCGATTATATGCGAACCAGTTTTTCCTGTTTGAACCTCAGAAAATAGTGTTGCCTTTATCTCTTCGTCCTCCTGACGAAAAACAAAGTCGACTTTGGGAGAATACCATTTAAAGCCAGAAACCTTATCATCAATCTCTAGTTTTGCCCTAACAACGCTAATTTGTCGAAGATGCTTTAAATTACTATTATTCTTTTTTATCGCGTTCATTGCAGCGACAATGTCAAAAATTTTAGTGGAAAGGTTTTTTTCTTGCCCAAGCGATATTATCAAATTATCCTGGTAATTGCGAAACAAGCTAATAGTTGGATGTATCAACTCTAGTTTAGTTGGCGCCAAAGTTCCGCCTATCAGAGCAGCCAAACTAAATTCAACAGATATTTCAGGGGCCTTTGCGACGACGTTACCATTTTCTCTAGCAACTGACGCGTCTATTAATCTAATATCTAAGTTGCGTCCCCAACCGGCCCAAATCAAATTAGTTTCTTTAACTTTTACCTTAAATGGACTTTTAAAACCATTTAAGGCACTTTCTATATGGGAAGTTAAAAAATTTATAGGCACCGGGCCTTGAGATAGACGCCAAGTAGCTATTCCGGCAAATAAGATAGCACCAAGAAAAATAATCCCGGTTACTTCCCAAAATATTCGTGTTAAACGTCTAGCCATAGGAATTTCATTCTGTGGTTTACATAATCTAATACTAAGTATTTTTTAGTGTGTAGCAAAAAAACCACAAATAAAAAGACATAATTAATATAACAACTATACCGTGATACCAAATTTAAGAAATCAGGCAATGAATATTAAAGTAGGCGACAAAGCACCCCATTTTTCTGCATTAACAGATGACAATCAATCTCTCTCTTTAAGTGAATTGAAGGGAAAGTCTGTCGTTTTATTTTTTTATCCGAAAGATATGACACCTGGGTGTACTAATGAAGCATGTGATTTCAGGGACTCTTATAAAAAGTTTCTCGATATCAATTTTGAAATAGTTGGCATCTCTAAAGACAGCGTCAAACGTCATAAACAGTTTAAAGAAAAATTTAAACTGCCCTTCTCTTTAGTATCTGATGAGGACGGATCAATTTGTAAGGCATATGGAGTTTGGCAGGAAAAGAAAAATTACGGCAGAACCTACATGGGTATTGTTCGATCTACCTTTTTAATTGATACAGACGGCATAGTAACCGCTATATGGCGCAAACTCCGCGTAAAAGGTCATATTAATAATGTTTTAGAGGAAGCGATAAATCTTTGAACAAAAATTTCGAAAAATTATCCCTAAGCTTAAGCAGTCGTTTCTTTAATTTAGGGCCCTAATCCGCAACGAAAGTTGTAAACCTCATAAACAATGATCACTTTTATCGCCATAAATAATTTTTAGATATTCGAAAGATTGCTTTACTGAGCCACCTTCTACAACCAAACTTATTAGCTCCTTCCAAGACAGTAAACGCCATTTTTATTTGAAATAAATATAAGAAACTTGTTAAAGATATTTCAAGAAAACCGAAAACCACCATTGAAATTAAAGAACTTAAATAATTTATATGTACTACTCATCTTATAATTAATTATAAAATTAATGGATTTCTTTACTAAGGTTAATTGATTCGTCTAAATTTAGATATGTCTCGCCCCTTACGGATAGAATTTCCCGGTGCTACCTACCACATAACTGCTCGCGCAAATGCTAAACAGCGTCTTTTCACAAGTCCACGTGACGCAAACTACTTTCTGGATTTGCTCGAAAAAGAGATAGTACAGCAAAAATGGCTTTGTTATTCCTATTGCCTAATCGAAAGTCACTACCACCTTGTTATAGAAACGACAGAACCAAATCTCGGGCGCGGAATGGGAAGGCTGAACATGACTTATTCCCAATGGTTCGGTCGCAAATATCAACAACCTGGTCATTTGTTTAACGGACGTTATAAAACAATACTTTTTCAAAAAAAACGCTATTTAAAGGAGGTTTGCAGACACGTTGTACTAAATCCGGTCCGTTTGGAGTTAGTGAAACGTGCTGACCAATGGCGTTGGTCAAGTTACCGTCCCCTTGCTTATGGCTCTACCGAACCCGAATGGCTAAATCGCAATTGGTTAGACGAGCAGTTTGACGAAAACTCTAATTCTTCCAATAAACATTGGGAAAATTATGTATTACAGGACAAGTCTAATTTGTCACCATGGGACAACATTCGCTCGGGACAATACCTTGGGGATGAAAAATATCTCAATAATATATCAAAGAAAATAATGAATTTACCTCTAGAACAAGTCCCAAAAACGGTAGTAAGACCGAATCGTCCTAGTCCAAAAAAGGTATTGAAGTCTTTATCTGTCGCTAGTGGAATCACAGAAAAAGAATTGCTGAACAGAAAATTCTCACAAGATGGCTTCCGGGCTGCTGTTTATTTATTGCGTCGGGCTAGTAACCTCCCATTGAAAGAAGTTGCTCGAATGGGTAATGTTTCAGAAAGTCGAATATCGCAAATACAAAAGGCAATAGACGAAAAAGGGGGTATTAACGCTGCATGTCCTTGGGGAAAATCGCTAACAAAATTACTTTAGTTTTATAGGCATAATTTTCTATTTTCCAACGCAATTTGGCGACCCGATAACTTTGCCGGAACGCTGCGCCCATTCTTCGATAGTGTGCGCCTGAATTGACAAGGCGTGAATTGACCCATCCAATTCTTCCTTTAAAATAGAATTTATCATTTGATGTCTTTCAATTCGTGATTTCTTATTGAAGGCGGCAGAAACCACTATAACCTTGAAATGAGATTCCGAATTTGGTGGAACATTATGCATATTGCTCTCATTTAAAACTTGGAGCCATGTTGGCTGAAAAGCATTTTTAAGTTTTTCTTCTAAAGACTTTTGTACCTGCATTTGTTAAATGTTTCTTTCAATCAGCTTTGTTTCCGACCCTTTGTGCCAGGGAAGCTGCCATAAATTCATCTAAATCACCATTTAAAATAGCTTGAGCATTACTTGTTTCAACCCCAGTTCTTAGGTCTTTCACCATCTGATAGGGCTGTAAAACGTAAGACCTTATCTGATGACCCCACCCGATTTCAGTTTTGGAATCATGCTCGGCTTGGGCCTTTTCCTCTCTAATTTGTAATTCGCGTTCATATAATCTAGCTCTCAACATATCTAGGGCAGCCGCTCGATTACGATGTTGTGAACGATCATTTTGGCATTGAACGACAATTCCACTTGGAACATGGGTGATTCTAATAGCGCTATCCGTCTTGTTTACATGTTGTCCTCCCGCTCCAGATGCCCTGTACGTATCCACGCGCAAGTCTTTCTCGTCAATATCGATTTCAATCGAATTATCTATTACCGGATAAACCCAAACACTCGAAAAACTAGTATGACGACGAGAATTAGAGTCAAACGGTGAAATTCGAACAAGCCTGTGTACTCCACTCTCAGTTTTAAGCCAACCATAAGCATTATGACCTAATATTTTTATTGTAGTTGATTTGATGCCCGCCTCTTCTCCAGGACTTTCTTCTAACCACTCCGCCTTATATCTATGCGCCTCAGCCCACCGAAGATACATTCTCGTAAGCATTTGAGCCCAATCCTGAGATTCCGTTCCACCAGCTCCAGCATGAATTTCTAAAAAACAGTCGTTACTATCTACTTCTCCAGACAAAAGAGTCTCAAGCTCTTGTTTAGCGACACGTTCACGTAAAGCCCTAAGAAGCCCTTCCGCTTCTTCTAAAACACTATCATCAGAATCTGCTTCACCTAGTTCAATTAGTGTGACACCATCTTCAAGATCTTGTTCAATTCTTTTTACATTATTAATAAACTGCTCAAGATGTGTCCTCTCACGCATAAGAGATTCGGCCTTTTTTTGATCAGACCAAAGGCCAGGATCCTCGGCTTCAGCATTAAGTTCATCTAATCTTCTAAGGGCAATGTCCCAGTCAAAGGTGCCTCCTTAGCAATACGATCGATTGCTGAATTTCATCAATTAAAACCTGATTCTCAGCCCTCATTAATTTTCACCTTAGCTTGTCATATAAAAAAATAGGATATGATTGTTTATATCCAAAACTAATATAATCCATGGATTTCTCCAAGCGGAGATACCGGTTTTCTTATAATCTCTAGCTGTTCCGAACCCGGTGTGAATGCTTTTTGAATTGTTGTTTTAGGCTCTGTACCCGCCTTGAATGCCTCAAGAATCACAAACTTATCACCTCGCTTAGCGCGCTTACCTGTTAAAGGATTTACCCTGACCAAACGAATACCATTCGGCACACGAAATGGAATCGATGGCTTTCCAATTAATGCGGCTTTCATGAAATCACGAAATATAGGAACAGCGACAGAAGAACCCGTTTCCGTTTTACCCAAAGATTTTGGTTTATCAAAACCCACAAATACTCCGACAGTTAAATCGGGTGAAAACCCAATAAACCATGTATCTATATTATTATTGGTAGTGCCTGTCTTGCCTCCCAATGGCGTTCCAACAACCCTTATTTTTCTTCCCGTACCCCTTTGTATAACCCCTTCAAGCATAGATACTATTTGAAAAGCACTTCTGGGATCAGTTAATATTGTCCGATCATCTTTAATTCGAGGAACTGCTTGCTCATCCCATTTTATATTTTTGCAAAATGGACATTCCCGCTTTTCATGTCGAAAGACGGTTTTCCCTAATCTATCTTGGACACGATCAATTAAGGTAGGTACAATTTTTTTTCCTCCATTAACTAACATTGCATATGCTGATGTAAGTTTAATAAGTGTTGTTTCCATCGCTCCTAAAGACATAGATAAAAAAGTAGATACATTATTTGAAATTCCGAATCGACGAGCATAAGTGGACACCACTTCCATTCCAACGGCTTGAGCTAACCGTACCGTCATTAAATTTCGCGATTTTTCAACACCTAGCCGAAGAGGACTAGGACCATAAAACTTTTTGGTGTAATTAGCTGGTTTCCACTGGCGCTCTCCGCCGCCTTGATCAATTACATAAGGAGCATCAAGTATTATACTTGCGGGAGTAAAACCCCTTTCCATTGCGGCTAAATAGACGAATGGTTTGAAGGCAGATCCAGGTTGCCGCTTTGCTTGAGTTACTCGGTTATACTCACTCCTCCCAAATGCAAAACCACCACTCATAGCAAGAACTCGGCCGGTATGTGGATCAATGGCCACAAGACCTCCTTCTACTTCCGGAATTTGTCTCAAACCATATGTATCATAATTTTTTCTTGTTCCATTTTTATTTAATTTTAGATTTTCTACATAAATTACATCTAAAACGCTTATTACTTGGTCCGGTCTCTGGATTGGAATCCCAAGCTGCCCGTCCACACGCATAGCACGGGCCCATTTCAGTTCCTCGAGGGGTATCACACCTTTTTTTCCGCTAGCTAAACCAATGATGGTACTATTTTTTTTGAAGGCTAACACCACCGCCTTCTTCCAGGTCGGCCGTGACTCTGCAAGCCAACTCGGAATCGGTGCCTCAGAAATGGACTTTTGCCAATTTTCAATAGAATCTAATTTTCTCAAAGCACCCCGCCACCCGTGCCGACGATCATAACGTATTAACCCTTCTTGGAGAGCTAACTCAGCCTTTATTTGCAAAGATGGAACTAGAGTAGTTCGGACTGATAATCCACCGCCATAAAGATCCTCCTCTCCAAATTTTTGTCTCAATTCTCGGCGAACCTCTTCAACAAAATAGTCTCCGCGCGCAATTACCGGTCCGGTTCGTTCTCTAATAACGATTGGTGAATTCTTCAACTCTTCCCCTAATTTTCTTGTTATATGTCCATCTTTTATCATCCGACCTATAACATAATTGCGCCTAATTTTTGCAGCCTTAGGTTTTTTTAAGGGGTGATAGTTATTAGGAGCTTTAGGCAAACCAGCAAGGAAAGCAATTTCTAGTAAACTTAATTTATCGAGTGGCTTATCAAAATAATTTAGAGCAGCGGCAGCCACACCATATGAACCAAAACCAAGGTATATCTGGTTTAAGTAAAGCTCTAAAATGCGATTTTTTGAAAGAGTTCGATCAATTCGGAACGCTAGGATAGCTTCCTTAATTTTTCTATCTATGGAAACTTCATTGGTCAAAAGAAAGTTTTTAGCTACTTGTTGGGTAATTGTTGAAGCACCTACTAATCGTTGACTAGTTCCTAATCTCTTTAAATTGATCAAAATTGCCCTTCCTATACCAAGAAAGTCTATCCCCTGATGCTCAAAAAATTTTCTATCTTCCGCAGACAAAAAAGCTTGTATTACCAATAGGGGTATTGACTCTATCGGAACAAAAACTCGCTTTTCTTTGGAAAATTCAGTAAGAAGACTTCCATCTCCAGCATGAATACGTGTTACCGTCGGTGGTTGGTAATTAGCAAGCTGATTAAAATCTGGTAAATCGCGACCAAAATTCCATAAAACGACAACCAGCAAAACTACTCCAGACAGACCTAATATGAGGACGGAGGACCCAAATAAAAATATTATTTTATATATTTTTTTCATTAGTCCGTTCTATGGGAAAAGAAGCTGTATTTATTTAAGACATAACAATGAGATTTTGACGAATTTATGGCCTTCTCATAGATTTTCGGATGGTAAAATATTTATCAATTGCAATTTTAATGGCCTTGGCTATTTTCCTCCTATGACGAGGAGAACGAATGAGTTTCTCATCATGGGTATTTGAAAGATACCCCATTTCTATTAGCACCGATGGAATTTCCGGTGCTTTAAGGACAGCAAAACCGGCAAAACGGTGATTTCGACGCAACATAAGAATCTTTTTATTAAGTTGTTTTCCTAATAATTTGGCAAACATTACGGAATTATTTTTTGTCAGTCGCTGCCTTAGATCTATTAGAATTTTTGCCACCGTATTACTCTGCTCATTTAAATCAACACCGGCTATAATGTCGGACTTATTCTCTCGTCGAGCTAGGGCCTCCGCCTCCCTGTCTGAGGCTCGTTCAGATAATGTATATACTGAACCACCTCTGACATGTTTTTTTCCTATGGAATCTGCATGTAAGGAAATAAATAAGTCTGCCCCAGCTCGATGAGCGATTGCAATTCTTTCTCTAAGTCTAACGAATACATCACGAGTTCTAGTAAGTAAAACACGGTATTTATTATTATACACCAATTGTTTTTTAAGTTCATAAGCGAGCGCAAGCACCACTTTTTTCTCTAAAGTCCCTCTAAGTCCACGCGCACCTGAATCAATTCCACCGTGTCCTGGATCCAATACAATTAGGGGTGTTTCTTTCTTTAAGGTTTTGTTCTTAACCTTGAAATTCTTTTGAGAAATGGTTTTATTAAATGTTTTTGGTATTCCACGTTTGATGTTTTTAAAAAAGTCCGCCGGAGATGTATCGGACAGGTCAATTATAATCCGATGTTTTCTATTGCCACTCGGGGATAAATGAAATGCTTTAGATACCCTGATTGGCCTTCCCAAATCAATTACAAATCGTGAATTTTCATGCCTATACAAACCAAAACGATAACCAATAATTCTTCTACTTTTCTTTAAGTTTGAGGATTTTATTTTCCATTTAATTTTAGGTAGCTCAATGACTATTCTATAAGGTCGCCCGAGGGTGAAAACGTTAAACCTGACCCTTTTGTTCATTTCCATCACAAATCTAGTTTTATTCTTGTAATCCCCGATTCTTATGGCATCTACAATTGGCATAGAGCTTGCGGGGTGCAAACAAACAATACTCCAAAATATTACCAAAATTGTTATAACTTTAGTTTTAGAGCGAAGATACATATTGTGCCTTATGATCATGGCAGGGCCATATATAGATTTTTTAGCTCTAAACATCAATAAACTTCATTAGAAGATTACACTTTCTGTAACAACCATGAAATTATTCAAGTGTTAAATTAATATACTCATTGTAGAATTAGCGAAGCACGCGTATCCTATAGTTAGTAGTGAACAGACTGTGGCCATCCACTAGGGCTGAAAAGTTCTAAATTGGGAGCGCGACTATCAGGCGAGATAGATTGACTATTACGACCCGTGTGATTGCGCTTTGTTTTCACAGTTTTTTTTTAATAAGTTTGAAGTTAATTGCGGCTTTAGCAGAGTGTCCCTGCAGAAAATAACAGGTTGACGCTAGCACCGCAGACTTCGAAATAAAACGGTGGTTGCACCCGACGCTCGTTCAGAGCCGTAGCAACGACTGTGGAGAATTTTTCGATGACAAAAAGGATGTTAATAGACGGAACCCACCCGGAAGAACTGAGGGTGGTAATTTCAAATGGTAACAGGCTTGAAGAATATGACGTAGAAACGTCGACAAAATCTCAACATAAAGGAAATATTTATCTTGCAAAGGTTACACGTGTAGAACCTTCACTTCAGGCTGCATTCGTAGACTACGGCGGAAACCGGCATGGCTTCCTCGCATTTAACGAAATTCATCCAGACTACTATCAAATTCCTATCGAAGATCGCGAGGCTTTAAAACGAGATGTCGCTCAGTTTGAAGCTAATGCTTCGGGTGCTCAGGCTCATATTGATGAAATTGATGGTGAAGTTGAACAGGCCGAGGACGAAGAACCTGGAGATATTTCTTCAGACGATCTAAATATTGAGACTGAGAAAGGGTTGGAAGAGAAAAATACCACCGATACAGTCGATGACAAACAGATCCTGGAAACCGAAACCGCGAGTAACTCTATCAACGAAGATAATGATGATTATTCAAAAACTGCCCTCGCAGAAAAAAATAGTGCTTTAAATACTGAAGTCGTTGAAACAGACAATAATAACGTCGGAGATGAAAAATCAAACCGATACGAAAATCCGATGCGCCGGTATAAAATTCAAGAAGTTATTAAAAGAAATCAAATACTTCTAATACAAGTAATAAAAGAGGAACGCGGCAACAAGGGGGCTGCTCTTACTACTTATTTATCGCTTGCTGGTCGATATTGTGTTCTCATGCCGAACACGGCCCGCAGCAGCGGGGGCGTCTCTCGTAAAATTACAAATGGAAACGACCGCCGACGTCTGCGTGAACTTTTAAACAATCTAGACACTCCGGAAGGTATGGGCTTAATCATGCGCACCGCAGGTGTCAAACGCAATAAATCGGAAATTAAGCGAGATTTTGATTACTTAATTAGACTTTGGGAAAATGTGCGAGAGCTTACACTACAATCGGCTGCCCCTGCACTAGTATATGAAGAGGGAGACTTAATAAAACGTACCATACGCGACCTATACGATCGGGATATTGAGGAAATCCTAGTAGAAGGAAACAACGCATATACTGCTGCTAAAAAACTTATGAAAATGATGATGCCAAGTCATGCTAAGCGGGTTCAACCATACCGTGATGAGGTGATACCACTTTTTCATAGATATCAAGTGGAAACTCAACTTGAATCTATGCATAGCCCCATCGTTAGCCTCAAATCCGGCGGCTATATTGTTATAAATCCAACCGAAGCATTAGTGGCTATTGATGTAAATTCCGGTCGTTCTACCCGTGAGAGAAATATTGAAGAAACTGCTTTTAAAACTAACCTGGAAGCCGCCAGCGAGGTGGCTCGCCAATTACGTCTAAGAGACCTCTCTGGTCTAATTGTGATCGACTTCATTGATATGGATATTTCAAAAAATCAACGTAGTGTGGAAAGGCGGTTAAAAGAAGCGGTCAAAACCGATCGAGCCCGTATTCAGCTGGGGCGAATAAGTAATTTTGGTTTATTCGAGCTATCTAGACAGCGCATGCGACCAAGTATCGTGGAAAACAGCACCGAGACATGTATACATTGCGGAGGAACAGGTTATGTGCGATCTACTGAGTCGACAGCAGTTCATGTTTTACGTTCGATTGAAGAAGAAGGAATTCGTAATAGAAGTTTAGAAATTGCTATCACCGTTCCAACAGCGATTGCGTTATATATTCTTAATCAAAAACGAGAATCATTAAACCAGATAGAAAAACGCTACGATTTCCGCGTTCAGGTTTTTGGCGATGACAGTTTAGTTCCACCTGATATGCGTCTTGAGAGGGTCCAAAACCGACCCACAAATGATAATGAGGATAATAAAAAGACAGAGCTAAGCGATACTCCATCAGACGAAGAGAAGAACGGAACGCGAAAAAGACGCCCTAGAAGGCGACGAAAAAAAACACATTCAAAAAATACAAAACTTAAAAAATCAGAAGACAATAGCTCAACTGCAAATATCGAAACTGAAAAGAAATCTATAGAAGAAGACAATCCCGAAGATACGCCTAACGATAAAGAAAACCGCAGCCTCCGACGACGAAGAAGAGGAAGAAGGGGTGGACGACGACGCAGTCAAAAAGAACAAATTGCGGATGATTTAATTGATAATGAATCAAGCACAGAAGCCAATGAAAGTAAAAATAGTGAGCCAGACAAAAAATTGGATTCCACAGTACAA
>CEUN01021306.1_pt1 | contig 12068 bp, 7 predicted proteins | sample 361501 | NCBI WGS metagenome assembly CEUN01 (sample SAMEA2622801, study PRJEB7988) | marine metagenome | biome: marine biome (ENVO:00000447); feature: marine epipelagic mixed layer (ENVO:xxxxxxxxx); material: "saline water (ENVO:00002010), including plankton (ENVO:xxxxxxxx)" | depth 120 m | reverse complement strand
CTTACCGCCCAGGAACCACCCTATGATAAACCGCCTGCTGTCAAACCTCCCTATTACCGTGTACGCTATGAGCCTTCCACCAAACCGGGCGAACTGATTTTTCCGGTCCAATACACCGTGTGGATTCCCAAAGGTGTAACAACCCTGCGGGGTGTGGTGGTACATCAACATGGTTGTGGGGAAGGCTCGTGTAAGTCCGGCCAGACGGGTGCCTTTGACCTTCACTGGCAAGCCTTAGCCAAAAAACATGATTGCGCCCTGCTCGCTCCCTCCTATGAACAACCCCAAAAGGCAAACTGCCAGATGTGGTGTGATCCGCGAAATGGCTCGAGCGCGAAGTTTCAAGAAGCATTAATCGACCTGGGCAAACAATGTGCTCACCCGGAACTAAGCTCAGTGCCTTGGGTATTATGGGGTCACAGTGGTGGTGGTCACTGGGCAGGCGGCATGGTGATGTTGCATCCCGAGCGCATAGTAGCCGCTTGGTTACGCTCAGGAGTCCCCCTGTTTAAGGCCAACCCTGAACGGCTCATCATCAAACCGCACACACTTCCCAAGGCGGCTCTTGGCGTTCCCATGATGTGCAATCCGGGAACCAAAGAAGGCGTTACCCTTAAAACCGGAAAATTTTCAAAAGTATGGCCGGCCAATGAAGCCTTCTTTCATGCCGTACGAGGGCAAGGGGGATTACTCGGAGTTGCGGTCGATCCGCTTTCGGCTCACGAGTGCGGCAATCAGCGCTATCTGGCCATTCCCTGGCTAGATGCCTGTCTTGACGCGCGTCTGCCTGCAAAACCAAACCAACCCTTAAATCCCATGCCAACGAATGAAGCTTGGCTCGCACCTCTACTTGGGAAAACCGCCGTTCCCAAGGAATTACTTTCCATAAGTCCAAAACGGGCAATTTGGTTGCCAAACGCGAAAATTGCCAAGCAATGGATGCAGTACGTGAAAAATACGGAAGTAACTGATACCACTCCCCCGCCGGCACCCCATAATATAAAGATTAAAAACAACTTACTCACGTGGAAGTCAGAAGCCGATCTGGAAAGTGGTTTGGCTTACTTCATCGTGCAACGTAATGGCGTTAGGATTGCTACGGTCCCTCAGAATCCAAAAAACAGGTTTGGCCGCCCTCTTTTTCAAGGTCTACAGTACAGTGATACCCCTGCTACCCCACTTATAGCCATGCAATTTACCGATACTACCACTAAACCTAACACCGAGTACACTTATCAAGTGATTGCCGTGAATACAGCCGGATTGAAATCCAAATAAAACAAACCTTACTCCAGCAAAGCTATTTATCTTTTTTATTACGACGCTTGCCTCCCTGTCGTTGGTTAGCCTTCAACTCGGTCTCCACGCCTTTATCACCCTGCTCTTCCATCCATAACTCCAGTTTCTTCCGTAGGCGGACGATATGTTTTTTATAATCAGCATGATTCGCCAGATTATTCATCTCCAAGGGGTCCTTTTCCATATCAAACAATTCCACCGCAGGCCGGTGTTGATAGGCATGCACTAGTCTTTTAGCTGTCTTATCCCCTGCCTTGGCTTTGGCAATCATTGACTGGAAAAGCGGCATCTTTGTGCAGGCATTGGTAAACTTACTCTCGTGATTTAGATTCAGGATAAGCTTGTAACGTGAATCACGCACCGAGCGTATGGCGTAGGCATCCGTTCCATTAATAATGCCACGCGTCGTCATGATCCCAAAGACATGTTCCTTGTGCACCTTTGCTTTGCCATGCAGAACGGGCAGAAAGCTTAAACCATCCACTGGAGCAATCGGTTCACCTCCTGCCACATCAATAAAGGTCGGTGTCACATCAACATACTCTACCATGGCATCTGTTTCACTGCCCGCTTTTACCTTACCTGGCCAACGCACGACCATCGCCGATTGTAAACCGTGGTCGTAGCATGTCCATTTCGCAAAAGGAAATGCATTTCCCTGCTCACTAACCACCATCACTAGTGTATTTTCTGTTAACTTGTGTTTTTCCAATAACCCAACAATTTCACCAACCTGAGAATCGTAGTAAGTAATCTCGGCAAGATAATTAGAAAAATCCTCACGCACTCTGGGAGTATCCACCAAATAAGGCGGCAGCTTTACCTTGGCGGGGGGATAAATGGAGGCATCACCTTTGTCCCACGGGCTATGAGGTTCGTTGGAGCAGGCAAATAGACAGAACGGCTTACCCCCTTCTGCTGTTTCAGAAAAAAGCCGATCAATATATTTCATATCCGGATTCTTCCCTCCGCCTAAATTTTCAAACGGGAACACCTCACGGGGATTAATGTGTGTTTTACCCGTTTGCGTAACGCGATAGCCCAAAGGCTTTAGGTGATGCACAATACTCTTTATGTGCGGGTAAGCTCTTGTGTGATTAGGCCAAGCGCCGCTTTTAACCGGATAGAGTCCGGTATAAATATTATGACGCGTGGGTGAGCACATGGGGGCAGCTTGAAAACAACGAGTAAAACGCATGCCCTGTTTAGCTAACTTGTCTATATTTGGAGTTTTTGCTTGGCCACCATAGCAACCGATATCGCGAAAGGTGCAGTCATCAGCAATGATAAAAACTATGTTTGGTTTAGCCGCCCAACTTACGGACACCAACATAATCGCCCAAAAAAGAAATAAACGTTTCATAATCGAAAGAGAGCCAAGACTGGAGTGTTTTGGCTAAAGTGGCAATCACTTCATCAAATTGAAACGTTCTTTTACCTTTGCGTGACTCGGATCATTAATAAGATTTAGCCACTCATTAGGATCAGCCTTAAGATCATAAAGCTCTTGCTCTCCATCAGCGTAACGCAGATACCGCCACCTCTCCGTTCGCAGTGATACATTACCGGTATCAAACGTGGTTTTAAGGACACGACCTGTAGGCTTTTTAGGATTTATCAAAAGTGGAACCAATGATTGACCATCTAAATTTTTTGGAAGTTTCAGACCACACAATTCAATGAGTGTTGGAAAAATATCAATTAATCCGACAGGCTGCTCACAACGATCTCCAGACCGAAATCCTTTGAGCGTATTCTCAGCTGGCAGAATTATCATTGGTACCCTTGTCGACCGCTCCCAACCGGTCCATTTACCCCAGTGCTCCTTTTCACCAAGGTGCCATCCGTGATCCGACCACAAAATAATATGCGTGTTACCCGCATACCCAGATTTATCCAATGCATCTAGTAGCCTCCCGATTTCATAATCAACATAAGTTGTGCAAGCCAGGTAGGCTTCTACCGCTGCCTGCCACTGCTTATATTTTTGCACTGTCTCATGGCTACCAGCAGTAACCGCTTCGCGCGCCCATTTTCTACCAGTCACGCCTAAATCTTTTAGATCATCTTGTCGAAACGAAGGAAGCCTCCCAGGGTTATCTTTAAACCTTTCAAAATATTTCTCGGGCGCAAACAAAGGAATATGCGGACGGTAATACCCAACTCCCATAAAGAATGGCTTATTAAAATCACCTCCTAATTTTTTAATTGCCCAATCAGTAATCTGGGTATCTCCAAAATCTGAATCGGGCACCTCAAAACCGCCCCAATCAAATGATTCACCATCACGCTCTTTAGGCTTTCTGTCTGAAGGCATCCGATTAAGCGGCAACACAACCTTGCGACCTAAACTGTCCTTTAGCACGTGGCGCGGATCATCGGTGCTTTTACTGGGTAATTCCTTCTTTGTATAGAGAACTGCTTTTTTTGAAAAAGGACTCCACCGCTGACTTACTGAATGGTATTCATCAAAAATTGCGCTTCCACCCCTATGCAAAAGCTTACCAGTACCCAGCGTATGATAACCTGATTGACTAAAAATAGTTGTCAAAAACTTTGCATCGGGCTGAAGCTTTAGAAGAGATTCACTTCGATTGGACCAAACCCCTGTACGTTCAGGCATTTGCCCACTAAACACCGCCGCTCGCGAGGGATTACAGGCAGGAGCAGCACAGTGTGCGTTTGCGAACAACACACCGCGTTTAGCCAAACGATCCATGTTGGGGGTCAAGGCCTGCGGATGCCCATTCAAACAGCCAATCCAATCATTTAAGTCATCAACGGAAATAAATAATACATTGGATTTTTTTTGAGCATGCGCAAAACCTAGAAACAGGAAGAAAATAAAAAATGTTAAACGGAAAAAACTCACTGTCAGAAAAGTTATTTAGGCGATCAATTCTTTAATCACTTCCCCGCCAAACTGACTGAGCTGCTTGTAACGTCCTCCATGAAAATAGGTCAACTTATTGTCGTCCAAGCCTAATAAGTGCAGCAAAGTAACATGCAAATCACGAATAGGATGAACCACTTCTGCCGCCTCAGCTCCTATTTCATCAGTCGCCCCAACCATCGCCCCCTTTTTTACTCCACCACCAGCCATCAACATGGTCATTGCATCAACGTTATGACCCCGACCCAAAGCATAGACGCCCCCACGTCGGTTGTTGTCCGGCGTACGGCCAAATTCGCCAGTCCAAACGACCAAAGTATCATCGAGCATTCCGCGTTCTTTTAAATCCTTGATAAGGGCAGTCATCGGCTTGTCAACACTGCGAATACGAGAAGAGTGCCCACGTTCCAAATAATCGTGACTATCCCAACCGCCTGAAAAAATTTGCACAAAGCGCACACCCTTTTCCACCATGCGACGCGCCATTAAACATTGCCTGCCAAACTCTGAAGTTTCCTTTTGATTCATGCCGTAGGCTTCACGCACATGTTCCGGCTCTCCTTTCAGATCGATAACCCCTGGCACTTCAGCCTGCATCCGGTAAGCCAATTCATAACTCTCCATTCGCGCCACCAGATCGGCGTGTTCAGGATGTTTGATCGCGTGGCGCTTATTAAGAAAAGCCAGCTCATCCAAAGCACGACGTTGATGCTCGCGGGTTTTATGTTTAGGCGCTTGTAAATCGAGAATAGGCGAACCGGTTGGCCGCAGCCGCGTTCCTTGATAATGAGCCGGTAAAAACCCATTACTCCAGTTACGCGATCCACCCTGTGGCAGAGCCAATTCAGTCATCACAACGTAACCGGGCAAATTCTGATTCATGGTACCTAAACCATAGTTCACCCAGGAACCTAGAGCCGGATCCCCGCCTAATCGACTCCCCGTATTCATATGGAAGAGTGCTTCAGGATGATTTAAGGAATCAGCCTGACATCCCCGGTAGTTACACAGTTCATCAGCCACTTCTGGTAAGTGCACCCACTGATCACTCATATCCATTCCAGATTGGCCAACTTTGCGTGATTTAAAAGGGCTTCCTACGTAGAAACGAAAACCCGTCGCCAAGCCTGCAGAACTTTTGGATTCGGATTTGTGTTTTGCATTGAGTTTTGGTTTCGGATCAAAGGTATCGATTTGACTAGGCCCACCCTCCATGAAAAGCATAATCACTGCCTTTGCTTTTGGGGAATGCATCGGCTTCTTAGGAGCTAAAGGCCCAAGCGCTTCCTTGGCCATGAGATCAGTCATCGCCACAGCACCAAGTGAACTTCCTAGTCCATAAAGAAAATCCCGGCGATGCAGTGATGCAAAGTTCATGCTAATAAATATAAAGGAATTCGTTGGAATTGAAAAGCAGTAGACACAAATCAGCCAGAGCACGTGTGTTGATACTTACATCTGTAGGTTTTTTATCGGGCAAATAATTTTCAAACACAGGCAGGATTTCCTCATATTTGAAGGGCTGGCCGGTAAACTCCTCCACTAATTTGCGGGTAATGGAGGTAGGGTAAACTATTTTCTCAGGTTCATGCTTTGCGTGATAAGCCCGCATCTTGGTAACATATTGTTTAAGCCTTTCCCATTCTACCTTGTCAGGCACCCGACCAAAAGCCAGCTGCACTGCCCGCTTTACCTGAAGGTGAAGAGTATCAAATTCCTTTTCTACCCGCAGGGCCAGAGCAATGGATCGATCACTCATAACCTGACTATTAAGGAGGGTAAAAGCCTGCGGGGTTACGGCTGCTGAATCTCGCTCTTCACAGGAATCATTCGGGTTGGGCTGATTGAACAATTCCAAAAAAGGATTAGCCTGACCACGAACCCGGTAAGCATAAATGGTGCGGCGGTTACGCTCAGCAGGGGTGCGCGAAGGCTGATAGGCAGGCGATAGCGAAAACTGGATCATCCGTGGTTGTAATGCCACTTCCATATTAATTTCCGGCATCACTGGGAAACCTCCTTGATCGCGATTGAGCTCGCCGGTTGCCACTAGCAAGCTATCGCGCATTTCCTCAGCACTAAGACGCCGTGGAGGATGATAGGCAAACAGGTTATTATTGGGATCCTCATTCTTGAGTTTATCAAAATTCAAATGCTTCCCGGACTGACGATAGGTGACTGAACTCATAATCAACTGGTGCAGCCTTTTAAATTTCCAGCCGTTTTCAACAAAATCAGCAGCCAACCAATCGAGTAACTCCGGATGAGTAGGTTTACCCCCTTTCACACCAAAGTTATTAGGATTACCAGCCAAAGGCTTACCAAAATGATGCTGCCAGACCCGATTCACAATAGAACGGGCAGTAAGTGGATTTTGTGGGTTGGCAATCCACTCTGCCAAAGCCAACCTTCGTCCCTGAAGCTTGTCATCAATAAGGTAGGGGTCTTTATCCTTGGCCGAAACAGGCACCTCCAAAGCACTTAACACTCCGGGGCCCACTTTCTCGCCCGGGGCCTCCAAAGCTCCCCCCAAGAGGATATGACTTACAGGCACGACTTTTTGCCCCGGCTTATTAGGCATGCGCATCGCACGCGCATTCAGATTCTTAGGTGTTGGACCATTGTACACGCTCTGGACCATGGGTTGGTAACGTTCCAATCGACGCTTCCAAATCCAATCATCCTGCATTCTAACCTTTAATCTTCCTTGTTCCTCAGGGCTCAAACCCACATGACGTGGTGGCTTCTCTTCATCAGGCAATTTTCGCCTCGCGTTGGCGTCCAGATATTCCTTTCCGTTTTGAGCAAACCACTTACGAGCAGCAGCCTCTTGTTTTTGATACAACTCATTATGCTTCGTCTTAGCATGATCCCAAAGGCGTTGGGTAATTGCCTTTTTTTGGTTAAGACCCGAACGATTTTCCTGATTAAGAAAGGGAGCTGGCCGTTCAGCCAACTGAGTGCCTGCAAAAACAGCATACATACGGTAATAATCACGCGTGGGTAAGGGATCAAACTTATGATCATGGCACTTCAGACAACGCATCGTGGTACTCAGAAAAGTTTGCCCCACAGAATTAACCACATCGTCCAAATAAATCTGACGAGCTTGGGGCACCAGAGTCATGGCTGGATCCCATGGCCCCATGCGCAAAAAAGAGGTCGCTATCAGTAACTCCGGATTACGCTTATCTTTGGGCTGCTGAGCCCACAGTTCATCACCGGCAATTTGTTCAATAATAAATTCACTGTAAGGCTTATCATTATTGAAGGCACGAATGACATAATCCCGGTAACGCCAGGCATTGGAACGTTCATAGTCATTGGAATAACCCCCGGTATCGGCATAACGGGCGACATCAAGCCAGTGCTGCCCCCAACGTTCACCATAATGCGGACTAGCCAAAAGCTCATTGATGAGTTCACCCCATGCCTTGGCAGGATCCTTGTCCCATGCCAATCGGAATTGATATATCTGGTATGGAGTCGGAGGTAATCCTGTAAGGTCATAGTAGGCGCGTTTAACCAACGTTCGGAAATGCGCTTGGTGGGCCGATACAAATCCGGCGGCTTTTAATTTCCGTCCAATAAAGGCGTCAATAGGGTTACCTGCTCCATTCGGCACCTCAGGTTTTTTTAGTGGCTGAAAAGCCCAAATATCTTCAGGCCGATAACGGCGATAGGTCCAGTCATCTGACAAACCACCGCTAGTCTTCACCAAAATTCCCTCGTCAGTTACCGGCTTAGTACGTTCCTCATCGATATATCGCGCTAGAGTTTTGGCCTCCGGCCATGGCGCGCCCAGTTCAATCCAACGTTTCAGTGCAGAAATTTGTACTTCAGAAAGTTTATCATTTTCCTTGGGCGGCATTACCGACCAATCATCCTCATGTTCACGAGTCACTGCCAGATAAAGGGGACTGTTTAAGGGATCACCGGGAACCAGCGATGACTCCTCACTTTCACCTCCTTTCAGTAAACCATCTCTTGAGGTAAGGTCCAATTCTCCCTTAATCTTTTTTGCATCCCCGCCATGACACGAAAAACATTTACTGCTTAAGATGGAGCGAACCTTAAGGGCAAATAAACGCTCTCCTTCCTGCACAGCATCTGCGAGCACAGAAACCTTACAGATAAAAAATAATAAAAGGATTACGAAAAACCTCATAAACGGTGTTTTTTTCTAACACGTTTTTGGGCTCTATTTCAAGACCTTGAGCTTAAGGTCCCTGAAATGAACAATCATACGCGGATCATGGAGCTGAAGTTGAATCATGCCACTCTTAAGGCGCTTAGCCTTAGGCAGATGCTCAGTAAATTCACTGGAAAGCTTATCATTAATATAAAGTTTAAAATTATTGCCCTTGGCAATAATGTGCACAGAGTTCCAATCACCCTTCTTTAGGTCATCGACACTCAACCCATTTTTAATGGCTGTGATGATGGGTTTATCATTTTTATCAATCACCAGCTGGTCTCCACGAAAGCAACGATGCTCCTTTCGACCGGGAGTATGAAAATCCCATGCGCCCATGACATTCTTCCCAATTCCTAAGTGGCCCAGATCCGCATGATAACTTTGGAAATCACGTTTGCGTGTTTTATCGACAATGGCACGGATATTTACCCCGCTATTACCCTTATCAGGAAACCGGTAGCTGAATTTCAATTCCAGATCGGCTATGGTTTTATTTGGCGTGTAGGTGAGATAACCGCGCCCCTTATCGCCGTTACCCACAATCATGCCCTTGTTTACTGTCCAAGCTGGTGCAGTATTAGCGGGGGTCGCTTCCCAACCCTTTAAAGTCTGGCCATCAAAAATAGAAACAAACCCACCTTTATCCGCACCTTGGACAACACAAAGAACAAATAAAAAAAATAGGCTAATAGAAAAAATTTTCATAATGGAAGTGATGTAAATTTATTAATTAAAAGGTAAGGCCCTTTAGGCAATTAATTCCTTGATGCGCTCTCCGCCGGTTTGGGAGAGCTGCTTAAATCGACCACCATGAAAATAGGTCAGCTTATTGTCATCGAGCCCCATTAGTCGTAGGAAAGTCACATGTAAATCTCGTATAGGATGAACGACTTCTGATGCGTGTTCGCCAATTTCATCAGTCGCACCGATGGTGTGACCCGCTTTCACCCCTCCCCCAGCCATCCAGATGGCCATGGCGTTCTTATTATGATCACGCCCTAAGCGTTCGCCTCCTCCTCGCTTGCCATTATCAGGTGTGCGACCAAATTCACCGCACCAGACAATCAATGTTTCATCAAGCAGTCCTCGTTCTTTGAGATCTTTAATGAGTGAGGCAATGGGTTTATCCACTGAACGAATGCGCTCGGTGTGAGACCGATTAATATAATCATGTGAATCCCAACCGGCAGTGTAGGCCTGCACAAAACGCACTCCCCGCTCAATTAACCTGCGGGCCAAAAGCAGCCGCCTGCCAAACTCTTTTGTGTGCTGATCATTAAGCCCATAAGCTTCACGGATACTTTCCTTCTCTTGATCCAAATCCAGAATGCCGGGCACCTTCATTTGCATCCGGTAGGCCAATTCATAGCTATCCATCCTCGCAGCCAACTCCTCATGACCGGGATTTTTTTCAGCGTGGGCTTTGTTGAGCTTAGCCAAAAGATCGAGGTTACTGCGTTGCTGCCCACGCGTGACGCCCTTGGGTGGGTGCAAATCCAAAATAGGCGAACCTTTGGCGCGCAAGGTGGTGCCCTGATAATGAGGCGGTAAAAATCCGTTGGACCAGTTGGCTGCACCACCCTGCGGATAGGCCACCTCTGGCAACACAACATAGCCGGGTAAATCCTGATTCTCTGAACCTAAACCATAAGTCACCCACGAACCAATGGCCGGATCACCACCAAAACGGTTGCCGGTATTCATATGGTAATTGGCAGTGGGATGATTAATGGACTCAGCCTGACATCCGCGGTAGATACATAATTCATCGGCTACACCAGCCAAGTGCTGCCAGTGCTCACACAATTGGGTGCCACTCTGACCGGCTTGATTAAATTTAAAGGGGCTTTGCACGTAGTAACGATCGCCTGAACCCATGGCGGAAAGAAACTTGCTCGAGCGTTTAAACTTTTGGAGATGCAATTCCTTGAGTTTTGGTTTGGGATCAAAAGTATCGATATGGCTAGGACCACCAGCCATGTAGAGAAAGATACACCGCTTGGCCTTAGCCTTTGGAAAATGCGCCGCCTTGGGCGACAGCGGCCCCTTGGCCTGCTCAGCCTGCAGCATGGAATGAAAAGCCAAGGCTCCCAGCCCTCCATTTACTCCATATAAAAACTCGCGACGATTCATGATCTAGTTACAGAAAAATGTTATTTTCAATTCAGGTTGCCACCCCGTTTCGGCGTCATTTCCTCCCGATACACATTCAATTTCTTCACCGCCTGGTGCAGTCCTGGGCGTTCAGTCAGACCCTCGGCAAAAAATCCCTGCTTCACGCCGGGCTTGCCGAACCCCTTCGGGGTATCGACCGGATTGCACCAGAAAACGCCGACAATGTAATCGGTGTTAAGCGCCGCTTTCACGTATTCAGCATAAGCTTTGCCGGCGGCGATGGAATCCGCGGCTAGATTCCAACTGCGAATGTCCTTGTCGCCGTCCTTGAACCGAATCGCAAAGTCGCAGAGAAGAATCGGCTTGCCGGTGAGCTTGTGGATCTCGTCGAATTTCTTTTTCGGAAACTGGCCCCAGAAAGGCGGTTGAATCGCAATACCGTCGACGTAGGGCAGCATCTCCTCCAATACTTCGGGAACAATGGTGTTGAAGGCGAAGCGATCACCGAAGACGAGGTGGTCGGGGTCATATTTACGCTGAGCTTCGCCAACGACGCGGAAGTATTCGCGGGCGATGAGGCGCAGAAAGGCCAAGTCGCGGCCGTTGTCGCCTTTCCAGGTGCCCAGAAACTTCCGGTAAGCCTGCTTTCCGGGGGCGCCCTCAGGCAGATTACGAATGTAATCGACCCAGTTCTTTCCGGAGAGATTCTTGAGTGGCCATGAGCCAAGATCGGTCCAGCAGTAACCGATAACATTCGGATTTTTGCGACTGCGAAAGCAGTTCGCTTTAACGCCTGCTTCGAGCCGGGTCTGTGCCTTGGGATCAAAGACATCGACAAATTTGACGGCGTTCTTACCGCGGTAGTACGAAATGGGTACGAGGTGGTTCCAGCTTTCGACGTAGGGCATGTCAGATCTAAGGGCGGGTGGGCAGCCATAACCGTAGGCGTTGAATCCGAGTTCTTTGCAGGCCTTGGAGATCTTGGCTAAGTCAAACTTCGCCCGGTTGTTGCTGAGGTGGGTGATGCCGTGGGCGAAGAACGGTTTACCGCTCGAATCGATAAGCCAAGTTCGACCACCTATCTCCGCAAGGGATATGCTCTTTACCTCTTTGTTCGTGGCGATTTTTTCCTCTTCGCCCTTCAATGCAAGGGCGAGCAGGGCTGATAAGGTCAGAATCGGAAGGATGAGTTTCATTTTACTCTCTGAGATTGTGTTGGTTTTCGCCCCGCAGCGCGAGGCTGCGGCACAGCCTGCCCTGCTGGACGGGCGTCCAGCCGCATTTCCTCCTGAAACAGAATCGCCATTCCACGCAGTTTACGAGTGATTTCCCGATTACGCACGAACTTTGATTCCCCGGGGTCTTTACTCAAATCATAAAGCTGAAGGCTCGGGTTCAAATATAATTTCCAGTTACCCCAGCGCACCGCGGACAGTGCGCCCTGGCTGCCATGATAGAAAAACGCCTCATTATATTCATTGCGATTGATCAAGGGCTTCCACTCACCAGGCGGATCCCATCTACGGCGCAAGGGAACCTGTGCATTAAGCGATTTACTCACTG
>CEUN01139869.1_pt1 | contig 12077 bp, 8 predicted proteins | sample 361501 | NCBI WGS metagenome assembly CEUN01 (sample SAMEA2622801, study PRJEB7988) | marine metagenome | biome: marine biome (ENVO:00000447); feature: marine epipelagic mixed layer (ENVO:xxxxxxxxx); material: "saline water (ENVO:00002010), including plankton (ENVO:xxxxxxxx)" | depth 120 m | reverse complement strand
CGTGCTCAGACCGAAATCTTGCACCGGCCGATAAGCGGCAAAGCTCTCTCCACCCATCCTCGACTCGAAAGCGTAAGCCACCTGCTCCATGATATATTTTCTGTCATCCGAGAAATAATTCCCCGAATCGTAGGAATAATCGAATATTATGTCTATGGCCGCAGCAGCCGGAGAGGTGCAAATGATCAAAAACGAGACAGGGTAGACCCACACTCTAGTCGGAATGATAGACCATGTAAGCAGTTGGGGCATCTTGAATTTGATGAAAATGACTTTTCTTATGAAAATCTTTTTGGCCGGGAAAAATCAAGGGGATTTCTCCGACCACACCTGTCAACTTGGCTACGGTCTAAGAGTGTCACCCATCCACGAAATGACTGCTTCGCACATAGGAACGAGCGCTTGATCGGAAAAAACATGATCAGCTTCCGGAATCTCAATCAGTTTCTTGGGTTGATTTGCCAAATCAAAGATTTCACGGGAATCCTCTATGGGCACGACGTCATCCGCTGTGCCATGCACAAGAAGCCAAGGCACTCGAATCAAAGGGGCTTGGGTCGCCACAGATCCAATGGTTTTCATGTCTTCGAGGTACTGGGATGAAAGCGGACAAGAAGCATCTTCCCACATACAACCCTCATCGGGCGTTTCCTCTCCAAATTCGCGCTCATAAAAAGCCTCCGTGTTTACCATACCTGCCAATGAGATGAGGTGGCGGATGCGTGTATCCGATGAGGCGGCCAAAACACCTACTGCTCCACCCATGCTGTGGCCAGCGTAGGTAACGGAAAGTCCACTGGACTCAACCGCAGTAAGAACCGATTTCAAATCCTCAACCTCCTTGGAGATCGTACAATCTTCGAAACGGCCCCCGGAATCACCGTTACCCGTGAAAGATATGCGCAATGCAGGAACGCCTTCCCTGGAAACCGCCAAGGCCAAGGCCTCCACGAATGGCCTGTCCTTGTTCCCTGTGACACCATGTCCTATGATGAACAAGTCACGGGAGCCTTGGGATCCTTCATGAAAGGCGTAATCAATTGTTTCGCCGTGAGAATTGAATATTTTGCCAAACATACGGTTTTATTAGCTTAAGAGGATATCAATGAAGGATGCGAGATTGTTTTCCAAAGGGAGCACTAGTTGTCCATCAACAAAACGCCCGGTTCCAATGACCGGGCGTTTTGTAAATTTTCAGCTGTAAAAAAACTCAGCCTGCAATCTCAGCCGCATGGAATTCGAGCCAGTCGTCGAGATTATTCAAGTTGATGGCATCCCGCGGGTCGCCATCCGCCAGACCATTGGCAGAAAGGATGCCCTGACGAGTGTCGTCGTCATGGATGTAGCCTTCGATGGAATCGTTAAGAGCCTTGATGGAGTCACCGTCAAGGATAGCCCCGGGCTGTTCTTTGATCCAAGCTTCGAATTGAGGATAAGTTGGCTTGTCGTTTGTGATATGAGAACGAACGGCTTCGGCGTCAAGACCGAGTCCAGCAATAACCATGGAGTCATACCCGGCGCCTATGCCAGGATAGCCTTCGGCAATTTTGCCAGCTGCCTCGAGGGAGACTTTTTGCCAAAGGCGAGGTAAATGGAGGACCCCCAAGGGACCGGCTGTTCCAGAACTAATGAGAGGTACAATTGTAGACATAGCTTGATAATGGGTTGTTGTTTGACAGAATAGGGTAAGTTTCGCACAGCGAAAGGGTTTGCCGAACTCTGTCAAATGCAAATCAAGTTTGTCTAGGTGAATTCTCCAACAAAATGTTGGACAACCTCCCCGAGAAAACTCTTTTATTGAATTTTCTATTTAATAATCCTCAACCCCCTCCTCACAACATGAGTAACAAGGAAAAGAAAATTGGTTTCGTTGGCGTCGGTCGAATGGGTGCAAACATGGCCCGCAACCTAAATGAAAAAGGATATCAAGTAAGTTGCGTCAATGACGTCGCAAGCGAGGTGGCGGCATCACTGGCGGAGGAAATCGGTTGCTCAAACGCCTCCAGTTTGGCAGAAGTGACGGCTTGCTCCGACATTATTATCACCGTGGTGACCAACGACGCTGCCATGGAATCCATTTTTTTCGGAGACGGGGACAACCTGTTGCAAGGCGCCGAAGGCAAACTCTTCATCAATTGCGCCACCTTGTCGCCAAGCATGCATGTTAAACTGGAGGGGGCGGCAAACGCAATTGGAGCCAAAACTCTCGAGGGGTGCATGGCTTCCAGCATAACCCAAGCTCGAGAAGGCACCTTATACCTCATGATCGGGGGAGAGGAAGCAACTTTCGAAAGCGTTAAGGACTTGCTCGACGACCTAAGCGTGAACCTTCGTTTCGTGGGATCCGCGGGAAAAGCCGCTCAAGTAAAAGCCTTGGTCAATATGGTGATGAACATCAACACCGCAGCTTTGGCTGAAGGGTTGGGCATTGGAGATGCCCTCGGCCTAGACCTCGAAATGCTCTGCGAAATCTTTTCCCAAACCGGAGCAAATTCTCGAGTTCTCGAAACTGATGCCGAGGACATGCTCATTCGGGACCATGAATGCTACTTCTCCAGCGAGCACGCCGCGAAAGATTCGGGGATCGCAATCGCAGTAGCAGAAGAAGTTGGTGTGAAAGTTCCGCTTGCCGAAGCAACTTTGGGCCAGTATGAAAAAATGGTTGCGGCCGGCTTGGGAGAGTTGGACAAGTCTGGGATTGCGGAGTTGACCTTTAAGGGTCGTGGTCCTGAAGCAAACTGAATTCTCTCTAGAATTCGGGGCCAGCCATCAACTTGAAGTTTTCGTAGTATTCCACAAACCGAATATCCAATTCACGAAGGCGTTCGAGAGCCCCCGCTGCCTCGAATTGCTTGCCAAGAATTAAAATCAAGTCCTTGTTGGTCAAATCGCGATACCTTGGATTTGTATTTAACTTTCTAAAGTCCCGAACAACCTTGCAATCGTAGAGATTTGACTGATCTAGCAGGAAAGAGGGTTCATCCTCTACGGGAGGAATGTTTACAGGAATCGTGGGCACTTCGGGTTGGGCTGGGGTTTGGGGCTGAGTGATCTTGGAGTGACCTGTATCATTCCCGGTTGACGCTTGAACAGGAGGGAAGCCATCTGGCATTAAAGGTGTTTCATAATGACTTGTGCCGACAGGCGAGAGGCGAGCAACTTCGGTTATAAATCCATAAGCAAGAGCCAAACGATAACTGTCGGCATCGCGGGCAGTGGTTCGTCCATCAGTAAGCAAACAGCTAAAACGGTCTGCTCCGGACTTGCGTTTATTGCTCCTTAGGCGATCGGCCCATTCCAAAGAATTCCACGCGACAGGAGAACTGGTATTTTCATCAATGAAAAACAATACGGACGGTCCGTTTGCGGGACAGGGTGGCATAGTCATCAAGGGAGAATCCAAGACCAATAAAGTAAAGGCATCGGGTTTATCGGAAGCAACCTTTGCTAAAATATTCGCAGCCTTTCCTTTGCCCCAAGCCAGTATTCGCCGAGGAATGCTTTTCTCCATTTTATTCAGATCCTTGACCGCTGAAAGAAGTTCGGTCTCGTTATCAACGTGGACAATTCCGCAAGCGAAAGATTCTCTCAACATCGGGATGAATTGTCTTTCGATATCTCGGTGTTCCGACTTCAATTCGTTGGGTTGATATGCGGATTTGGGAGGCAAGACGCGAAGAAGAATACCCTGAATCCCAATTTGAGTCAGGGGTACCATGATAAGGACTTCTCCCAACTTCTCCTCATTGGCCAAAGCAGGCATTTCCGCAGGGAGGATACTGTCCGAAGAAAGTAATTCCTGATACAAGTTATCACGAAGTGCGCGAGTATGGCTCAAGGAAGTTTGCGCGTATTCGCTTTCTGCATTTAAGCGAGTTTCCAAAGTCGCTTTGCCATCGTGCGTCGGAAAGCTTTGCCATTGATCAAAAGGGAAGACCTTAAACCAACTCAATTCATCGCTTTTTTGGTTAATGCCCCAAAGCCAATCAGCACGGGCTTTTGCATAACCATCTGAAAAACGATACAGAATCTGCTCAATGGAGACGATTCCACAACACCCCAAGACAAGAAAGAGAAATGTTCTTACAATGCCATTCATCGCATCAGGCTGCTTCTTGAGATCCCTTGATCCCTTCGTCGGGCAGTGGCGGAGGTTCTTCCGGATCCAGGGAATCACTTGGTGGAGGTTCACTTAACTCAGCCTCCTCGACTTGATCTGGGATATCACCCTCTAAAGCAGACATTGCATCGCTATCTTCCGCCTCCTGCACTTCCTCGGGAGGCAATGGCGGAACAGCCTCTGCAATTAGCTCAGGATCGTCTTTCACTGTTGATTCTTGGGGCACGGGGTTTGGTGACAGTGGTTCTATAGGTGAAAGGGCGGGAATTTCAAATTCATCAGAAACATCGGACTCCTCGGGTGGCAAAGCGGTTTCTTCGGTAACATCCTCGACAGGCGGTGGGATTTCCTCGTCATCTTCGAACAAAGCATCGGGAGTAGCTTCTTCCTTCATTTGGTCATCCTCGACGGACTCCTGGTTCAATTCATCAGCTACACTATCTAAGATCGGTGCTTCAACGCCATCTTCACCTTCATCGCCTTCAGCGGCAGGAACTCCTTCATCGCCTTCAGCGGCAGGGACTCCTTCATCGCCTTCAGCGACTGGGGCTCCTTCATCATCGAGCAACGCCTCCACTGAAGGTAAGTTCGATTTATCATCTGATTTCGCAGGAACTACGGCAGATGGGGTTGCAGCATCTCCCGTGGATCGTCGGACAATGCTTTTCCGAAATCCCACCCAACATAAAAAGATTGCTCCAAAAACCAAGGAGATGGACATGCCCAATAGTTCCATTTTTTCAGAAGAAGCCACAATGTGATCATCTCCGAGAAACTTGATCCATAAGCCACAAAAGATAAGGCCAAGCAAGGAACCGGTTAAAGAGGAAAATGCTTTCAAGGCCTTGAGGGAACCATTCATCCATCCTATCGTGAAAAAGCTGACAGAAAGATAAATTCCAACGCATGAACCTAAAAGGGCAACGGCAACACGGCGTTTCTGCGGATCAACGATTTCCAGACCATAACCTGCGAAATGCAAGGCGGACAACTTGTGGACCAATTCATTCAGTGCCGTGAATTCTCCAACGGATGCAAACCACAACGCTGCTGTCATCAGCAGGCAAAAGATGGCAATTACATGGAATAACGTCTTGCTGAGACTATGCACGGGCAAGGAGCTAGGTTATTAGTTAACAATATGTTGAAGTACCCCAATTTTAACTTCATTACAAGAAGGAATAAATGTAGCGAAAACCTACAATAATCCAATATGCGTAATCCCGAGGCGCATAAGGGAAATCAAGCTGGCGATCTTCTCCGGAGATGCTTGGGGACACGAGAATACCCCAAAAGCGAGAATACACAAATTCAGGAAATCAAATGTCAGCCAGTTTGCCGGTACTATCTCCCAATGCCTCAGCCTCCACACTCATGCGTTCAAGCAAGGATAGATATAGATTGGTCATGGGGATTCCATCGAATCGCTTGTGGCGACCCGTCTTAAGGCCGGCGGCGGAGCCTCCGGCAAGCAATACAGGTAAATCTTCGTGGTTGTGGCGGTTGCCGTCGCTAATGCCGCTACCGTAAACAATCATGCAATGATCCAACAAGGAGGAGCCATCCGCCTCTTTTGCCTTGTTTAGTTTGTTGAGGAAATAAGAGAATTGCTGAACGTAAAAGCGGTCTATCTTGGCCAACTTGTCGATTTTCTTTTCATCGTTGCGATGGTGGGAAATCGAGTGATGCCCTTCCGCTACTCCAATGTCCTTGAAGCTTCGATTGCTACCATCATGAGCAAGGAGAAAAGTGGAAATACGGGTAGTGTCGGTCTGAAAGGCAAGTGCCATAAGATCGAACATCATGCGAATATGGTCTTCATATTTGGAGGGCACTCCATCGGGCCGAGGATACTTGGGGCGAGGTTTTTCGATTTTATCTGTGCGCTCGATGCGTTTCTCTAAGTCACGAACTGCTTCAAGGTATTCCTCGACCTTAGCCTTATCAGTGTAGCCTAATTTGCTTTGCAAACGCTTGGCATCCTGTAATGCAAAATCCAGAATACTGCGTTCGTGGCGGAGGCGGCGCTCCTTGCTCTCAGCCTCTTCGCTGCGCACTCCGTTACCGAAAAGACGATCGAACACCTCCCTTGGATTCGCTTCCGGCGCCATGGGCAGGGAATCGCTCTTCCAAGAGAGATTGAATTGGTAGGCGCAACTATAGCCAGAATCACATTTTCCGGAACGTCTGGATTTGTCACAACTAAGTTCTAGCGAAGGTAACTTGGTCAGGCTTCCGATCTTAGCGGCCGCCACTTGGTCGACGGAAATCCCGATGCGAATATCCGCTCCGGCAGTTTTTTTTGCCTGGCAACCAGTTAAAAAGGTGGCGTTTGCCCGAGCATGATCGCCAGCTCCATCGCCGTTTGCCTTGGCCTTGTCTTGATCGAGGCCTCCAAGGACCTGCAGCTTGTCTTGCAATCCATTCAAGGGTTGCAGGGTAGTTGGCAAAGCAAATTGGCTACCCAATTTCTCAGGAGTCCACTGAGGCATTATGACGCCATTGGGCACATAAGCAAAACCCATCCTCAAGGGAATTGCTCCGGCTTTCTTGGCGAAAGACGGCGCAGGCAACATAGCTTCCAGTGCCGGAAGGGCAATCGAAGTGCCTAAGCCACGTAAAAAAGTTCGCCTCGACAGTTGCATACCAAAACTCATTCCAAAGTATTTACACTAAATGCCACATATCTATCAAATGCAAGCAACAAAGACCACATAGTACCTTAATTAGAAAGAGGATCTCCCCTTCTTTTTTGAAAAGGAATACTCTCTGCAATAGCTTCGATGAGAGAATTGAATTGGAAGCCCCGTATCTCCACTTTTTCATAAATTTCGTCCAGTGCGGGTCGGTCATAATATTCAAGCCCCCGACCCAAGGCATAGATTAGCATGGCTTCGGCAACGCAACGCACGAAGCTCTCGCGACGGACTCTGGCAAGTAAACGCTGCAACTCAACGGCGCCCTCGAAACTTTCGCCCGTGGGAAGCTTGCCGTCGGTAGTTATCAATTTACCATGTTCACGAGCCCTCCATAGACCAATGGCATTGAAGTTCTCCATAGAAAACCCAAGAGGATCCATGACGGTATGACAACTGGCGCATCGCGCATCTTCGCTATGGATTTGCATTTGCTCGCGCAAGGTAAGGCCTTTTTCGGAACGAGTGTTTTCTTCCAATTCCGGCACATTTTCGGGAGGATCCTTGGGAGGCGTGCCCAGAAGATTGTCTAGAACCCACTTGCCACGCTTAACAGGAGAAGTGCGAGTGGGGTTTGAGGTTACAGTGAGGATACTCGCATGGGTGAGGATGCCTCCTCTGTAAGTGCCACGGAGAGATGCCTTGGTGAACTTCTCCGAATACTTGCCAGGTAAAGCGTAAAAGCGAGCCAAGCGTTCATCGACAAAAGTGTAATCCGCAGTGAGAAAGTCGAGTATGCTCCGGTTTTCGGACAGCATGTAGTGAAACATGGTTTCGGTTTCTCTTCGCATGGAGCCACGCAACTTGTCATCGAACTGCGGGAACCGCTTGGGATCGGGCGTTACCAAGTCCAGATCTCGCAATTGCAACCACTGGCCAGCGAAATTGCTGGCCAAGGATTTTGCTTTGGGATCCCTCAACATACGCCGTATTTGCCGTCGCATGTTTTTTCGCAAGGTCCCATTGAAGGCATGGTCAAAAAGCTCTTTGTCGGGCATACTGCTCCAAAGAAAATAAGACAGTCTCGATGCCAAGGCGAATTCATCCACCTCATGAACCTTCTTGGGGTTATTGGGACTGGGCTGGAACTCGCCCCTGAATAGGAAATTGGGTGAGATCAACATAGCTTTGAGAGGTAACCTGATGGCTTGCTCCCAATCATCTCCTTGAGAAATAGCCGTGTCATAGAGACCAAGAATACCCTCCAGTTCGGTGCTTGTGGCTGGTCTTCGAAAAGCGCGTGATGCAAACTTTCGAAACACGAGCCCAGCATAATCTTTGTCATCCAGTTGATCGGGGCGATCCGGTAAAATCAGGTTTCTGGAACTCGAAGCCTTGTTGCGTCGATCCGGAGGGGGAACGACTTCCACCCACTCGACGTAGAGATTTCGATCCCGTAAGCGGGGGTTTGAATTCCTTGGGTCATAAAAGTCATTTATGAAAGCCACCTCGACCTCGCGATCGCCAGGACGATCGATCTTGGCCTTGGCCTCATACATACCAGTTGCCGGAGATTCCTCCTTCACCTCGAAGGTAGCCAATGTTTTGCCGGAAAGACGAATTTGCATCTTGGCCAATTCTTTCCCGGCCCTGCTCCCGTAGGCCTGAACCCGCAGTCGATATTCCCCTACCCTCGGAAAAGACATCCTGGCCCTGGTGACGCCATTCATGGAAAGGGTGATGAAATCACCGGATCTAGATCCATCCCCTCTCAAACGGTTCGCTCCAATTTTGTGGGACTTGGATGGAATATTAGCCGAACCAAGTGCCTTGTCCACAATCTCGTCCGCAGCCGCAAAGTACTTCTCAAGTAAAACGGGAGAGAGAGTGAGGACGTCCCCTATGTTATCGAACCCATAGCCAGTATCATCAGCGGGAAAGTCCTTGGCCGGGTGGAAATCGACTCCGGTCAGGTCTCGGATGGTATTATCGTATTCGGTTCGATTAAGTCTCCGTATGGTTACTCTGCCGGGATCAGGCTTGCTCGGGTCGAATAGAAAAACTTCGCGTTCGATCCATTGCATGACGAGTTCTCGTTCCTCATCTCCAGGTTGCGGCTTCCGTCCCGGAGGCATATTACGACGATGCAGATTCTCCCACACCCGTTTCCACAATTTGACGTCCTTGACCAATTCGGAGCGTGAAGGATGTTCGTCTAGGGCAATGTCCCCTTTTTCGGCTCCATCCCCATGACAATCGTAACAATACTCGGCTAAAACGGGTTCTATATATTCACTGTATCGATCCAGCGCCTTTGCATGATCGGACATGGTTGAAACCGTTTCAGCGGAGGATTCACCCGAACAGCCGGAACAGGTAAAGCTCGATAGAATCAAGCCAATGCAAAGCAATTTGGAATTGAAAGTCATGTTCGTTCAAAGTGCTTGAATAACAAGACGACTGTATGCAGAAATAGGGGAAATGCAACCGTGTCAGGAGGACACGCGAGAGATTTTCCGGGCGAGCGGCTTGCTCGCAGCAAGAGGGGGGAAGGCCTAGAATTCCTTCGTTACACTAATACCAAAGGTACGGGGCATGGCAGTAATACCACCATTGGCCAAGCCGGTGTTGATCATATGCAAGTAATAGACTTCGTCGGTCAGGTTATCGGCAAAGACCTCGATGCCCCAGTCGTCACGCTTGAGACCAAAACGAGCATTGAGCAAAGAATAGCTGACTTGGCGGAGGGTTTCCGAATTGGTTTCATCATGAAAAACATCGCCCATGTTCAAGTTGTCCAATCGAAGGAACAACCCATCTGGCAATTGATAATCAGCGTAAAGTCCAGCCGTGAAACGAGGCACATAAGGGACGCGGTTGCCATTATTGGTTTCATATTCATTGAATTCAGCCTCGGTGTACCCATAGGAAGTGCCCAAGGTCAGGCCCTCGGAAGCCTGATAAGCCAATGTGGCCTCCACTCCGAAAGCTCTCACTTTATCGGCATTGACCACTTTGTAATCCGTGAAGGCAGTGGTTTTCTCCAAGTGATAATCCTCTATGCGGCTCCAGAAGCCCGTGAGGCTTAAGGTAAGGTCTTCGGTGACATAATTTATCCCGAATTCATTTTGCCATGACTTTTCCTCAGTATGCTCAGGCGAACTAACTGTGTTCATGTAACCAGAAAATCCACCTGGTTTATAGCCCAAGGAAGAGCGTGCAAAAAGTGTAGTCTGCGGGTTCAAGACATGGCTCAACCCCAAGCTCGGCATTAGTCGAGAATAGCTTTCTTTTTCGTTCAAAGGAACAACAGTGGCTGGTAAGATGGTTTGCGATCCAGTTATGGCTTTCTCCATATGGTCGTAGCGGAGGCCAAGTTCCAAGGTAGTGGAATCGCTCAAGGAATGATTGCCATTGAGGTAAACGGCCCAGTTTTCCTCGGGGGTATCAAAGTCCGAAGTGATAAATGGAAAACCACCGGCGGATTTCACGGAAAGCTCGTCTCTTTCGCTGTCCATGTAAAACATTCCGAAATTCCAAGATCCATCACCTAAGGTATTCGGTTGAAAAAGGAATTCCTGAGAAAAATCACGTCGATGAATTCCCATGCTGGAAGACATGATGGGCACTGCGCTTAAATCCAGATCCGACTGATTGGGTTGCAAATCCCATTCGCTTCGAGCGGTTATTGAAGTAAAGGTGCCCCAATCAAAAATACGATCAATTCGGGCGGAAACGGTGTCTCGATCAATGCGAGTAAATTCAGCGGTGTCAGAAGTCGTCGTATAAGGGGTTCCTGACGCCAAGTTGACCATGCCTTGCGCTCCATCGTCGAATTCCTCGCGATGAAAGCCAATGGAAACCTGCAAGTCTTCGCTGGGCTTGAAGTTGTATTGCATCCGTGCTCCCCAAGCGTCTCGATTGTTCACTGCCCGTCCAGCGGCATTTTCAATGAATCCATCGGAGAGCGAACGATAAGAAGAGAAAGAATAGGCTGAGTTGTCATTAATCGGGCCGGAGGTCGACAAACGAAAGTCACGTTGGTCAAATCGCTCGTAGGTGGCGGAAAAGCGGCTGCGCATTTGCTGACCGGGCTGTTCCGTACGAATAAGGATGGCTCCTCCAGGTGCGTTTCTTCCCAGACGGTGGCCTTGGTTTCCACGCAAAATTTCGATGCTTTCAATGTCCAACAGTTCGGATGGATACATACTTACTGAACCGTAGGCCACTCCGTCCACAACGGCTACCACGCCATTGTCCCCGAAAAAGCGGGTGTTTCCGATGCCCCGAAGAAAAACTTGGTCCCCAAAGGAACGTAGCCCGTTGGAGGTGATGCTAAAATTGGGAACGGCACCCTCAAGGTCACTAAGCGAAGCGATCCCACGACGGGAGAGTTCCAAAGTGTCCAAGGTGGTCGCTTCCCCGAAAAAGAGAGGGGGAGATTTCTCTTGAACCTCGACTGGTGGCAATTCAGGTGGGACGGTTTGATTCTTGTCCTGTCCAAGTACAGACACACTGAGGTTAACAAGGGCGACAGCAGATACGATCCAAGATGCAAGAAGTGATTTCATAATAAAGGCGTGCGATAAAAAAGGGAGACGGAACATGCTCAGATTGCTGTTAATCAGCAAGAGAAAAGATTTGGAGATCATCAAAGAAAATTTCTGTGCTGGCATAAGGAATGCCCCATAATACGCATTTGCCTCCCGCAAAGGGGGCTTTGTCGCGGTGAACCAAACTCCACTCGGACGGCTCCTTGTCTGCCGTATCCCAAACCTTGCAGAAAACCTTGGTCCCCTCTTCTGCCGCGGGCTCTGTCCTGAAACGCAAATGCATCCATGAGCCCGACTTCCATGTAAAAGGCACTTCGGCGAGAGCATCCTCTCCACGAATCAACCGCAACTTGCCGGCGGGACAATCGATCCGCAGGCGAAAACCATTGAGTCCACCCAGTCCAGCTACAAAGGCAGGTAGACGTCGTCCTTTTCGGGTGGAGAACATTCTGCACCGAAGCTCTATCGGTTTACCCTTTAGGCGTGGGCCGAAAAGGATGCCAAAGTCTCCGATCGGCACTCCCGGAAGGGCCAAGACCTTGTTTTTTTGCTCTTCCTTGACCGAAAAATCCCCATCCAGAATGAATAAATCCTCGGGTTCCGCCCCCAAAGCATAGGCCGAAAAATTATTTTCGTAGACAGCACGCTCCTTTGTTGGTTCGGGTAGGCTTGGTTTGGAAGCAATGTCTTTGCCTTGGTTTGAATTCTTGATTCCTCCTCTCCAAAGGCAGCCACCGCCAAAGACAAGCGATAGAAGCAGGGAAATAA
>CEUN01153430.1_pt1 | contig 12087 bp, 10 predicted proteins | sample 361501 | NCBI WGS metagenome assembly CEUN01 (sample SAMEA2622801, study PRJEB7988) | marine metagenome | biome: marine biome (ENVO:00000447); feature: marine epipelagic mixed layer (ENVO:xxxxxxxxx); material: "saline water (ENVO:00002010), including plankton (ENVO:xxxxxxxx)" | depth 120 m | reverse complement strand
GGGTACGATTACGAGTGCTCCTGCCATCTGTTTGCAGTCCTTTTTGCCGGGCTGCTTGTGGCGCCCATCCGCGTTACGTTTTGATGGGGCTATTGGTCCGCACGGACGGTTACAGGTATGCGACGAACTTCACATTCTGAGGAGTTATGTATAATAAATCGCACCAAAATTTCCGCATTTCAGCGGTATTATTTTCACTTCATTCAGCCTCGGGCCGAATTCCCGGCTTTGGGGACGCCGCCAACCACTGCACGCAAACGCCTTTCAGAGTCTCGACCTCGTGCTCCGAGAGACCATTCGCACTGAACCGCAAGCGCGCATGTAATGGCAACGCGGTCTCCATGATGGGCTCCATCGCAAGCTCGGGACATTCGTGCGTCGCCCGCGCGCAGAGCGCGGCGCTGGTCTCGCCGGGGCGACGTTCCAGCCCAAGCGCTTCCAGACGCGCCAGGACGTCCCGTAACGGCGACTGCACCACGGGCTCCGGTACAGCCGCTCTGTTGTCGTGGGCACGCACGCGTTCCGCGCGTAATCGCCATATCAGATAACCGACCAGCGGCAAGGCCACCCACAGCAACCACGGCTGCCCATCATCGTCCCCTTCTCCGGTCGTGCGCCAACGCCAACTGGAGTAGAAGTATCGCAGCCACGCGCCAACAGCGTAAATATCGCCCCACCAGGGCGCTTCCCTGGCCTCATCGACAGCCCAGTTAGCCGGGGTTGTGTCCACGTCGTGCCATCTGCCCGCTACAAAAACGGAAGCCCATGAGTGCGCGTGCCGCCTACGCACGATATATGCCTCTTCCAACGAACTCCATTCATGCACGGCGTAACCCGCTGCGTAACGCGCCGGGATTCCGGCAGCCCGCAGCAGCAGGACCGTCGCCGTCGCGTAGAACTCACAGTGGCCGGAGCGGGTCTCTTCCAGAAAGTCCCGAAGAGGCAGCGGACGCACCCGACTTGGCAGGCGCAAGCTGTAGCTGTAACCATCAGCAAACCCTCTCGCAACAGCCGACACCACCTGGGCGGGCGTCAACGCACTGCTGATATGACGGCGCTGAAGCCAATTACGCAAGGTCGCGGCATAACGTCTTGGCACCACGAGATCGGCGGCATCGGGCGCTGACGGTACGTGACTGTCCGCCCCATAGGTCACGGCATAGGAAACAAATTCCGGTCCGCGCCCCACTTTCAGGGTGCCAAGCTTGTGGCGGTGCAGACTCTCGACGCCAAAATCGTGTAGTGCGGTCGCGCCGGCAGGTACCGCAACCAGGCCACGCCCACGTGGCATATGTCGGGATATGCGGACCCGATGCTTGGGTAATGGTGGCGCAGGCATGTTCGCCCTGGCTTCCGCAAGCTCTGCATAACCCGGCGCATCGGACTCATCTGGTCCTCGTAGAGCATCCGGGTCCACCGCGGGCATCGATGGTGTCAGATCCCACGTGAACCCGCCCTCCGCAGGGATCAATGCACGCATCTTCTGGTTGCCTACCAACCAGTGGTTACGACTGAACTGGCGATACGTGGCTTCATGCAGTAATGCGGGAACTGGAGTGCCAGGCTGGACATGCAATCGCAGCTCTATCCGTTCCGATGCTTTCAGTTCACCGACTTCTCCAAGAGCCGTATGGGAGCGGAAGGGGTCTCGTACCGACGCCAGATAGTCGCGCATGAGCTCCATGAACAGCGGCTCGAGCGCCCGGCGTGTCTCCTTGATGCCAGTCTGCAAGCCGAAGCTGAGTCCCAGCACGAGTGCGATCAGCAACATCCATATCACCCAGGAGGCGCCGCGTGGACGTGCATGGTAAAGCCCCCAGGCAAGCAACACCGCTACCACTACAAAAAACTCGCTACCTCTGAATATGCCAGCAGAGGCGGAGACCAGAGCGACCGCAAAATAGGGATAGACAAACGGCACCGAAGCCGAGCCATCCAGCTCCCCACGGACAACGGCGCGCCGCATACGCAGGAAAAACGCTGACAAAGGTACCTGTCCGTGTTCACTGAACCGCTCTGCCAGCAGCAGTATGGACAGAAGCCCGGGCAACCATTGCAAGATGCCGTAGACGCCATTTACGCGCCGCTGGTCGAACTGATAGACGGCCACGACGACAAACAGCAGCGCAGTCAGATCGACCAGTCGATGAAAATCCTGATCGGTAAAACGCCACCGCCACGGAATCCAGCGCGCAGCTTCGTAGGCCAGCACCAGCAACAATGCCACCGGCAATACTTCGATGGAGTAACCCCACACCAGGATGGCTACGCTTACTAGCAACGGGGGAAAGTCGGGCCGTGGCGAATCGTTTACAACGGTAGGGGCCCTCGGCGGCGCCGTTGCACTCATGCGCTCAGATCCCGCCGGGCATGCCCCGCTGTCGTAAAGCGCACCTTGGCGCCATCAGGCAACTGCTGCAGCGACACCTCAGGCATGTCATCAGGGCCCACGACAATCACGCTAACCGCCAGTCCGCAACCCACCCAGTTGCGCACCATATCGAGACTCGCGTCGTCCCACTCGACCAACACATACACAATTCCGCGTACCTGTTGTTGCGCCGACATGACCCGTTGGGCAATGGCATGGGCGTCGCGTTGCAATGTCCCGTCAGCACAGGCGAGTTTTGCCAGCAATCCGTCTAGGCCCACCGCTGCAGGACCGGCGGACGACGTCATGCAGTCAGCCAGAATCAGGTCGACCGCGCCGTCTACCAGGTGGGCGTGTTCGGCAACAGACGCTGCCACTTCGACGGCGGTTTCCAGGCGCGGTTCGCCGTTGAGCGCCCCGTAGCCATCGAGCACGACGGCCACACGTTGGCTGGCCTGCTGGCAGAACTCGCGCACAATGGGCTCACCGAGACTCGCAAAGCGTTTCCAGTGTATATGTTTGACCGGGTCGCCAGGCCGGTACTCGCGCAATCCGAGAAACTCGTCTGACTGTCCAGGCATGGCGACGAGCCCGCCACCCAGGGCGCCGGTCTGGCCACCGCCTGGAAATATCGGTTTGGCCACCGAAAAACGGCGCGGAAGCACGAGCAACTGTCCGCCAAGCTTGACCACCCCCGTGCGCCTACAGATCCCGAGCGGCTCGGTGGCGCCCACCTCCATCGCGGTGAAATGCAGGTATCCGCGGCGCAGCGGCCACAAATTCATCGTGACACTATCTTCCTTGGTGGTCGCGACCAGGGTCGCGCCGATAGTGTCTGCACCACGCGATCGACGTGACAGCCATACCCACCGGGTAAAACCCGCGCGACGGTAAAACCAGCCGCGCCGACTGGCGTTGGGCTCGCGTAGTCTGCGGAACTGCACCGCATCGGGTTGCGGACCCGAGAGCACGTCCCGCAACCAAATCTCCCGGCCGTTCAGGCCTGGCGTCTGCACCTTCACCCGATAGCTGAACGGCTCTCCAGCGGTCGCATAACCGGGCAAGAGACGGCTCAACGATACCGCCGGTGGCCGACGCCAGCGGGTTGACACCCAGGCAATCACCAACAGCACAACCAGCACTGCGAACAGCTGATAGGCTTGGCTGCGACGCGTATCGAGCGCAAACAGCCCGGTGATGATCATGGCCCACATTGCCATGCGACCGAGTGTCGTAAACCGACGGCTGAACCAGCGATCCAGGCTTTGCAGGAATCCATAGAAGCGAAACAGTCGCCTGCCACGCCTGTCTCGCCAACTACCCACCGCTGCAGCCTTCACCAGTTGAATGTCACCCGGGGGATGTTTGCTTCACACTCGCTCAAACAGGCACCGGCACCTGATCGAGGATGCTGTGAACCACTTCTTTTTCGGACAAACCGCTTTGGCGTGCCTGCGGATTCAGCACCAGACGATGTGCGATTACATCCACGGCCAGTGCCTGCACATGGTCCGGCGTCACAAAGTCCAACGCTTCAAACTTCGCCAGCGCCTGCGCGGTTTTCATCAATGACAGGGATGCACGGGCGCTGGCCCCGTGAACTACGCCTCCCGTTGCCCGGGTCGCGCCTACCAGGTCGACGATGTAACGCTTGACCTCCGGACTGACGTTAACCTCGGCGACAGCCGCTCGCAAAGCGTGCAAATCAGCCGGGGCGGCCATCGCGCCCAGGCAGTCTATCGGATGCTCGTGATGGTCTTGTGCATCGAGGATACGGACCTCGTCCGCCGGTGGGACGAAACCGAGGGAAAGCCGCATTGCAAAACGATCCATCTGAGATTCTGGTAACGCGTACGTCCCCTGAAATTCGAGCGGGTTCTGCGTGGCAATCACGAAAAACAGCGCAGGCAATTTACGCTGTTGCCCGTCAATGCTGACTTGCCGTTCCGCCATGGCTTCCAACAGCGCAGATTGGGTGCGCGCGGATGCTCGATTGATCTCGTCCGCCAGCAACACGTCCGCGAAGATTGGCCCCTCGTGAAACTCAAAAGCCTGGTCGCGCTGGTTGAATACCGAGACCCCGAGGATGTCCGCAGGCAACAGATCCGGCGTGAACTGAACGCGCTGGAACTTGAGCGACATTACTTTGGAAAGCGCCTTCGCGAGCGTGGTCTTACCCGTCCCAGGGACATCATCCAGCAACACGTGGCCACCGCTCGCATATGCAACCACAAGCTTTTTGATGATTTCCGTCTGCGCACAGACGACCTGCCCGATGGCATATGCAATATCGTGCATCAGCGTACCGAGGCCTTCATCCCCGGCACCTGCTATCTGAACTTCTTTAGAAATTGCGCTCATCCGTTCTACCTGACAGCCGGCGCGCCTACGCGGAGGTGCTGACCTTGCTTTAACATGTCTGACATCATGCGAGACCTCATTGTCCAAAGCCTCAAACCGCTCCATTCGAACGACCCGCCGGACGAGCCGGAGGGCGACCACACGCTAAACGCGCGGCGTCCCGTTACGACGGCCCTCAAACAAGCCGCGGTTCTGGTTCCCATCGTCGAGCGCTCCAGCGGGCCGACCGTATTGCTTACGCAGAGAACGGACCACCTCAAACATCACGCAGGCCAGATCAGTTTTCCAGGCGGACGCGTTGAACCGGAAGACTCGGACGCGGTGGCAACCGCGCTCAGAGAGTCCCGCGAGGAGATAGGCCTCGCAGCCCAATATGTGGAGGTTGTCGGCCGGCTAGACAACTACCAAACCGGTACTGGCTTCATGGTCACGCCGATTGTGGGGTTTGTACGTCCGGATTTTGCGTTGCAACTGGACGATTTTGAGGTAGCCGAAGCGTTTGAGGTGCCATTGGATTTTGTCCTGAACCCGGACAACCACGTGATTGAATCGCGACCCTGGCAAGGCAGCGAGCGTCGTTACTACGTGCTCAGGTTCGAGCAACGCTTCATCTGGGGCGCCACAGCCGGAATGCTGGTGAACCTCTCGCGCCGTACACGCGGACTCACCCCTTGAGGGTCAACGTCGACTTTGGTGACGTTGACGCTCCCAATTCAATCTCGCCAAGGTCATTCGATGGCCTCCGCGATCGCCTTACCAAGCGTGACCGTGTCAGCCTGGCCGCCAAGATCGCGCGTGTGCAACGCGGGGTCTTCCAGAGCAACTTCGATAGCGCGTTCGATCGCCTGCGCCGCGTCGCTGTGACCCAGGTGGTCCAACATCATCGCGCCCGACCAGATCTGACCGATTGGGTTTGCGATCCCGCGACCCGCTATGTCTGGTGCGGACCCGTGCACGGGTTCGAACATCGATGGGAAGTCTTTCTCGGGATTGATATTGGCCGAAGGGGCAACACCGATTGTGCCGGCAACCGCAGGGCCAAGGTCGGACAAGATGTCCCCAAACAGGTTCGAACCGACCACAACATCGAACCAGTCGGGATGCAGCACGAAGTTCGCCGCCAGAATATCGACGTGATACTGGTCGGTCTTGATGCCCGGGTAGTGTTCGCTCATGGCGGCGAAGCGCTCATCCCAATAAGGCATCGTGTGGATGATGCCGTTGGACTTGGTGGCCGAGGTAACATGCTTGGCTGCGCGTGACGCCGCCAGCTCAAATGCATAACGCAATATTCGGTCAATCCCTCGCCGCGTGAAGACGCTTTCCTGCATCGCCATTTCCGCATCGGTGCCCGCAAACAATCGCCCACCAATCTCGGAATATTCGCCTTCGTTGTTCTCGCGCACGACAAAGAAGTCGATGTCTTCCGGGCCGCGGTCGCGAAGTGGTGAAAGAATCCCCTTCAACAGACGCACCGGGCGCAGATTGACATACTGCTGGAGTTCCCGGCGTAGCGGTATCAGCAGACCCCACAGCGACACATGGTCCGGTACACCCGGAAACCCGACAGCGCCGAGAAAGATGCCGTCCGTGCCTTTCACCTGCTCGATACCGTCCTCCGGCATCATCGCGCCAAGCTTCTGATAGCGCTCGCAACTCCAGTCATGCTCCTGCCAGCTGAAAGAAATGCCGTAGCGCTTACCTGCCGCTTCCAGCGCGCGCACGCCTTCAGGGACAACTTCATTGCCGATCCCGTCCCCGGGAATCAAAGCGATTTTGTAATCAGACATATTGGTTCCTTACCCGGCCTGCTAACCGGTCGCGTCTAAGAATATGGAGTAACGGCGGCGGCCAGCGACCTGGAGTTCAGGCAACCAGGACAGCATTCACCGCGTGCACCAGCGCGCTCTCATCCACCGGTTTTGTCAAATACTCACACGCGCCCTGACGCATCGCCCAGATGCGATCCGTTTGTTCGGACTTGGTTGACACAACAATGACGGGAATGTTCTTGGTCGCGTCGTGTTTTGACAGCTGCCGCGTCGCCTGGAAGCCATTAAGGTCTGGCATGACAATGTCTATCAGGATCGCGTCAGGCATCTCTGTTTTTGCCACAGAGACACCCTCCTCGCCGGATTGGGCGGCCAGCGTGTCATATCCGGCCTGCTCCAGAATGCCGCGCAGGTGCGCCACTTCGGTCGCAGAGTCGTCAATGATGAGTACCCGAGACATTCGCACTACCTCTGGCCGGATCGCACGGTCGCGCCCTCCCTTAGTTATCCGCGCACCATACTGCGCGGCGCGCCGGTACTCAAGCTACGGTGGCAAAAGTCACAAACAGCCGCTACGGACACCTGGTGAGCAGCACAATTGCTCCACTGCAATTCCCAAAAAACCGGCAGCTCGCTAATGGCACGTGATCAAGTCATGGGGGGCAATGTGAACGGATTGCATGGAAAGACACATGTCTCGGTGTCAGAACGTGATTGGTGAGGCAATGGCAAACAGACAATCGACGAATACACCGAGAACCAGACGACCATCGACGAGCTACGCACTATTGGCGTCGACTAAGCTGAAGGTTATGGCATCACAAAGCCGATGCTGCTCGGCTAGCCCGGAATCACGCGTTCGTTAGTGGAAGTCGCGCGATCGCGACGACAGCCTCCCCAGCCATGGTGTGTGGTCATACAACTTGCCAGCAACCAGATGGATGACACGTCCTTCACGCTCTACCTTGCCCTGCACCAGCAATAGTTTTGCACTCACAACAAGGCGGCGTTGTTTTTCCACCACCCACGGCCACACAACCACGTTGGTGAAACCCGTCTCGTCTTCCAATGTCATGAAGATCACACCGCTTGCGGTACCTGGACGTTGCCGGTTGACGACCAGCCCGGCAACCCGCACAAAACGACCGTGGTTCAAATTTTCGAGGTCTGCCGCGGTGTGTGTTCTCAAACGATCAAATTTTGGCCGTAATAGCGCGATCGGATGGCGACCCAGTGTTAATCCCACATGGGCGTAGTCCGCCACCAGATCCTGCGTTTCGCTTGGTGCTGCCAACACGGGTTCGGCATCGTCAAATTCGGCTTGCGCCAATAACCCTGGCAGGCGTTCGATGCCAAGCACCTGCCACTGCGCCAGATGACGATGCGCAGCAATGCCCTGCAGTGCATTAGCCGCAGCCAGAGCTGTCAGTTCGCCGCGACTGAAATGCCGCAACCCCTGCACTAACGATTCGCTGTGTTGTCGCCCTGCTATGAACTGCTGCACGGATTGTTCGCGCACACTTTTCACCTGGCGTAAGCCCAGGCGCAGAGCCAGCTGCTGCTCGCCGTATGGCTCGAGCGCACTGTCCCAATCGCTATATCGTAAATCCACCGGGCGCACTTCGACGTTATGTCTGCGTAAGTCCTGAACCAGCTGGGCTGGTGCATAAAAGCCCATCGGCTGGCTGTTGAGTAATGCACAGGTAAATATGGCGGGCTCGTGGCGCTTGAGCCAGCACGAGACATATACCAACAGCGCAAAACTGGCAGAGTGCGACTCCGGGAATCCGTATTCGCCAAATCCTTTGATTTGATTGAACACCTGGCGCGCGAAGCTTTCTTCATAGCCACGCTCTCGCATGCCGTCCACCAGACGTTGTTCGAACGGCCCGAGGCCACCCTTACGCCGCCACGCGGCCATGGCACGGCGCAGCTGATCCGCCTCACCTGGCGTAAAACCAGCCGCCACCACGGCAAGTTGCATCACCTGCTCCTGAAAGATGGGAATACCAAGCGTGCGTTCCAGCACACCACGTACCGCCACGGATGGATACGTCACTGGTTCCAGACCCTGGCGGCGACGCAGATACGGATGCACCATGCCACCCTGGATAGGGCCAGGGCGCACGATCGCCACTTCGATCACCAGGTCATAGAAGTTCTGGGGTTTGAGCCGCGGCAACATGGCCATCTGGGCACGCGACTCAATCTGAAACACGCCTACCGTATCCGCTTTCTGCACCATCTCATAGACGACCGGATCCTCAGCTGGCACAGTCGCCATATCCAGTGCCCGGCCTCGAAACTGCCGGATGAGATCAAACGCGCGACGGATGGCGCTCAACATCCCCAGTGCCAACACATCCACCTTCAGTAGACCCAGGGCCTCCAGGTCATCTTTATCCCACTGAATCACGGTGCGGTCAGGCATCGCTGCGTTTTCGATTGGCACCAGCTCACACAGCTGATCGCGCGCGATCACAAAGCCGCCGACATGTTGAGACAGGTGCCGCGGAAACCCGATGATGATGTCCAGCATCGCAACCAGCTGGCGAATGATCAGGCTCTCCGGGTCAACATGTGCCTCGCTCATGCGCTCACCCAGAGCCCGATGTCCGTCCCACCACGATAGGGAACGCGCGAGTCGATCGACCTGATCCAGGCCCAATCCCAACGCCTTGCCTACGTCACGCACGGCGCTACGTGGTCGGTAACAGACAACCGTTGCAGCCAAAGCCGCGCGATTACGCCCGTACCGTTCGTAGATGTATTGGATCACCTCTTCACGACGGTCGTGCTCAAAGTCGACATCAATGTCAGGCGGCTCGTTACGCTCACGGGAAATGAAGCGCTCGAACAACATGTTCATTCGCCCAGGGTCAACCTGCGTGATACCTAAACAAAAACACACCGCCGAGTTGGCCGCGGAACCGCGTCCCTGGCACAAAATCCCGCGTTCACGGGCAAAACGCACCAAGTCGTAGACCGTCAGGAAATAAGGCTCATAAGCCAGCTCGGCGATCAGCGCCAACTCATGCTCCACCTGCTTTGCCACGTTGGCTGACACACCATCCGGCCACCGCCTGCGCATTCCGGTATAGGTGAGTCGGCGCAGATACGCGGCGGGCGTTTCCCCGGAGGGCGTCACCTCACGCGGATATTCGTAGCGCAGTTCATCCAGGGAGAAACGACACAGGCGCGCGACCGTTACCGTGGCCTGCAGCAGATCTTGCGGATACACGCGCCGCAGGCTGTCAAGACTGCGGATGTGCTGCTCACCGTTTTGCAGGCGAGCACAGCCAAGCTCCGCCACTGTTGTGCCCAGGCGCACCGCATTGACCACGTCGTGTACCGACCGACGCTGCAACTGATGCATTTCCACAGCACCCGTAGCGACCAGGGGAATACGCAGTGCCTGCCCCAGCGCGCGTAAACGTCTTAGTCGCCCGTGATCATCAGCTTTCCGCGACAAGGTCACCGCGATCCACAAACGAGCGCCAAAGTATCGACGTAGCCAACGACCCTCATCAGCAGCCGGCTGCCGGCTCGACAACGGGCCCGGCAACCATAACGCCACACACTGATGCGCCGCGCGTAAATCCTCTCGTCGCAACACATAACTCCCTTTCGGGGCATCCCGTCGGGACTTGGTGATGAGCGCGGCCAGCGCGCCATAACTGTCGCGGTTGGTCGCCAGCAATATCACTCGTAATCCATCAGCACAGCAGAACTCACTACCCACCAGCAGATGCAAACCCTGCTCCTTAGCCGCCTGATGCGCGCGCACAACTCCGGCCAGCGAACACTCATCGGTAAGTGCCAGCCCCTCGTAACCCTGCTTTTTTGCCTCGTCAACCAGTTCTTCCGGGTGTGAGGCACCGCTCAAGAAGCTGAAATTGCTACGACTCTGTAGCTCAACATATCGCATACTGTATATATAAACAGTTATTGCAAAAAATCAAGATCCGACACCCGAAAAGCGCATTCTCAAAAACCCTGGTGTGCGCTATTCCGATACCTCATTCGGACCAAAATTCACGCCAACACGCGTGCCAAGCCAAGATCCAGAAACCTAAAGCAGACCTCCCCACAGCCGATATCGCTCTACAGAACTTCACAGGATTTTTGGCCAGATGAACGAAGCTAAAGCGACTGTCATGCGACGACGTTGGCCCGCTCTACTCGCCATCGCGCTCATTTTCTGCGCGGCCGTCGTTGTCATCATCAGCGCCATAGCGGGCCTCAGTCTGGCCTCCATGAGCTTTGGTTGTGTCGCCGCTGTACTGCGTCGTTATGGCCGGAACGGGCCCGTTGGACAGCGCTGGTGGCGACAGTCGGCTGTATCTCTCTGGTCGCGTACGCTCTTATCGCACCTATCATGCCCTCGATGGCCCCGACCTTAGTCGATACTTTTCCCTACCTGGCCATGGTGGGCCTCGGCGCGCTGGTCTGTATCCTGAAGAAACGCACGTCGGTGGCCTTGCGCCAAAGCGAAAACAAGTTCCGGGATTTTGCGTCCGTGAGCGCGGACTAGTTCTGGGAATCAGACAACGAACATCGTGTGCTGAACATCTCACACCAGTTCGAGCAACACACCGGGATTCCGGCCAGCAAACTGATTGGAAGATCCTCACGCGACGGCATCATCCCCGAGGACTCCCTGGAAGAACGACGCGCCGCGGTGGACGAGTTGACCAGAACCGGTCGGATGAAAGATGCGGAATGGAGCATCCGCACACCAACCGGCGAGTTGCGGCGGATCAGAGTCAGCGGCATGCGTATTTTTGATCGCACTGGCAAACCGATCGGCTATCGCGGCGTCGGCCGTGACGTCACATCCATCTACAAAGCGCGTAGCCGGCTTGAACAGGTGGCGGAAGACGCCGCCGCGGCGAACCGCGCAAAGTCGGAGTTCTTGGCCACGATGAGCCATGAAATCCGTACGCCATGAACGGTGTGTTGGGAATGACCTCTCTGCTTCTGGAAACCAACCTGAACGACGAGCAGCGTCACTACGCCGAGACGACCATGCGCTCCGGCGAGACATTGCTGTCGTTGCTGAACGACATATTGGACCTATCCAAGCTCGAATCCGGTCGACTGGAGATTGGGAACATCGAATTCAGCCCACCCGCAGAGTTGCAGGCCGTCGTTGAACTGATGGACGCCCAAGCACGTACCAAAGGCCTCGAGCTCGCCACTTACGTCCGCCCGGACATCCCGGCTGTGGTGATGAGGGATCCTGCAAGGTTGCGTCAGATCATGCTCAACCTGATCGGCAATGCCATCAAATTCACCACGGACGGTGGCGTCACCGCAAACGTCGAAGTCTTATCATCTGACGACGATTACACCGAGCTCGAAGTTTCGATCACCGACACAGGTATAGGCATCGATTCCGAGCAATGCGCGGTGCTGTTCTAAAAATTCACCCAGGCCGACTCGTCCACGGCGCGACGCTTTGGCGGGACGGGACTTGGGCTCGCCATCAGCCGGGAATTGTCTGAACTTATGGGCGGCACTATCTCCGCCACCAGCCAGCCCAACGACGGGTCGACCTTCAAATTCACGGTCAAACTGGGG
>CEUN01028474.1_pt1 | contig 12091 bp, 11 predicted proteins | sample 361501 | NCBI WGS metagenome assembly CEUN01 (sample SAMEA2622801, study PRJEB7988) | marine metagenome | biome: marine biome (ENVO:00000447); feature: marine epipelagic mixed layer (ENVO:xxxxxxxxx); material: "saline water (ENVO:00002010), including plankton (ENVO:xxxxxxxx)" | depth 120 m | reverse complement strand
TGCTTCGGCAACATGGTTGAAAGACTCATTAAAGGCGTCTGTCTGTAGTAATCCTTTTCTGGTATGAAATTCCATAAAAGTTCCGAATTCCATGAGCCTCTCCCTGGTTGTTTAGTTTGGTTACAAACTTTTAATTTTTGGGCTTGAATATACCAAATGAACTGGTATAACCATGTAGGAAAGTAGATCCTCCAACTGGACCGATTTCCCCGTTACAGAAAAACCCTGTAAGAGGTAAATCGCCTATTTTTTCTCTGAAAATATCAGTGTCGTGGTCTGGTTCTCCGTATAGATATTTTCCACGTCCTAAACAAGAAAACATTAAAGCACCGCTATCAGACTCATTGGGATTTGATTGGTGTTCTTCCAGCATGTTTAAAAGATTTTCTGTAGAAGTCTCTGCATCACGTAGGTGGAATTGAACAAGTTGACCTTCTCTAATCATTTGCCCAATCGCAAGTTGCCCTGAGTCAGGATTAGCTCCCACTATGTTGCGAATCAAAAAATCTCCAATACTGGGATTGCTTTCAAAAGGATCCATTACGACTCCGAGAAAAAGGGAGTTTTGAAATAGTTTTTGATCTGTTTCACTTAATTTATTGTATATTTCTCCAAGTACATCAAAAGGGGATCGGTCGTCGAGTTCATGCAGAATATTTTTTTCACATTTAGTTACTCTAGATAGTGTGCCAATGGGTTTGCAACCTTGGGCAACTATTGTGCTGACATCTATATTTCCACTCAGTGCAATCCCAACTAGGCCGTGATCGTAAGTTCTGTTGTTGAGGTATAACGCGTTCGCCCCTGGCTGCGTCCCTCCACTAGCTAATCCTCCCACTATTTTGCAGCCAGGGTAGGCATAGTCCATCCCCATTAGCAAATTTTCTCCCTGCACACTGAATGGGTCAGCCAATATGACAAAGCTCGGATCTGACCCAGAGGCAACTCCTAACATGTCGGACCATTTATCAGGAGGTGCATCTCCGTCAGGTAAATCTGAATTAGAAACGTGAAACGGGGTGATTGTTACGTCAGGCATTATAGCTGCGCACATTGCAAATCCAGGTCGTTGCTCTACCTCTTGACCTGATCCAATCACCCCATTTCCCGAACAACCAATTACGATAGAGTTTCTAAATTGTTGGTTGACAGCGTTAGAAATTTCCACAAAACGGCTAGTGAAATTATAGGAAGGGAAAATAAACACTAGGTCAGGGTCACCTCCAATAGTTCCCTTAATTGATTCAGCACACTCTTCTACTGCAGTATTTACGCTGTCGGATTCTGATATGGAAGATGCCCATTTCATGATGTTATCTCGCTTTTAGCCAGAAATGGCCAACCACTTAGTAAGGCAAAATTCCGTTACCACTTTTAAGCATTTCAGCTACTGAGTCTCTAACTGCTAGGGTCGCGTCGACAGACACCATAACGTCGTCATTCCTGTATTTCCCTGCTGCGTGGATTTTATCAGTCCCTTCATTAGTCACTTTGATACAGTCAGGATGATTGGGTTCACCTGGATGACCCATCGATTGAGCGAGGTCATTGGGACCTCCTGCAAAAACATTTATCCCTTCAACTGTCAAAATATCTTCAAGGTTGTTGTAAGCTTTTATATCTTCAATCTGAGGCATAACCATTAGGTCGTCATTTGTACGGTTCATCATTGCTTTAAGGTCTTTTTCCAGCCCAAATCTCATGACTCTCTTACTCGTGTAGCTTCGATGACCTAGTGGGGCAAAGTAGCAACAGTCCATAACAGCTTCGGCTTCTTTTTTTGTGTTAACAAATGGCACGGTTATGGCTTTTATTCCTCTATCTATATAGTTCAGTATATTGCTTGGTATTTGGTCAGGTACTCTCATTGTTGGAGTAACACCCCAACCTTCACATAAACGGCAAAAGCGATCTATTGTTTCAGGGGTGATCGGGGCATGTTGACCGTCGTAGTTAACGAAGTCTAAATTCATTGCCCCAGCTAATTCAATTAATTCATCAGAGTAAAAGCTCATTGCTATCCCATAGGCTTTTTTGCCTTCTTTCATACGGTCTTTAATTTTGTTCCCTGACATGACAAATAATCTCCTTATGATTGTTGTAAATAATCTATTGCACCAATAAAACTAATTTATTTATCGTAGCGCATAATAACACCGGTATATTTCAAAATCTAAATCTGGTTGATTTATTAGGGAGATTGCACTAGTTCTATCAAAACTTGATCGGGACCTTCAATGAAGGCAATCTTGGCACCACCTGGTATGGTAGTGCTAGGCAATACAATCCGAACTCCGGAATTTTTGAATCTAGTGATATCTGCTTCAATATCATCCGTTCCAAATCCAAAATGTTCGAGCCCTAAAATGTTCAGCTCTGCTGGGCGAGTGGTATCTGAAGAGCCTTCAGGCTGGGAAGATATGTTTAGTCTAGTATCTCCACCTGCTTCCATTGCTATGGTAATTGTCCCCGGAATTACTTCCTTTGATGATATTGTTTTGCAGTCAAAATGTTTTTCGTACCATTTTGCAGATTGTTCAGGATATTTTGCCCTTATATGGACATGGTTTATAAAGTACGCCATGTTTTCCCTCTGTATTGCTTATGCTTTTTTATTTCCGTGTCTGTAAGGTCGAGCTTTGTTATATTCCAACTTGGTTTTTAATGCTTGATCTAGATCCAGGTTAAATTCTCCACATAGATCGGCTATCCTAATTAATACATCTGCCAGTTCAATTACAAAACCTTCTGGTTTGCCAGATTTGGATAACCAAGTTTTTGATAGCTCATCTTTGCCTGTTATTCGGTACGACTCAAGTGCCTCGCTTACCTCGCTATGAATAAGGGCTAATAATTCGCCAATGTTTCTGTTCTCGTCGTCCCACCATCCCTTATTTTTTGCTGTCTTGTTAGACTCTGATATTAGGTTTTGGATAGTAATTGACATGCAAAATCCTTGTTTAGTGAATATATTTCGCAAGTGACTTCATAGCATCACCTTGTTTTGATTTACTTTCTTCATTGAATACTAGACGAATTTCATTGACCCCTAAATCAAAAAATTCATCCATTTTTTCTCTACATTCAGAAGAAGGTCCGATAATAGTGGTTGCTTCCACCATTTCGTCTGTAACGAGTTTCGCCGCTTTTTCTCTGTCACGATTTCGAAAGGCTTCTCTAACATTATCCGCTTCTTCACCAAATCCTATCCGATGCATATATTCATGGTAAAAAATTCCCATACCGCCTATATACCAAGCAATATGAGGCCTTTCTATATCTCTAGCCTTTTGGACATCGTCTGTGACATAAATTGATATTTGAGGAGACACATTTATGTCATTCAAGCTTTTTCCGGATTTGTTGGCTCCTTTTTGAATTTCCTCCAATAGAGGTGACATCCGTCTAGGTGCTAAAAATATTGGGAGCCATCCATCTGCGATTTCCCCTGTGAGCCGTAGGCTAGGCGGGCTGAGGGAAGCGATGTAAATCGGCATTTCTTCCGATGTGGGGGTTATCCTGAGTCGGAATCTTTTGGTGGAAAAGAACTCTCCTTCGTGTTCTAGTTTGTTCCCTTGAAGTGCTAATCTGACGATATCAACATATTCTCTTATTCTAGTTAAGGGTTTTTTAAAAGTTTCTCCGTGCAAGTCTTCAATGACAAGCTTGCCTGAAGCTCCTAACCCTAGAAAAAATCTTCCTCCAGACATATTGTCCAAGTTTATAGCGGACATTGCTAGATTTGCTGGGCTTCTTGCAAACACAGGGACAATACTAGTTCCGAGCCTGATCTTTTTGGTTATTGCAGATATATGTGCGAGAGTACTGAAAGCATCCCCCCCCCATGCTTCTCCAACTGTTAAGCAGTCATAACCGAGCTCATCAGCGAGTATCGCCAACTCTCGAGTGTCATTCCAATTACCATCTCGATTTAGGTTTGCAATTCCTATTTTTGCCATCAAAATTTCTCCGGTGCATTTCATCAAGTTGATAGGATTCTACTTTATATTAGGATTGTAGACCTCTTTTTAAATTTGTAGGTATTTCAAATAGACAAAGGGATGCTTGATATGAGACAGTGCGCTAGGAAAGTTGTTTTCTTAAAGGAGCCTAAATGAAATTAGCATTGCAATATGAAATGCAGAGACCTGAATTAGATGATCACCTTGTATTAAAAGAGACAATGGAGCAATGCATCCTTGCTGACCAAGTAGGGTTTGATTATTTGTGGTTTGTTGAACATCATTTCTTGACTGGGTTTTCTGCATCCCCTTGCCCGGATGTTTTTTATGGTGCTCTTAGCCAACGGACTGAACAAATCAGGCTCGGTTTGGGAGTGGTAATCCTTCCATATCATCACCCCGTTAGAGTCGCCGAGAGAGTTGCCATGCTAGATCATTTATCGGATGGCAGAGTTGAATTTGGTACGGGACGCTCTGCCCCGTACGAACTTACAGGTATGGGAGTCGACCCGAGAAATAGTAGAGAAATGTGGGAAGAATCACTCTCCATGGTACCTGATATATGGAGGTCAGATTGGTATTCGTATGAAGGAAAATATTGGCAAGTCCCAGAGAGACAGATTTTACCGAAACCTTTTCAGGATCCCCATCCCCCAATATGGGTTGCCGCTTTTCAGGAAAGTACTTATGAAATGGCAGCTTCAAAAGGTATAGGAGTGCTTTCTTTGGGGGCTAGTGCCCCAGATTTGTTAGCACCACATATTAAAAAATACCGAAATGATATACAAAAAGCCAAACCTGTTGGTGCATATGTAAACGATCAATGGGCTAGTTCGACATTAGGAATTTGTCTTGAGGACGGAGCTAGAGCTAAAGAACTTGGGGCACAATCATTGAAAAAATTTTTTGGACCGGATCGCCCATATGCTCAAGGTCAAAAGGATATATATGCTCAGTTATTGGATAAATGGGGTGGAGTTCCAGAGCATCTTGAGCAAAATTTTTCGCGATATATGCCCAAGAAGGATGGAGAAACGGATGAGAGTGTTCTTGATCTTTCTGGCGGAGCGGCTCTGGCTCACAAGGTTTGGGAAGGCTTAGACGCTGATACGTTATGCGATCGTGCTGTTGTAATCGCTGGTGATCCTGATGATTGTATAGAGGCTTTAAAAAAGCACGAGGCGAGTGGCATAGATCAGATGATGGTGATGATGCAGACCGAGACAATACCTCATGATGACGTTATGGAATCAATAAGGCTTTGGGGCGATTATATAATTCCTGAGTTCAATAATAGTTCAAAGAAAGAAACAACTTATTAGACCGGATCTAGGATTGTATTATTCTTTCGCTGATGACACTTTTGGATTTTAAGTCCGTTAGCTTTTTTTGAGATATTCCCTGCGATTTTAGAATTGATAAATTGTCGGCCCCAAACATCGGTCCCGATGCTGTAGGTAGGAATGGTCGGCGTTTCAATCTCCAAGTGGGGCGCGCAGTCAGATGTTCGCCCTTTAATTCATGTTTAACACTAATAAAATTACCACGTGATTTTAGATGCTCGTCTTCCGTGACATTAAGTGGTGACATAACCGCTGAAGATGGTACTCCGTTTTGTTGTAGTAATTCAGCTAATTCAAATGGAGAATGATTTATCGTCCATTCTGATATGATCGAATTTAGCTTCCTGATACTCTTCACTCTTTTCTCTAAGGAGGAAAACTCTTTACTTTGAAGTCTCGAATCTCCGGTTATTTTACTTAATGACTTCCATTCGGTTTCGTTCCTACATTCAATAGATATCCATTGATCGTCAATTTTTGTAAGGAATTTTCTATCTGGTCCTAGAACATCTCGGGGAATCTTATCTGGTTGGCATTTATATATTCCACATGGAGCGGACTTAATGATGCCTGAATTTGTTCGTGACGGCGTTGATATTCCCAATGATTCTGCAACCAGATATTCTCCAATCAGCCCTGTAATTCCATCTCTTTGAGGTATCACACAATATTGTCCAGATCCAGTTTCTATTCGTTTCAATAAAGAGGCCATAACTGCTGCTGCACAAGTAGATCCAGCGATTGGGTCACCGTAAGATATACCTGATTTATGTGGGCTTTCGTCTGGATATCCTTGAAGAGACACCAACCCCCCCATCTGCTCTATGGTGGGGCCGAATCCAACTCTTGAAGAGTCTGGCCCTATATGCCCGAATCCTGGCATAGATATGTATATTAAAGTGGGGTTCAGTGTCGATAAATCTTGGTAACCAAGTCCATTTCTGTCAGCCACTCCTGATGACCAATTTTCTATGAAAACATCTGCTTTTGAAATCAGATTTTTAAGAATTTTTATTCCTTCAGGTTGCTTTATATCGAGAACTAAGCTTTTTTTACCGCGGTTATATTCGTTGAAATACGGGGATAAATTTATTTGTGAACTGTTTTTGTCTACGAAGGCTGTTCTTATTGGATCTGGGAAAGTTGGACCTTCGACTTTAATGACTTCAGCACCCATGTCTGCTAGGAATCTGGCTCCGTATGGTCCAGACCAAACTTGGGTGGTATCTATAACAGAAATCCCCTTAAGCGGTAAGTTTACTTCTGTTTCATTTTCTGTGAAGTATTCGTTATTTGAGCAATTTACATCTAGGTTGTCTAAGGTTTGTTTGGTATGTTGTCCTATATATGGTGCAGGCTTTGCTACACCTCTATCTTTCTCCCCAAAAATAATTGGACCACTTGGTAAAATATGTCTTCCCAAATATGGATGACAAACTTCTTTCCAAAAGTTTATTTCTTTGTAATGTTCCCATTTAAGTAACTCCTTTGGGGTTGGAATCAATGCAAATGGAGCTCGATAGGTATCAGCTAATTGAAATATTTCTTCGGATGTGTGGTTGGCTGTGAAATCTGGAATAATTGTTTTCAATAATTCATCTGCTTCAGTTGACCATCCTCCTTCAGCAAATATGGGATCTTCCTTTAGTTCAGAAAAACCAAGCACATCTAGAACAGAATTGGTTTGCCGGGGCATAGAGGCTATTCCAACATAACCATCCTTTGATTTATATATACCCCACATGGCTCTTGGGTTATTTCCCACCCTCATGTAATCAGTTCCGTACCACAGGGCGTTTGGTCCTGCACCTTCTAGGGTGGCAACTTGTACTTCTTGCACTGAAATGTCCAAGATTTCTCCAATACCTGAGGCTCTAGACGCGTAAATCCCTGTCAATATACCTCCAAAAGCGTGTAGGCCAGCCTGGTAATACGGTTGTTGCCCTGCCATTTGTAATGGAGGTCTATCCGCATTCCCCGTCATATACAGCTGACCTCCTGCTGCAGCTACAGTTAATGAAGTGGATTTCCAATTAGATTTTGGCCCTGACTGGCCGTATGGACTTATATGGCACACAACCAACCTACGATGTGAGTCGGCAATTTTGTCCACGTCTAAACCGTATGTTTTCAAAAGTCCAGGTGGATAATTCTCTATTATCACATCGCTGTTTGCAGCTAATGCTTTTAGCTGCTCAATTTGAGTTTTATCCTGCATATTGATATTGATTGATTTTTTTCCGGAACCCAAATACGCAAACATAGTGCTGTATTCCGGATCCGAATTATCATTCCATACGGACTCATATCTGGTGGGATGACCTTCAAGTGGCTCCGTTATAATTACTTCCGCGCCATAAAGGGAAAGGAGTCTACCGGCAAATCCGGCAGATACATCGGTACTTATCTCCAACACCTTTATACCAGACAAGATTTGGTCGGATTTATTTTGTTGATTGGTCAAATGCAAATCATTCCTAATGTGACTGTAGGAATATTAGCATTTATCGGTAATTATTGTGACGATTTTGTTTAATGATTGCTTCGAAGCGTAAGCCGGGTAATAGTATCCAGTATCAAACCTAGAATGCCAATGGTTATGATTGCAGCTATAAGTTCAGAATATTCAAATCTATCTCTTGTATCTAAAATGTAATATCCTAAACCCGAATCTACTCCCAACATTTCTGCTGGTACAAGAATGATCCAAGCCAATCCTACTGCAAGTCTTATTCCAATCAGGATTCCTGGTCGCGTAGCCGGCCAAATCACGGTCCTGATACTTTCCCACCCGGATGCCCCTAGGGTCTTTGATACTAACAGCCATCCCTTGTTTAGACGACTAATTGAGTCAGCCGTGTTCAAGGCGATAGGCCATATGGCTCCTATCGCAATCAAAAAATAAACTGGGTTATCTCCCACCCCAAAGAGTATGATAGCTAAAGGGGTCCATGATAGGGGAGATATCATTCTTAGGAATTGAAAAACTCCGGTACTTGTTAGTTCAAAAATTTTAATCGTGCCTAATAAAAACCCTAATGGAATTCCAACAGCGATTGCAAAACTCATACCGACAACAATTCTTTTTAGGCTTGCGACAACATGGGAGAGAAGTTCTTTATGGGTAACAATGTCTGCGAACGAAATAAAAGCTTCCAGTGGTGCGAATTCTGACAAGAGGTTTTGTTCATCAATTGTAAGCATGATGAGAGCCCAAATAACTATGAAAATGAGAATACCTAGTGTTGCATATCCGATATTTCGAATAATATTTATAGATAAGTATTCTTTTATATTGTTGATCATACTTCTATGATTTCAGTACGCGTTAGGCTGTCTGGTAGGTTGAATTGCGATGTTCCACCATGAGTTTCTATTGCAGTTCTTGCATAGCTGTCATTCACTAGATCTTGGTGTGCAGTAGTAGGGTTTAAATTATCAAGGAATGAATTATCGCCCTCAACAACAGTCTCGCGGAGACTTTTGATTAATTCTTCAGTATAAGAAGGAAACGGGAAAGGCTGGAATCCTATTCGCTCATTATCCCAATTAGGGTGAGTTATAGCTCCAGTCGGAACATATTCGTTATGATCATAATGTGTTAAAGCGTATTCGATTGCTTTTAGAGGTTGCGGTAGGTAGTTTCCTCCATCTTTTGATAAAAGTTTGGCAGCTTCAACTTTATTGTTGCTTGCATATAGTTGTGCTTCTGTTATTGAATTAACTACTGCTTGTGTATAATTCGGTCTCTCTATCACATCGTCTTCATGCATTATTGCTACACAACAGGCATGTTTGTACCAAACGTCTCCAGTGAATCTTAATATTTTACCAATGTTGTTTACTTCTGCTACCGCATTGAATGGGTCAGCCACTATGTAACCGCTTATAGCATCGTTTTGTAAAGCCACTGGCATGTCTGGAGGAGGCATTACGATCAACTTTACTGTACCGTCTGATTTTGAAGGTGTGCCACTCGTAAGGGGTTTTAGTCCATCCTTTCTTAATAATTTCTGCAAGACAACATTGTGAATTGAATACCAGTAAGGTATTGCGACAGTAGTGCCGGCCAATTCCGTCACCGAATTGATATTATCTTTCACAGTTAAAGCTGAACCATCCATATGGTCCCATGCCACCAATTTCAAGGGGAAATTTTTGGAAAATTTGAGCCAAATAGCCATGGGCATTAATAAATGGACAATATCAACCTGCCTGGACTGGAAAGCTTCAGCAACAGTGTTCCAACTTCTCATCAAGGTAGGCTTTTCTACATTAAGACCATTCTTTTCATAAGCTCCCATTCCATGCGCCAAAAGCAATGGCGAGGCGTCTGTTATTGGCAAATATCCAACTTTAAGTACGTCTTTTTCCAGGTTATTTGTTAGTTTCGGAGCAGATTCTTTCACTTCCTCATTGTCTGAAACTCCACATGCTGCCAAAACCGGTGATAGCATTGCCCCTGCACCAGCCAACGCAGACATCTGTAAAAATTTCCTTCTTGACAATTTCATTTTTCATATCCTTTTTAATTAGTATGAGCTTTCTTCACTGGAACTGAGTTCATAGTTTTCTAATATTTGTTTTTTGATTATCTGTGGAGTGAAATCTTGAGATTGACGCATTTTTGATATATCCCAAGTTTTGATCAGCGTGCCTGGATTAGCAGACATTATTATGATGCGGTCGGCCAATCGGATTGCTTCTTCAACGTCATGCGTAACCAATACAATTGTTAGATCACGATCCTCTTTAACTTCCAATAACCAATCTTGCAAGTGAGTTCTTGTGTTGGGATCAAGGGCGCCGAAGGGTTCATCTAGTAGAAGTATTTTTGGATTAATTATTAATGTTCGGGCTAAGTTGACTCTTTGAGCTTGCCCTCCTGAGATTTCATTTGGGAAAGAATTAGATAGTTGTTCGATACCAAATTCTTTTAGCAGATTTGATGTTTTGTTTTCTGTTTTTGCGACACTGTTCCTGGAAAAAGACAGTCCAAGTTCAACATTTTGTTTGGCAGTGAGCCATGGGTACAGCAATGGTTCCTGAAAGACCATTCCGGTGCGATTAGCATTGTCGCCATCATTGTCGATAATAAATCCGGAAGACAAATTCTCAAGCCTGGCGATTATCCTCAGGAGTGTTGATTTTCCACAGCCGCTAGGCCCTAATATTACAAGTATTTCTTGGTCTTTTATTTCAAGGTCTATGTTTTGAAAAACCTGAGTAATATTGTTTTTCTTTTCGTATTCTTTTGAACCACTTTCTATTTTAACTTTGATAGAATCCATCGTAATTGTACTTCCGTTGGTGCTTGTATGGGTAGAAATGCGGCTTCTCGAAACCGTCTGGATACATTCGAACTTGCTGCATAGGCGCGGCCACCATGAAGCTTAAGTTCTAGGTTTACGGCTGATTGCGCAAGAAGTGCAAAGTCAAGCCTTATTTGCAGTAATCTATGTATATGAAATTGTTTTTTCTCAGGAACTGTGAAATCTTCTTTCAAACTTTGACTGAGCTCATCAAATTTGTCTTGGACATTGGATAGGTCTTCAGTAAATATAGTTTTAGGACCTGACATCAGTTGAGATGATTCATAAATTGATCTTGCAGCTAATCCTTTGCAAAAGCTTGATTGCAATATCAAAAAGGACGCTAATATCCGAGACATAAAGCCATCAAAATTGTCGGTTACTATATCTCGTTTTTTTAATACGACTTCTTTCATTTTTAAAGAAGAACTATAAGTTTGCTCTAAGCCCAGTAGCTTTGGATGGGCATCTGGTAGCAATCCTGATGTGCTACTTGGTATACACACGATGTGTTTTTTTTGAGTCATTGGATCAACTGTCGTTGTAACGACTAAAAATTCACCAGTTAAGTTTGAGGCCCAGCGAATATCTCCAGAGGCTATCAATGCTTTGTTTTTTGATTCTGTTGTTATTGGAATTGGAGTTCCTGCTAAATAATTTGCAGTTCCTGGACCCATGGCAGTTGATCCGAGGGATTCGCAATTCATTAGCGACCTGAGCCGCTCAGAATTTACCTCGTTAGGATTATCTGTCTGATGGAGATACTCTATGACCATTCGGTGGCACCAAGCTGAAAAAGCTGATGACATGTCTTCATAGGCTACAGATGCAATGTGATCTGAAACTGCCATAGTTTTTTCATATGATTGGCCTCTGTTCTGCGGGTCATTCAATATATCGGTCATGCAAGAATTAGATTTGAAAAGGAAATCCAGACCCTCGCCGACAGATAGTTCTGATCGGTCAACTAATTTGGCTCTTGGCCCAAAAAAGTTTACGATTTTTGGTATAGGAGTAAATTTTTCTAGCACTAATGATGCCGAGCTCATCAACGTATCGTGCCTATTGTTGTCAATCTATCTATCGGTGTGTCAACGCATTCTCTTGCTCGTATTACTGCATCTTCATCTGGAGCATCGTAGAGACAAACACATTTGTCCATATCTTCACGGACGTAAGTTCTTAAGAAGGTGGTTTCTGGCACATTCGCATAAAGTGGGGATTTTTCTTTTTTACGTTCCAGATAGGTGTCCATAGACAAGTCGGCCGGTAAGTCCCACTCCACCAAGTACGTAGCATTTTGTGAATGCTTTCTAACTTCATCAACTGTAGCACCGACTATTCTAACTTGAGAGACTTCTTTATATGAAACTTTGGATTTAGTTAATTGAGCTTCCAATGCTATTTTCGAGGTTGCTTCGCTTATGGAATAAATCGTCTTAAGTCCTTCTCCAAAGAAAAATTCCACGGGTTC
>CEUN01182189.1_pt1 | contig 12109 bp, 7 predicted proteins | sample 361501 | NCBI WGS metagenome assembly CEUN01 (sample SAMEA2622801, study PRJEB7988) | marine metagenome | biome: marine biome (ENVO:00000447); feature: marine epipelagic mixed layer (ENVO:xxxxxxxxx); material: "saline water (ENVO:00002010), including plankton (ENVO:xxxxxxxx)" | depth 120 m | reverse complement strand
ATTCAGCACCAGTTGAATGACCAACGCCGCGCGCATGCGTTGTAAACCGAAAAGCGTACCAAGTACCACCAGGTTCACAAGCGCCGCGGGCGCACTCCAGATGCGAGCGTCGTAATACTCTTGCGCGCTTGCTTCGAGTCCTGCGCTACCCTCGACGACATAAAATGCGAACCACGCCAGCGGGTGCTGGAAGATCACAACCGCAAGCCCGATGGCCACCGCAGTCACCATGGCGCGTAAGAATATGGCGTTGATTTCGGCTGCATCGCTGGCACCAAACGCCTGCGCGACAAAGCCGGTTGTGCCCATCCTCAGGAAACTGAACGCCCATTGCATGAACGTAAACAGCACGGCGCCTAACGCGACGGCGCCAATGTACCTGGCGTCACCCAGGTGACCCACGACAGCGGTATCGACCGCACCAACAATTGGCACCGTCAGATTGGCGAGAATGGTTGGCCACGCCAGCGCAAATACGCGCCCATGCCAGTCGCTGGCGCGCGTGTCTCGGGAATGGCTGGGCGTGTCAGACAAGTTTTTCGCCGACTGCTGAAATCATGTTGCTGAGATGGAGACTAGCGGGAGTCATTGTCGCCTTCGCGGCATGGCAACTCCACCAGTGCGACTGCATGGACCGCCTCAAAGCTGCTAGTCTTCGCGCCTTTGCCGGCAGCGACAACTCCAGTTACAGAACATGTTAGCGATCGATTGGTATTTCGATTTCATTTCACCGTACGCCTATTTTCAGTTTCAACGCTTGAAGGAATTCGAACGTTACGGCGAACTGAGACTGCATCCGGTGCTGTTTGCCGGGTTGCTCAAGGCCTGGGAACACAAGGGGCCTGCCGAGATCCCGAAGAAACGCAGCTTCACGTACAGACACGCGACCTGGTATGCGCGTCAACACAATATCCCTTTCAAAGTGCCGCCGGCGCATCCGTTTGCACCGCTGCCGCTGTTACGCCTGGCGCATGCACAAGACTCACGCTTTGAAGTGGTCGACACGGTCTTCAACTTCATCTGGCGCGATGGCATGGCACCTGGCGAGCCGGATGTGTTTATGGCATTGAGTGCAAGCGTAGGCGTGCCGGACCCGGAAACGGTACTGGGGGAAGATATCGTGAAGCGTAGCCTGCGAGAGGCGACCGACGACGCCATCGGACACGGTATCTTCGGCGTGCCAACCGTTATGATCGACGGCGAGTTGTTCTGGGGGGCTGATGCAACCGACATGGCGCTGGACTTTGTTCGCGGCGAACCAGCGATGCGTGATGAAGAGATGAACCGCGTGGCGAATCTGCCAGTCGAGGTTCATCGCAAGGCATCACATCTGTCAGTGGTCAAATAGCTCTGATGTCCGGCCCTGGACTTCAGATGGCCCCGGCTTCAGATTAAACGTGCACTCGAGTAAGCCGGCCCTGCAAATGCTCAGCCGTCAGCGCCTTCGTCGATGACGGCAAGCTCGACACCCTCATCCACCTGATCGCCGGCGGCATAGTTCACGCCGCTGACCGTGCCACCGTGTGGCGCCCGAATCGTGTGCTCCATTTTCATGGCTTCCATCAGCATCAACGCATCACCCGCCGCCACGGTCTCCCCGCCCTCGACATAGACCTCGAGAATCTTGCCCGGCATGGGAGCAGACAATGAGCCTGCATGCGCACCCGCATCCGTTTCCGTACGGAGTGGGTCTGGCACGCCGAACTTTGCAGCGTGGCCATCGATCAGGACGGACACCTCCTCGGGACTCACGGACGCATCACAGTTGTACGTATGCGAACCAACCCGCACGGAGTAACGATGTGCAGACAAGCGGGTCGCCATGGCGAATTGCAACGCGTCTGCTTCGCCAATCATCTGTTGGCCACGGTCACAGGCCAGGTATAACGCATGCTCTCTATCTGCGCTGACCAGCGTGATGGGTTCCACGTATCCGTGATTCATGCGCCACCCGTCGTTGTTTGCCCACGGATCGCCTGCGTAACTGCTGAGTTCGGCAACGCTGCGTTCACGCCGTGCCAGAACCCAGATGGCGGCGGCCACGATGGCCGCCTGTGGATGCGGTCTGGCTTGTGCCAGCGCTTCGCCGTCGCGGTCCAACAATCCGGTATCTACTCCGCCCGCTACAAACTCGGTGTGATCGAGAAGTGCGCACAAGAACGACGTGTTGGTCGTCAGCCCCGCAATGTGCGAGTGCGCCAGGGCATGCGACAGGCGACCGATAGCGGCGTTGCGGTCACCTGCATGTGCAATCACCTTGGCGATCATCGGATCGTAGTGAATGCTGATGTCGTCGCCCGCGCGCACGCCGGTATCGACACGTACGCCTTCGCCGTTGTGGAATAACACTTCCTGTAGCGTACCGATCGCAGGCAAGAATCCGCGCGCTGGGTCTTCGGCATATACGCGGGCTTCAACGGCATGGCCGGTCACGCGTATCTCTTCCTGCTTGACAGGCAATGCTTCGCCGGCGGCAACCCGCAATTGCCACTCGACGAGATCAACACCGGTGATGAGTTCCGTGACAGGGTGTTCCACCTGCAGGCGCGTGTTCATCTCCATGAAGAAGAACTCGTCACGACCCACGATCAATTCAACGGTGCCAGCCCCCTCATAATCGACTGCGGCTCCCGCTTTTAATGCGGCCTCGTACATGGATGTACGCATGGCGTCAGACAACAACGGCGCAGGCGCTTCCTCGATCACTTTCTGGTAACGGCGCTGCACGGAGCAGTCACGTTCGAACAGATGGACGCCGTGGCCGTGCCCATCAAAGAAGATCTGGATCTCGACATGGCGTCCACGTTCCAGGAACCGTTCCAGAAGCAACTTGTCGTCACCAAAAGAGGACTGGGCTTCGCGTCGGGCGGAAGCAATGGCGTCAAGAAGCTCCTCCGCAGATCGCACCACACGCATGCCTTTCCCACCGCCGCCTGCGGAAGCCTTGACCAGGAGCGGATAACCGACGCGCTCCGCTTCGGAGATGAGTGTTTGATCGTCTTGGGCGTCACCATGATAGCCAGGTACAATCGGCACACCCGCAGCGTCCATCAGCGCTTTGGCTTCGCTCTTTGAGCCCATCGCACGGATCGCGGAAGCTGGCGGGCCAATAAATTTGACGCCAGCTTCGGCGCAAGCGTCTGCAAAGTTCGCGTTTTCCGCAAGGAACCCGTAGCCGGGGTGTATGGCTTCGGCGCCTGCATTGAGAGCGGCTGCAATCATTGTGTCCGCGCGCAGATAGCTGTCACTCGCGGCCGCGCCGCCGATATGTACCGCTTCATCAGCGAGTGTTGTGTGTAACGCACCGGCGTCCGCGTCCGAGTACACAGCAACCGTGCGCACGCCGAGGCGTTTCACCGTACGTATAATGCGGCACGCAATCTCGCCGCGGTTTGCAATAAGGACCTTGTTGAACATCGACCTATTCCTTCTGCCCATGCACCATCACATCCGGAACAGGCCGAAGCGCGTGTCTTCGATCGGTGCGTTGAGGGATGCTGTCAACGCCAAGCCCAATACGCGGCGCGTGTCTGCGGGGTCGATGATGCCGTCATCCCAGACGCGTGCGGTTGCGTAATAAGGGTTGCCCTCGCGTTCGTACTGTTCACGAATTGGCGCCTTGAACGTTTCTTCGTCTTCGGCACTCCACGTCTCGCCGCGCTTCTCCAACCCGTCGCGACGTACCTGTGCCAGCACGTTGGCCGCCTGCTCGCCGCCCATTACAGAGATGCGGGCGTTAGGCCACATGAACAGAAAACGTGGACTGTAGGCGCGGCCACACATGCCATAGTTACCAGCGCCATAGCTACCACCAATGATCACCGTGAGCTTCGGTACCTTCGCTGTTGCGACGGCTGTCACCAGTTTGGCGCCGTCTTTGGCAATACCACCTGTCTCGGCTTTTTGCCCGACCATAAACCCGGTGATGTTCTGCAGGAACAGCAAAGGAATTTTCCGCTGACAGCAGAGCTCTATGAAATGTGCACCTTTCAGTGAAGATTCGCTGAACAGGATGCCGTTGTTCGCGATGATCCCGATGGGCATGCCGTAAAGATGCGCAAACCCGCACACGAGTGTGGTGCCGTAGAGCTGTTTGAATTCTTCGAACTCGCTTCCGTCGACGATACGCGCGATGACTTCCCGTACGTCGTAAGGTTTGCGTACATCCGCTGACACCACGCCATAGAGATCGTCAGCCGGGTACAGCGGTTCTTGTGCTGATCTCAACTGCAGTTGTTGCGGACGTTCCACGTTCAGCCGCGCGACCATCTGGCGCAGGATGGCGATCGCATGGGCGTCATTTTGCGCGTAGTGGTCCGTGACACCTGACTGGCGTGAATGCACGTCAGCGCCACCGAGGTCCTCAGCGGATACGTCTTCACCCGTGGCGGCTTTCACCAGCGGTGGGCCGCCCAGGAAGATGGTGCCTTGTTTGCGCACGATGATGCTCTCATCACACATCGCCGGTACATAAGCACCGCCGGCAGTGCACGAGCCCAGCACGGCCGCCAACTGCGGAATCCCGAGCGCCGACATATTGGCCTGGTTGTAGAAGCTGCGGCCAAAGTGCTCGCGGTCCGGAAACACTTCGTCCTGCATCGGCAGGAACGCGCCGCCGGAATCCACCAGATACAGACACGGCATCCGGTTTGTCTGTGCTACTTCCTGTGCACGCAGTTGTTTCTTGACTGTGATGGGGTAGTACGTTCCGCCCTTGACCGTTGCGTCGTTCGCGATGATGACGCACTCGCGCCCACTCACTCGTCCGACACCGGTAATGATGCCAGCGGACGGCACATCACCCCCGTATTCGTTAAACGCCGCGAGTTGCGACAACTCAAGGAATGGCGTGCCGGGGTCCAGCAACGAGCAAACGCGTTCGCGTGGCAACAACTTGCCGCGTGCGATGTGTTTCTCTCGCGCGCGCTCGTTGCCGCCGAGTACCACTTGTTCCGCATGCCCACGTAGTTCGTCTACCAGTCCCTGCATGGCCTGGTAGTTGTGGGTGAACTCGTCGCTGGAACGATGAATTGCTGATTTGAGAGCGCTCACGATGACTCCGTGATGGCTGGATGGTTTCTGGGTGGCGTACTAATCGGTAATCGAGCGTGCGATCAGCATCCGCTGAATGTCGCTGGCACCCTCGTAGATCTGCGTAACGCGGACGTCCCGGTAGATCCGTTCGACGGGGAAATCTTCCAGGTAGCCGTATCCGCCGTGGATCTGGATGGCATCCGAGCAGACTTTTTCTGCCATCTCCGATGCAAACAGCTTGGCCATTGAAGCTTCACGCAGGCAGGGCTCGTCGTTGTCGCGAAGTCGCGCGGCGTTCCAGACCATTAGCCGGGCCGCTTCAATCTGCGTCGCCATATCCGCCAGCCTGAAACCTACCGCCTGATGTTGTGCAATTGGCTGACCAAAGGATTCACGGTCTTTGGCGTAAGCGACGGCTGCTTCAAACGCTGCCTTCGCCATCCCAACACTTTGGGCCGCTATTCCGATGCGACCGCCCTCGAGGTTGCTGAGCGCAATCTTGTAACCCTGGCCTTCTTCGCCGAGGCGATGGGAAGCGTCGAGACGTAACTCGTCGAACGTGATCTGCGCCGTATCCGATGCGCGTTGGCCCAGTTTCTTTTCCAGGCGCGACACGCTGAACCCGGGGGCGTCCGTCGGCACAATGAACGCACTGATGCCGCGTTTGCCCGCATCCGGGTCGGTGACGGCAAACGTGATCATCGTGTCGGCGTGTTTTCCGGAGGTGATGAACTGTTTGACGCCCGACAACGAATAACACTGCCCATCCCAGGTAGCACGCGTGCGTATAGCGCCAGCGTCGCTACCGGCGTGGGGCTCCGTCAGCGCAAACGCTCCAAGCTGTTTGCCTTGCGCCAGCGGGCTCAGGAACCGATCTTTCTGCGCGTCGTCACCAAACGCCTCGATGGGCATACACGCCACGGAGTTGTGCACCGACATGATGGTCGAACACGCGCCGTCACCCGCCGCGATCTCTTCCAGCGCCAAAGCGTGCGAGACCTGATCTGCGCCACCGCCACCCCATTGTTCCGGCGCGATCATGCCTAGCCAGCCAAGCTCTCCCATCTGCTTGATGACATTGCTCGGGAACTCGCCGTGCTCGTCCCAGTCCGCCGCGTGTGGCGCGAGCTCCGCTTGTGCAAACGTCCGGGCTGTGTCACGGATGAGTTGCTGTTCTTCGGTGAGTTGCATTGCGCGTAGTCCTCTACTGGCTAAAGCATCTCTATGCCGAGTGCCGTCGCTTCGCCGCCACCGATACAAAGCGCAGCCACACCGCGTTTCAGGTTGTGGCGTTGCAGCGCATGCAATAGCGTGACAACGATGCGAGCGCCCGATGCGCCAATGGGATGGCCCAAGGCACACGCGCCACCGTTAACGTTAACCTTCTCGTCGTCCAGTTGCAGATCACGTATCGCCGCCATTGTGACTACCGCAAACGCCTCGTTGATCTCGTACAGGTCAACATCGTCTCGCGACCAACCGGTGCGCTCATACAGCTTCTTGATCGCGTGTACCGGCGCGGTTGTGAACCACGCGGGTTCCTGCGCATGCGTTGTATGCCCAACGATGCGCGCCAGCGGCTGGATACTGCGGCGCGCAGCTTCTGACTCGCTCATCATGACCAGCGCGGCTGCGCCATCCGAGATTGAACTCGAGTTGGCAGCAGTGACGGTACCGTCCTGACGAAACGCGGGACGCAGGCCAGGAATCTTGTCGAGGTTGGCTTTACCCGGTTGTTCGTCAATGGTGATTTCCGTCGTGGCGCGGCGCGACCGTACCCCCACTGGCGTGATCTCATTGGCGAAGCTGCCGTCTTCGGTCGCGCGTTGTGCGCGCTTCAATGAACGGATGGCAAAGTCGTCCTGAGCTTCGCGTGTGAACTGGTAACGTTCAGCGGTGTCTTCGGCAAAGGTGCCCATCAGGCGCCCTTTGTCATAAGCGTCTTCCAGGCCATCCAGGAACATGTGGTCAAGAACCTGACCGTGGCCCATGCGATAACCGTCGCGCGCGCGGTCCAACAGGTATGGCGCGTTGGTCATGCTTTCCATGCCGCCGGCAACCATCACATCGTTAGTGCCCGCACGTAACAGGTCGTGCGCGAACATCGCGGCTTTCATGCCGGAGCCGCACATCTTGTTGATGGTGGTACAGCCCGTGGCCAACGGTATACCCGCGCCAATTGATGCCTGTCGCGCCGGTGCCTGGCCCTGGCCGGCTGGCAGCACGCAGCCCATGATGACTTCGTTGACCTGATCAGCATCGAGTGCGGAGCGTGTCAGTGCCGCCTTGATGGCGCTGGCGCCGAGCTCGGATGCGCTGAGTGGAGAAAGGTCGCCCTGGAAGCCGCCCATGGGCGTACGCGCGGCGCCGGTGATTACGATCGAGTTAGACATTGTTATTTCCGCTCCTTCTTAAGCGTTCTCGGCGAACAGCTCTCTGCCAATGAGCATCCGTCGAATCTCCGACGTGCCGGCACCAATCTCGTAGAGCTTGGCGTCACGCAGCAGCCTGCCGGTAGGGTAGTCGTTGATATAGCCGTTTCCGCCAAGTGCCTGGATAGCTTCCAATGCCATCCATGTGGCTTTCTCGGCGGCGTACAAGATGGCACCAGCCGCGTCTTTACGCGTGGTCTGCCCGCGGTCGCATGCCGCGTTGACCGCATACACATAGGCGCGTGATGCATTCATGGTCGTGTACATGTCGGCCAGTTTGCCCTGCATGAGCTGAAATTCGCCGATGGGCTGTCCGAACTGTTTGCGCTCATGCACGTACGGCACAACCACATCCATACACGCTTGCATGATGCCAAGCGGACCGGCTGACAACACTGCGCGTTCGTAGTCGAGGCCACTCATCAATACGCGAACACCCTCGTTCTCGGCACCGACCAGGTTCTCTTCCGGGACTTCACAATCTTCAAAGATCAGCTCGCAAGTATTGGAGCCGCGCATACCGAGCTTGTCGAGTTTCTGCGCGGTTGAGAATCCGGCCATCGATTTTTCGATGATGAACGCCGATATACCGCGCGGACCGGCGTCTTTATCCGTCTTTGCGTATACAACCAGCACGTCCGCGTCCGGGCCGTTGGTGATCCACATCTTGTTACCGTTCAGGATGTAGCGGTCGCCTTTCTTTCGGGCCTCCAGCCGCATGCCAACCACGTCAGAGCCGGCGCCGGGCTCGCTCATCGCGAGTGCGCCTACATGTTCGCCGCTGATGAGCTTCGGCAGGTAGCGACGTTTTTGTGCTTCTGTGCCGTTGCGGCGCAGCTGATTGACACACAGGTTGGAGTGCGCGCCGTAACTCAAGCCAACGGATGCCGAGCCGCGACTGACTTCTTCCAGCACCACCGCGTGATGCAGGTAGCCCATGCCGGCGCCGCCATACTCTTCCTCAACGGTGATGCCGAGGATGCCGAGGTCACCCATCTTGCGCCACAGCGGCATCGGAAACTCGTTGGACTTATCCACGTCGCTGGCGAGTGGAGAAATCTCATCCGCCGTGAAACGTGAGACCGTGTCTCGCAGCATGTCGACTTCTTCGCCTAGTCCAAAATCGAACATCTGTGTTTGATTGGGTATCACTGGCAGTCTCCTGGGGCTATCTCCGGGGACAATCCGGAGGGGGTGCCCAAATGATTGAGCGTGGGCTAGTTCAAGCGTCTTCGTTTGACATCATCAACGCCGTGCAGCGCTGCTCAACCTCGTTCAGCTCTTCGAGTACGGCCGCGAGGTCACGGGCCTGATCTTCCAGAGCCGCTTTGCGCGCACGAATCTTGCCGACAAAAAACGCGAGTTGGCTCTGTTCACCGTCGGGCGCGTCGTACAAGTCGAGGATCTCGCCGATTTCCGTAATGGAGAAACCGAGGCGTTTGCCGCGCAATATGAGTTTCAACCGCGTGCGGTCCCGCGGCGTATAGACCCGGTTCTGGCCGCGGCGCTGGGGTGCCAGCAGTCCCCGGTCTTCGTAGAAGCGTATCGTGCGTGGCGTGACATCAAACTCGCGCGACAGGTCACCGATGCTGTATTGCTGAACGGTTACGGCTGCATCCATCATCTTGTTTCGATTCTTGCAGGCGATACGCGATGTGGAGGAGGGCGCACCAGTTCGCGGCGATTCGGGAGTCGCGCCGCGCGCCGTGCCTCTGGATAGCGTGTCGCGCGTGATAAGGGGCTGCCGGCACCCAAATGAGGCGGTCGGCGGATGAACATTTACCCGTAAGCTTCCCATTACGTAAACGTAAAGTCACCAATTGACGTTTACGTAAACGTCACATATCTTCGGCGGAAGGCCAGTTCTGCCTCAAGCTACCCCGAAAATCTCACTGGAGTGCCGGTTCGCCATGTCCGAAGCCGCAAGTCACAGCCCCGAAAACGCGCCTGATTCCATCCCGCCACGCTTCGTGACGGCGGCCAGCCTGTTCGACGGGCACGACGCCTCAATCAACATCATGCGACGCATTCTGCAATCGCTGGGTGCCGAAGTGATTCATCTTGGCCACAACCGCTCGGTGGGTGAGGTAGTCGAAGCGGCGGTCCAGGAAGACGCGGACGGCATCGCCGTCAGCTCCTATCAGGGCGGGCATGTCGAGTATTTTCAATACATGGTGGACATGTTGCGCGAGCGTGAAGCCGGCCATGTACGCGTGTTTGGCGGCGGCGGCGGGGTCATCATTCCAGAGGAGATCGACGCGCTGCACGACTACGGAGTTGCGCGCATCTATTCGCCGGAAGACGGCCAGAAGATGGGTTTGCGCGGGATGATCGAGGACATGATCAACCGCTGCGACATCTCCAGGCGAGCCGAGGCAACAGTGGACGCCGGCGCATTGGTTGCAGGCGACCATGTGGCGCTGGCGCGCGCCATCACGGCGCTCGAGATGGGTGAGCGGCTGGATGAAGGCAACGTCGCCAGGCTGCCCGGAGTGGACCGCGCGCCTGTTATTGGGATAACTGGTACCGGCGGCGCCGGCAAAAGCTCGCTCACCGACGAGCTCGTACGGCGTCTGCGACTCGACCATGCTGACCGCCTGAAAATCGCAGTCCTGGCCGTTGACCCCTCGCGTCGAAAGACGGGCGGGGCGCTGCTGGGCGACCGCATTCGCATGAACGCGATCGACCACCCGAACATCTATGTGCGCTCGCTGGCGACCCGCAGTTCGTCGGCTGAGGTACCCGAATGCCTTGCGCCCGTCATCGAGCTCGTACGCACCAGCGGTTTTGATGTGGTGATCGTGGAGACGTCCGGCATCGGTCAGGGGGACGCGGCGATCGTGCCGTTGGTCGATCTGCCCATGTATGTCATGACGCCAGAATTTGGCGCGGCAAGTCAGCTCGAGAAAATCGACATGCTGGATTTTGCCGAGCTGGTTGCCATCAACAAGTTCGATCGCAAAGGAGCCGAGGACGCGCTGCGGGATGTCCGCAAACAGGTGTTGCGTAACCGCGAGGTCTTCGACAAGACCGCGGACGAGATGCCGGTATTTGGTACGGCCGCCGCGCGATTCAACGACGACGGTGTGACGGCTCTGTATCACGGCCTTGTGGATACGCTGAAAGATCGCGACCTCATCGATCTGACGGGTGGTTCGCTGCCGCGCATGGATGTGCGCCAATCCAGCAAGGCAAGCCCGATCATTCCGCCGCGGCGCGTGCGTTATCTCGCTGAGATCGCTGACACCGTGCGTAGCTATCACGACAACGTTGAGCGTCAGGCGAAACTGGCCGGCGAGGCTCAGTCGCTGCGTGAAGCGGCAACTCTGGCGGGTGATGACATGGCCGTTCCGCTGACATCGCTGGCGGATGAACGTGCGGCGATGATGGAACCACAGGCGGCGCAGCTGCTTGACGAGTGGCCCGCACTGGCAGAGCGATATAGCGCAGACGAGTACGTCGTCAAGATTCGCGATCGTGAACTTCGTAACGGGCTGACTACAACCAGCTTGTGTGGCACCAGCATCCGCAAAGTGGCACTGCCACGTTTTAGTGCGCACAGCGACCTGTTACGTTGGTTGATGCGTGATCACCTGCCAGGTCATTTCCCGTTTACGGCTGGCGTGTTTCCGTTCAAACGTGAAGGTGAGGATCCGTCGCGTATGTTTGCGGGCGAAGGTGATGCCATGCGTACCAATCGCCGCTTCCACTATCTGTCCAAACACTCCGAGGCTAAGCGTCTGTCCACGGCGTTTGACTCTGTGACGCTGTACGGCTTTGACCCGGCTACTCGACCCGACATCTATGGCAAGGTAGGCAATTCGGGCGTATCGATCGCTACCCTGGATGACATGCGCGCACTGTATGACGGTTTTGACCTCTGCGACCCGCGCACCTCCGTGTCGATGACCATCAACGGCCCGGCACCCACCATTCTGGCCATGTTCCTGAACACGGCTATCGATCAACAGACCAACGCGTTTATCGAGCGTGAAGGCCGTGAGCCCAATCCGGAAGAAACGGCGGAGGTCCGCGCGCAGGCGCTCGCCAATGTACGCGGCACCGTGCAGGCGGACATTCTCAAGGAAGACCAGGGACAAAACACCTGCATCTTCTCAACCGAGTTCAGCCTGAAGGTGATGGGTGACATCCAGGAGTATTTTGTTCAGCACAATGTGCGCAACTTCTACTCCGTTTCCATCTCCGGTTATCACATTGCCGAGGCGGGCGCGAACCCGATAACACAACTTGCGCTGACGCTGGCAAACGGCTTTACCTATGTGGAGAGCTACCTGGCGCGTGGCATGGATGTGAATGACTTTGCGCCGAATTTCTCGTTCTTCTTCTCGAACGGGATGGACCCGGAATACACGGTGATGGGCCGTGTGGCGCGCCGCATCTGGGCGACCACGATGCGTGACCGCTACGGTGCCAACGAACGTTCGCAGAAGCTCAAATACCACATCCAGACATCAGGTCGTTCGCTGCATGCGCAGGAAATCGACTTCAACGATATCCGCACAACGCTGCAGGCTTTGATTGCGACCTATGACAACTGCAACAGCTTGCATACCAACGCGTATGACGAGGCGATCACCACGCCAACGGAAGATTCGGTCCGGCGCGCGCTGGCAATTCAGCTG
>CEUN01169208.1_pt1 | contig 12109 bp, 10 predicted proteins | sample 361501 | NCBI WGS metagenome assembly CEUN01 (sample SAMEA2622801, study PRJEB7988) | marine metagenome | biome: marine biome (ENVO:00000447); feature: marine epipelagic mixed layer (ENVO:xxxxxxxxx); material: "saline water (ENVO:00002010), including plankton (ENVO:xxxxxxxx)" | depth 120 m | reverse complement strand
TCACCACCAGCGACCAGATCGCAGGCGGCCACGATCATCAGAACGAAGGATGAGACGAGGAAGAAGAATTATCTTGGAAGCATGCCGGACTATAGGACGCAGACGGTCGCTGATGCCAGCCCCTTCCTCAGTACTTCAGAACGCCCGTTTCCAGAACCTTGGCCGCCTCTCCGCGATAGCGCGTGTCGGACCGGTCATCCCGCTTCGCAATCCCGGCCTGACGGTACATCTCGATATTAGGATCAATCGGTCGCCTCTCGCCCTCGTGCGCTGTCAACCACAGCCGCAACAGCATCCGACCGGTCTCGGGGCCTGGTGTGTCCTCGAAACCGGTGCGCGAATGGAGCGTCGTGTGGTTGTTGCACAGCAGCATCTGACCCGGCTCCATCATAAATTGGAGGCGGATGTCCTCGCGGCCTGCAATGTCGTCGAAATGGGCCAGCGAATCCATCTCGTGCTGGCTCAGTTCCTCGCCCATCTCGTCATAGGCCATGTAGATGTAGCCGGCGACGTAGCGGCACGAGACATAGCCCTGCTTTTCCGAAAGCACCGGCACATGGTGTTCGGTCACCGGCGCTTCGTCCGGGCCTTCCTCGCCGAAGCGGTGATAACGGAACCCACGATAGAGCGGCCCGAGATGATCCGGGTTCTCCTTCAGCAACACGTTGTGGACTGCCAGTGCGCTGGCGTACTGCGACTCTCCACCGCTGTCGCCCTTGCGGATCGAGAGCATGCAAAGCAGATCGCAGGCGTCGGTGTGCAACGTGAGCGGGAGCGAGTTGCGATAGGCGCGCTCGTTGTGATTCTTGCCGCCGATGTTGACGACATGGCCAAGCCGGTCGCCGATCACCGACTGCGACTGGCCTTTGCCCAGATGCGTACCTATACCCCAGTAGATGATCTCGCTCTTTTCGAGCGGCCAGTCCTCAACCGGCAGGCGGTCGACCAGAACGATCCCGCGGCCCCACATGATCTCTTCGTAGATGTCGCGCAGTTCATCGGCGATGGCGGGCACCCGGAAGTGCTTGTGTTCGACTTCGTCTAGCGTCAGGCCCTGGGCCTTGATGACGTCGTAGGCTTCTTCGAGGGCGTCGATGTGGCGCTGCTCCCAGCGCACCGTCACCGCATCGATCGAACCCAGCTCCGCGGCAGTCCATGCCGACGGATGTTCGACGGGCTGCATGTACGTTTCGGCCATGACGGTCTCCTCTCCTCGACGTCGTCTAAATCTCTATCAAGTTTCCGGGCCGCCGGTCCAGTTTCACGGCTTGGCGAGCCCGTACCGAATTGGTTAGCGTGATGGCCGAAGGAGACCCGCCATGATCACCGTCTACGGCCTGAAGAACTGCGACACCTGCAAGAAGGCCCTAGCCTGGCTGAAGGCCGAGGGGATAGAGCATGTCTATCGCGATGTCCGTGCTGATGGCCTGGACCGAAGCGCGCTTTCATCCTGGATGGACGAGTTGGGCCATGAGGTTCTGGTGAACACCCGCGGCACCACCTGGCGCGGCCTGCCCGATGATCAGAAGGCCGGGCTCGACAATGCCCGCGCCGTCGGCCTGATCATGGATCAGCCCGCAATCATGAAACGCCCGGTGTTCGATCTCGACGACCGACGCCTCGTCGGCTTCAAGGACGCGCAGAAGGAAACACTCTCAGCTCACAGATAGGCCAGCGGCAACTGGGGCGTGTGTTTGATCTGTTCCATCGCGAACATCGAGCTCACGTCGAAGAACCGCGTCTTGGCGGTCAGGGTCTTGTAGACCCGGTCATAGGCCTGAATATCGGGCACAACGACCTTCATCAGATAGTCTATCTCAGCAGCCATCCGGTAGATCTCGACGACCTCGGGCACGTTGGCGACCTCGGTCGCGAAGGTCTCCAGCCAGTCCTCGTTGTGCTGGTCCGTCCGCACCGCGATCGGTACATTAGCCTTGTCGGGATCAAGCAGGGCGACACGGCGCTCGATGTAGCCGTCCCGCTCCAGCCGCTGGATGCGCCGCCAGCACGGCGTTGTCGAAAGATGAACCCGCTCGGAGATCTCCGCGAGCGACAGCGTCGCATCGTTCTGCAAAAGCGCCAGCAGCGCCTTGTCGATCTCATCAAGCATCAAAAACCTCAAATTCTTCATTTCATAGGAAATTATCCGCACATTGGTTAACGAACTGCGCAAGGAAACAAGCACCTTCTCTCGGGAAGCCCCTAGCCTTTCTCCCCAACAAGACCCCGGAAAGGGGTCCAGTAAGGCTGACCGTTCATTCCGTTGGGAGACGTTGATGATTGACCTTTTTACCCGCCATCCCGAATCGGTCGGCGAGACCTATCTCGAACACATGGGCGTCGCGTCCTCGTTCGGCTTCCGCATGATCTTCGCGGGGTTCGACTGCCTGGGACACGCGCTTCTGCCGTTCCTGTTCGTCAAGACAGGCAGTGCTGCGATCACAGAACTGCATGATCGCATGATGACCAACCGCCACAACCAGACCGACGGTGTCCATTCTGCTGTCGCTGCAGGCAGCGACTGAGGCAGGCCCCACCCTCCCGCGTCCGGGAGTTGTGCGCACAAAAATCGACCCACCGCTCCCTGACTTGTGCGATTCCGATTGTCAGGACAAATAAGCGCTGTCAGCGTTCGCCGCATCAACTCTGGCGGCGGAGGTTTCATGGCCCGTCTGGCGGTCGACATCGGCGGCACTTTCACGGATGTCGCACTCGAGCTCGATGATGGAACGCTCGAGACCTCCAAGGTCCCCACCACACCCAAGGCCCCCGAACAGGGTGTGATGAACGGCGTCAGGCTCGCCCTGGAACAGGCGGGCCTAGAACCCGGCGCCGTCACCAGCGTGATCCACGGCACCACACTGGCGACCAACGCGCTGATCGAGCGCAAGGGTGCGGTCACCGGACTGATCTGCACCGAGGGGTTCCGCGACACCCTGCGGCTCGCCTACGAGAACCGCTACGACCAGTACGATGTCTTCCTGCAGAAACCCGACCCAATCGTACCACGCCACCTCACCCTGCCCGTCGGTGAACGGATGGATGTAAAGGGCAAGGTGCTTGCGCCGATTGATGAAAGCGCCGTCCCGGCCATCGCCCGGCAGTTGCGCGATGAGGGTGTCGAGGCCGTCGCGATCGGCCTGCTCCATGCCTATGCCAACCCCGATCACGAACAGCGCGTGCGTGATCTGCTGCTCGCCGAATACCCCGACGTCTATGTCACGCTGTCATCGGAGGTCTGCCCCGAGGTCCGTGAGTACGAGCGCCTGACCACGGCCACCTGCAACGCCTATGTCCAACCGCTCATGGCGCGTTACCTCCAGGCCCTCGACGGCGAACTCAAGACCGCGGGCATCGCGGGACCGATGCTGCTCATGACCTCGGGCGGCGGCGTCTGCGCTCTCGAAACTGCCATGCGCTTTCCCATCAGGTTGGTCGAGTCCGGCCCCAGTGGTGGTGCCATCATGGCCGCCACGGTCGCGGCTGAACGCGGTGAGGGCAAGGTTGTCTCCTATGACATGGGCGGCACCACCGCCAAGATCTGCCTGATCGACGACGCCACGCCGCAAACCGCCCGCACGTTCGAGATCGCGCGCGCCGCGCGTTTCATGAAGGGCAGTGGCCTGCCGGTGCGTATCCCCGTGATCGAGATGATCGAGATCGGTGCCGGCGGCGGTTCGGTCGCCCGTCTCGACACACTCAAGCGCATTACGGTCGGGCCCGACAGCGCCGGCTCGGAGCCTGGCCCCGCCTGCTACGGCCGTGGCGGCACAGATGCCGCAGTAACCGATGCGGACCTCACGCTTGGGAGGCTCGATGCCGAGGCCTTTGCCGAAGGCCGCATGACGCTCGACCGCCAGGCCAGCGCCGATGCCATCGTCACCCATGTCGCCGAACCGCTCGGGCTCACGGCCGACGAAGGCGCCCTGGGCATCTCCGAGGTCGTTGACGAGAATATGGCCAACGCCGCCCGCGTCCACGCCGTCGAGCGCGGCAAGGACCTGCGCCAGCGCACCATGATTGCCTTCGGCGGCGCCGGTCCGCTCCATGCCTGCCGCATGGCCGACAAGCTGCAGATCCCCCGCGTCGTGATTCCGAAAGATCCCGGCGTCGGATCTGCTGTCGGTTTCCTGCGCGCGCCGATCGCCTATGAGGTCATCCGCAGCCGCTACATGACGACGGCAGCCTTCAGACCCGACGCGGTCAACCAGGTCTTCGAAGCTCTGCGCGACGAAGCCAATGCCATCGTCCGCCAGGGCGCACCTGAGGGCGAGCTCACCGAGCGACGAAGCTGCTTCATGCGTTATCTCGGCCAGGGCCACGAGATTGAGGTCATGGTCAGCGCCGGAATGCTTGATGACGCAGAGGCCGCTCGTCTCGGCGAGGCCTACAACACCGAATACGCCCGCATGTTCCGCCGTGCGGTGCCCGGCATGGATATCGAAATCTTGGGCTGGAAGCTGGTCGTGGCCGCTGGCCAGGCGGCACCGCAAGCCGTCGCAGCAGACGAGAGCCCGCACTATGCCACGCTCGCGTCACACCGCGCGCTGATCGATCCCGCCGCCGGTGTGCCGGCCGAGGCCCCGGCCTACGACCGGGCCACCATGAAACCCGGTGCCGCCTTCCATGGCCCCTGTGTCATTGCCGAAGGTCAGACCACCACCGTCGTCACCGGGGCCTATGACGGCCGCATCGACGGCTTCGGCCATATCGTGCTGCAACGCCGAGAGGAGCACGTGTCATGAGCGATGCCCTGGAACGTATCCATCAGCAGATCATGTGGGACCGGCTGATCGCTGTCGTCGAGGAACAGGGCCAGACCCTGATGCGCGCGGCCTTCAGCACCATGGTCCGCGAATCCGGTGACATCTCGGCGGGCATCTTCGATTTGAAGGGCCGCATGATGGCCCAGGCCGTCACCGGCACGCCCGGCCACATCAACACCATGGCCGCCTCGGTCGCTCATTTCGTGACGATCTTCCCGCCAGAAACCATGGTCGAGGGCGATATCTACCTGACCAACGATCCATGGCTCGGCTCCGGCCATCTCAACGACTTTGTGCTGGTCAAGCCGTGTTTCTTCGACGGCACGCTGATGGGGCTGAACGCCTGCACCTCCCATCTTGTCGACATCGGCGGTCGCAGCTTTGGCCCCGATGGCGCGGATGTTCACGAGGAAGGTCTCTACATCCCCCCGATCAAGTTGGTCGACGCCGGGGCGATCAACGAGACCCTGATGGCGCTGCTCCACGCCAATAGCCGCGTGCCGGTGCAGAACGAGGGCGACCTCTATGCCCTGATCGCCTGCTGTGAGGTCGGCGAGGAACGCCTCGCCGCCATGATGCATGAGTTCGGCATGACCTCGCTCGACAGCCTGGCCCAGCACATCATCGACACGTCGCGCGAGGCCACCCTGGAACGCATCCGCGCCTGGCCGCAAGGCACATGGTCCTCGGAGATGATGACTGACGGCTACGATTTCGAGATCAAGATCGCCGCGACCATGTCGATCGGCGACGACGGCCTCGACATCGACTTTGCGGGAAGCTCCGGACGCTCCCGCTACGGCATCAACTGCCCGCTGACCTATTCGCAGGCCTATACGGTGTTTGCCATCAAGTGCATCATCGCCCCCGATATCCCCAACAACGCCGGTGCGCTCGAACCCTTCCGCGTGACGGCCCCCGCAGGCACGATCATGAACGCGCAGAAACCGGCCCCGGTCGTAATGCGCCACATCGTCGGCCAGCTCCTGCCCGAAGCCGCCTTCGGCTGCCTCGATCAGGCCAGGCCAGGCAGCGTTCCCGGCGAAGGCACCTCGGTCCTTTGGGATCTCTCCCTGCGCGGCGGCTTCGGCCATAATCACGCGGCCAACCAGACCCCCTTCGCCATCGAACTGGTGCACAACGGCGGTACTGGCGGCCGCCCCCATTGCGACGGCCTCGATGCCACAGCCTATCCCTCGGGCGTGATGGGGAGCCAGGTCGAGATGACGGAGTCAGCCGCCCCCCTGACGGTCTGGCGCCGCGAGCTGCGGCCCGATTCAGGTGGCGCAGGTAAGTTCCGCGGCGGCCACGGCCAGATCATCGAGATCAGCTCCAGCGAGGAGGCCCCGTTCCAGCTCGCCGCCGCTTTGGACCGCATAACCTATCCTGCGCGCGGACGGGCGGGCGGCGGCCCGGGCCGCAACGGCGTCCTACGCCTCAAGTCCGGCACCTCGATGAACGGCAAGGGCGAACAGGATATCCCGCCCGACGACAGGCTCTGGGTCGAAACCCCAGGCGGCGGAGGCTACGGCAATCCCGCCGAACGTTATCCCGCCCTAATCGAGGCCGATATCCGCAGTGGCCTAGTCTCGGCCGACGCAGCGAAACGTGACTACGGCACCGATCACGGCTAGAGCGCCGACACCGCGTCGGCCAGGCGGGCGACCTCGTCTTCCGTGTTGAGATAATGCACGGCCGCACGGCAGAGCGGCGGCAGCGCACGGCTCTCGAAATCCAGACGGGTCGCCTCAGGCGCCGATGTTCCGATCACGATCGACCGCTCCAGCAGTCGGGCCGCGATCTCGTCGACGGAAAGGCGGTCGTGACTGAAGGTCACGATGGCGCATTGATCTCGCCCGGCATCACGCAAGGTGACGCCGTCGATGGCACCGAGCCGTTCACGCAGATCACCGGCCAGCTCCCGGTTACGCGCCGCAATCTCAGCCAGCCCGAAGGAGAGCGCGTAATCGACGGCCACGCCCAGGCCGACCTTGCCAGCGACATAGAACTCCCAGTTCTCGTAGCGCCTTGCCGTAGGCTGCATCTCATAACGGTCGGGTGCGACCCAGGTCGCGGAGTGAAGGTCCAGCACCGGCGGCTCATGGGTCTCCATGATCGCCCTGCTGGCGTAGAGGAAGCCTGTACCGCGCGGACCGCGCAGGAACTTGCGTCCCGTCGCCGACAGGAAATCGCAGCCGATGGTCTGGACATCGAGCGGCAACTGACCGGCCGACTGGCAGGCGTCCAGCAGATAGGGCACCCCCTTGGCGCGTGCGATCTTGCCGACCTCCGCAGCCGGTGAAATCAGCCCGCCCGAGGTCGGGATATGGGTCATGGCGATCAGCCGCGTGCGGTCGTTCACCAGGCCATCGAGCGCCTCCAGGTCGACCTGACCATCGGCATCGTTGGGTGCCACGACGATCTCGATACCGCGCCGCTTCACGGTCCGCAGGAACGAAATGAAGTTCGAAGCGTATTCGGCAATCACGGTGACCACGTTGTCGCCGGGCTTCATATCCTGGGCCAGACCATAAAACGCCTGGCACCACGCCACTGTGGCGTTTTCGACCAGGGCGATCTCTTCGGGCGCACAGTTCAGCATCGTGGCGATCGAGGCATAGGTCGCCTGGGCCTGCGGTTCAACCTGCTCTTCGGCGGCATAACCGCCGATCCGCGCTTCGAGATCCAGATGATCATGTAGCGCCTTCAGAACGGGATCGGGCATCAGGCCCGCACCGCAATTGTAGAAAAACGCCTGGTCTTCAACGGCGGGCGTGTCGGCCCGGGCTCGTGCAACATCGATCATGACAGTGCCTTTGCTCTTGTCTCCGGGCGCACCATATGTCACGGGCCTCTGTCCTTCGCCACCCCGGTTCGGAAAACACCCATCCGCTCACCCGCCACATCAGACACGACTGACAACCTCAACAGCGGGTTTCGGACGATCCTCTCCCTGCTGCCCTATCTATGGCCGAAAGGGCAGTGGAGCATGCGCGCGCGGATCGTGGCCGCCATGGTACTGCTGGTGCTGTCGAAGGTCGCCATCGTAACCGTGCCGATCTTCTACAAGGATGCGGTCGACGCGCTGGTGTCAGCCGAGGAAGGTCTGCTGCTCGCCATTCCTGTGGGTGTGATCCTCGCCTATGGCCTGGCCCGTATCGCATCGCTTGGCTTCAGCGAAGCACGTGACGCGGTTTTTGCCCGGGTCGGGCAGCGCGCGATCCGCCGCATCATCCTGGAAGTCTTCCGCCACCTGCACCGTCTCTCCCTGCGCTTTCACCTGGAGCGGCAGACAGGCGGGCTTTCGCGCATCATCGAGCGCGGCAACCGCGCCATAGAGCTTCTGATCCGGATCAGCTTGTTCAACCTGATCCCGACCGTGATCGAGATCGTACTGGTTTTCGGCATCCTCTGGTACATGCTCGACTTCACCATCGCAGCGATCACGCTGGTCACGGTGGTTGTCTACATCGGCTACACGATGAAAGTGACGGAGTGGCGCATCAAGTTCCGCCGCCGCATGAACGATGCCGACACCGGGGCCAACACCCAGGCCATCGACAGCCTGCTGAACTACGAGACCGTCAAGCAGTTCGGCAACGAAAAACACGAGGCCCAGCGCTACGACAACCGGCTGGCGAACTACGAAGACGCGGCGGTGAAGAGCAATGTCTCACTCGCCGCGTTGAACTTCGGTCAGGCCGCCATCATTTCCGTCGGTCTGACGGCAGTCATGCTGCTTTCGGCCGCCGGCATCGTCGACGGCACCATGACCGTCGGTGATTTCGTGCTCGCCAACACCTACCTCATGCAGCTCTATCAGCCGCTGAACCTCTTCGGTTTTGTCTATCGCGAGATCAAGCAGGCCCTGATCGACATCGAACAGATGTTCCAGCTTCTGGCTGTGGACGCCGAGATCGTCGACAGCCCCGGTGCCACGGAAATCATGATCAACGGCGGCGCAATCCGCTTCACCGATGTCGATTTCGCCTATGACACGCGCCGCCCGATCCTGAAGGGCGTGAGCTTCGACGTGCCCGCTGGCAAGAAGGTGGCCTTGGTCGGTCCGTCCGGTGCGGGCAAGTCGACCCTTTTGCGGTTGCTCTATCGTTTCTACGACGTCGGCGCCGGCAGCATCACGATCGACGATCAGGATATCCGGTCCGTGAAACAGGATTCCCTGCGAGCGGGCATCGGCATCGTTCCGCAGGACACCGTGCTCTTCAACGACACCGTGGCTTACAACATCGCCTATGGCCGGCCGGGCGCCACTCAGGAGGAGGTCGAGGAGGCCGCGCGGCTGGCGCGTATTCAGGAGTTCGTCGAAGACCTGCCGGACGGCTACGACACCATGGTCGGCGAGCGCGGCCTGAAGCTCTCAGGCGGCGAAAAGCAGCGTATCGCCATCGCCCGCACGATCCTGAAGAACCCCGGAATTCTCATCTTCGATGAGGCAACCAGCGCGCTCGATACGCACACCGAGCGCGCCATCCAGGCCAACCTCAACGACATCGCCAAGGGCCGAACCACCCTTGTGGTCGCCCACCGGCTGTCGACCGTGGTTTATGCCGACGAGATTCTGGTGCTGGAGGCTGGGCGTATCGTCGAACGCGGCCGTCACAGCGACCTCCTCACCCGCGACGGCATTTATGCCGGTATGTGGCACAGTCAGCAGCAGGGCGACAACGAACCCGTCCCGACCGACCCGCAGGCCGCTCCCGCCTGACACAACCCAGCCATGCGCAGCAAGAGACTTGAATTGCGCTGCCATGAGGAGGCCCATGGCGATCCGGTGGGAACGTGCACGGTGCGTGGTTTACATCTTCAGGTCTGGCTCGGGGTCGCCGATCTTCCGAACGCCATGCCGTTTGCCGTTATGTGCGGCCTAAAGGGTGTCGCGCGCGCCCTTCCCCTGACCATCCTGCCGCTCACCGCTCTCGAGATCATGGGTTCGGCGCAGGAGGTCAGCCTGCTCTACTTCTGTGCCTCCTTTGTTGGCCTGGCCGGCAGCCTGTCGATGCCGCTTCTGGTTCACCTGATCCGAAGGCGCCGCGTCGTGGCGCTGGGCACCGTCCTGATCTGTCTCGCCGCCGCCCTGCTGTCTCTGGGCAGTGGGATCGTCTTCGCCGCCGGTCTGACCTGTTTCCTGGTCGGCTTCATCGCGATCGACATCTCGCTCAATCTCCACCTGATGGATCACATTCCGCGTCAGGAGTTCGGGCGTTTCGAAACGGTGCGCGTGCTGTTCGTGGGATCGGGTTTCATCATCGGGCCCATGGCCGGTGTCTGGCTCTCCCAGGCATTCGGGCGCCCCGCCCCGTTCATTGCCATGGCGGTGGTCACACTCATTGTCTACGCGGTCTTCCTCTACCTGCGCTTCTCCGACAACAAGGCGATCCAGGCCGCCAAGACGTCACCGCCCAATCCGCTGAAGTTCTTCCCGCACTTCTTCCAGCAGCCCCGGCTGCGACTGGCCTAGCTGCTGGCCGTGGGCCGGTCCGGCTGGTGGGCCATGTTCTTCGTCTATGGCCCGATCTACTGCGTGCAATCCGGGCTGGGCGAAACGGTCGCCGGGCTTCTGGTGTCAGCCGGATCCGGTGCGGTCATGCTTTGTCCGTTCTGGGGCTGGGTCGGTCGGCGCTGGGGCATCCGCAAGCTGCTGATGATCGACTATGCCGCGTCAGCCGTCGCAACCATTGCCGTTGCTGTGGTGTCCGATTCGCCATGGGTAGGCATCACGTTCTTCCTGATCGCCGCCTTCGTGACCAGCATGATCGACGGCGCGAGCAACATGCTGTTCCTGCGTGCTGTCCATCCGCATGAGCGCACGGAGATGACCAGCGCCTTCGTCACCTTCCGCGACACCTCGCAGATCGGACCACCAGGCGTCTTCTCGGCCCTGCTTACAGTCTTCGCCCTGCCCGCGATGTTCGTCGCGGCCGGTGTCGGCATGGTCGCCATGGCATGGTATTCTCGCTACGTGCCAAGGCAGTACTGACAACGGAGAGCAGACCCGTGACCCATCCGCCGCCCCGCCAGTCCGTGGTGGAGATCATGAATCCGAAGACGGTCGCGTTTGTCGGGGCCTCCGAGGACCAGCGCAAATTCGGCGGGCGCATCTTTTACAACGCCTTCAGCCTAGGTTTTCCCGGCACCATCGTGCCGGTCAACCCGAAGCGCGAAAGCTTGTTCGGCCTGCCTTGTGTGCCGCGGGTTTCAGAGTCGGACCACAAGGTCGATCTCGCCGTGATCGCCGTGCCTCGGGACTTGGTGCTCGACCACATCGAAGATTGCGCCAAGGCCGGTGTCGCCTGCTGCTGTGTCATCACCGCGGGTTTTACCGAGGCGGGGGACGACGGCGCCGCGTTGGAAACACAGATGGTGGCGCTGGCGCGCTCACACGGCATGCGCCTGATCGGTCCGAACTGCCTGGGCCTGATCAACACCCACGCCGGGCTGATCATGAACTCCTCGCCCTCGATGCAGGATTCCGGGCACGAGCCGGGCGGCATCGGCTTCATCAGCCAGTCCGGCGCACTGATGGCCACGGTCTACAACCGGGGCGTCGGCGATGGCGCACGATTTTCCAGTGCCGTCAGCATCGGCAACCAGGCCGATCTCGAGCTCGCCGACTTCCTGGAGTGGATGGCCGAAGACGACGCCACCCGTGTGGTCACGCTTTACGTCGAAGGATTCAAGAATCCCGCGCGCTTTGTTGCCGCCGCCCGCCGCTGCCGCGACGCCGGCAAGCCCGTCCTGATGGTGAAGTCGGGTCGTTCCGACGAAGGCGCGCGGGTGACCATGAGCCACACCGCCAGCCTCGCCGGTTCCTGGCGTGTGCTCGAAGCGGTCTGCCGCGAGGCCGGGGTCGTGCCGGTCGATGACGTTAACGGCATGATGCAGGCCGCTGAGATGATCTCACGCCACGGCCGACCCACAGGTGACGGCATCTGCGTCATCACCGGCTCCGGCGGGGCCGCCGCAATCACCACCGACCGTTTCAACGATGTCGGCCTGCGCCTGGCGCAGTTTTCGCCGGAGACCCGCACGAAGCTCGAAGAGCTCTACATCCCCATGCAGCTCGGCAACCCGCTGGACCTCGGTGCGATGAAGAGCCGCAGCTTCATCGATGTCGACGACGGCGGCCTCGGCATCGCTGCTGCCGATCCCGATGTCTCGGCCAATCTCATCATCATCACGACCGGGCCGCAGATGACGAAGTCTGCGCAGACCCTGGCCGAAGGCGCCAAAGCGACCGGCAAACCGAGCCTGGTGGTCTTCACGCCGGGCTCGTCGTCGGACGGCGGCCGCGAGGTCGTGCGTGACCTCGACATGCTGAGCTA
>CEUN01074707.1_pt1 | contig 12121 bp, 10 predicted proteins | sample 361501 | NCBI WGS metagenome assembly CEUN01 (sample SAMEA2622801, study PRJEB7988) | marine metagenome | biome: marine biome (ENVO:00000447); feature: marine epipelagic mixed layer (ENVO:xxxxxxxxx); material: "saline water (ENVO:00002010), including plankton (ENVO:xxxxxxxx)" | depth 120 m | reverse complement strand
ATTGGGGTTCTAGCTTCATCTATTAATACTGAATCTACCTCATCAACGATTGCAAATACATGGCCTCTTTGAACTTGGCTGGAAGCTTTATAAGACATATTATCTTCTAAGTAATCAAAGCAAAATCTACTGTTTACACCATAAGTAATATCTTTATCATAGGCCTCTTTCTTTTTTTCTTGGGTCATCTGATTAAATATACATCCTACACTTATTCCAAGAAAATTGAGCAAATGTCCCATCCATTGACTATCTCTTTCAGCCAAATATTCATTAACGGTAACTACATGTACTCCTCTTCCCGTCAAAGCATTTAAAGCCAAGGGCAATGTTGAAACAAGTGTTTTACCTTCACCTGTTTTCATCTCAGATATTTTTCCTTGATGCAAAACAATACCACCCATTAATTGGACATCATAGTGAACCATATCCCAGGTCATTGCTTGACCCATTAAATTAAATGAAGTCCCCATCAATCTTTTTGCAGATTCTTTGACAATTGCAAAAACTTCAACCAATTTATCATTTAAAAAATCAACTTCTATTTGATGTAACTGCTCATCAATATCATCTTCATCTATTTTTTTTGATTCTAATTTTATTTTTGTATCTTTAATCAAATTTGACAATTCATTTTTCAAGTCAATATAATTTTGTTTTAAATCATCATCAGATTTCGAACTTAGCGTATCTTGAAATTGGTTAATTTCTTCAACGATAGGCCATATTAATTTTTTATCTTTTGCAGATTTGTCTCCAAAAATACCTTTAACAACTTTCGTAAAAATAGACATTATTTATTCTCCTTTGACCAATCATTAAAAAAAGAATCAAGTATCCCATTAACAAAAGCGCTACTATCCTCAGTACTCATAGTTTTTGCTATCTCTATCCCCTCTGCAATTGAAACCTTTGGAGGCACATGGTCAATAAACATAATTTCTGCCAAGACTAATCTTAATATTAATTTATCCATCAGTGTTATTCTGGTAGAGTCCCAATTCTGCGATCTAGATATGATTTCTTTATCAAACTTTTCCATATTTTTATGAGAAAATTTAAATATTTCTAGTGCATAAGCTTGAATATTCTTTTTATAGCTATTTAAATCTTTTTGAAATTGATTAATTGTGCTAATCATTTCATCTAATTCTAATTCATGTAGCGTATTTTTTATTTTTTCATATTTTAAATACATGGAATTTGGAAGCACCGAAAGTGCCATCTCTGATTTAATCTCAAAGCTAGATAATATTTCATGTTTTTCTGTAGATCCATTTATTGATGATACATTGAAAATTGCATCAAAAAAACTTTTTCTTCCTCTTATTTTATTTATTTCATAAGCATACATTAATTGAAGAGCAAGTAATCTTGAACTCCTTTTTTCACTTCTATTCATATTTTCAAACTTAGACACTATCTACCCTTCAAAATTACTTTTCTACGATTTGGTAAATAAAAAGATTTTAAGCTTCCAATTTTATTTATTCTTTCTTCAGCCTTTCTGTCAGAAGCAATGGTCGTAGGGATGCTTTCCTTTTCTGATCTGTAAAAAATATCCATGAGAATATCATAAATAGCTTCAGCTTGTGAGAATGCTCTTTCTTTGTTATACCCTTCAAGTTCATTGTATACATTAATTAATCCGCCGGCATTAATTGCATAATCAGGGGCATATAGGATACCTTTTTCAAGTAATTCTTTACTATGCTTCTTAGGATCTTTTAGAACATTATTCGCAGCGCCTGCTATAATACTACATTTTAATCGAGGAATAGTTTCATCATTAACTGTCGCACCCAATGCACAAGGAGCATAGATATCTACTTCTTGATCATATAAACTATTATCAGACAAGGGAATAATTCCATATTTTTCCTTTGCAAAAGCTGTTAATTTTTCATCAATATCAAATGCAAAAATTTTCATTCCATCATTTGATAAATATTTTACTAACTCCATACCAACGCTACCTAGGCCTTGAACTGCAACAGATAACCCATCTAATGAATCTTTTTTAAGCTTAAATTTGACAGATGCTTTAATTCCAAGATATGCTCCAAATGCAGTTAATAATGAAGGGTCACCACTGCCACCCAATGATTTTGAAATGCCTGTAACATACTTCGTTTCTGTTCTGACGTAATCCATATCTTTTATGGAAGTACCCACATCTTCAGCTGTGATATATCTACCTCCTAATCCTTCTACAAATCTGCCAAATGCTCTAAATAAATCTTCAGATTTATCAGATTTAGGATCTCCAATAATAACCGCCTTGCCTCCACCTAAATTAAGTCCTGCAATTGCAGCTTTATATGTCATTCCTTTTGATAACCTAAGTACATCCACCAAGGCATCTTTTTCTGATTTATAATTCCACATCCTACAGCCACCCAATGCTGGCCCTAAAACTGTATTATGAATAGCTACAATTCCTCGTAAGCCTAACGTAGGATCATGAAAATATGAAACTTGCTCATGTCCTCTATTTACAATTTCTTCAAATATCATTATTTAAGTAACTCCCTTGCTATAACAACCCTCTGTATCTCAGAGGTTCCCTCATAAATTTGTGTGATTTTTGCATCTCTCATTAATCTTTCTACTCCTGTCTCCCTAATGTATCCATAACCACCATGTATCTGTACACACTGAGTAGATGATTTCATCGCAACCTCAGATGCATAGACCTTAGCCATTGAAGCTAAATGCCCATAATTTTCATTTTTATCTTTTGCAGCTGCAGCTTTATATATCAATAGCCTTGATGCTTCAATTTCCATGGCCATATCTGCAAGTTTAAATTGAATTCCCTGATTCGCTGAAATTGGTTTATTAAATTGCACTCTTTCCTTTGAATATTTAATTGATGCCTCCAATGAAGCCTGAGCGATTCCCAGTGCTTGCGATGCTATCCCTATTCGTCCACCATCTAAAGTTGAGAGTGCTATTTTGAAACCATCTCCCTCTTCCCCAATTAAATTTTCTTTAGGAATTTTAACATTGTCAAAATACAATTCACAAGTATCAGAAGAACGAATTCCAAGCTTATCTTCAGGTTTCCCCGTTGAAAAGCCTTCGTATCTTTTATCAACAATAAAACATGAAATGCCTTTATGGCCTACATCCTTCTCTGTAATAGCAAATACTATAACGTAATCACTATGAATTCCATTAGTCACCCAATTTTTTGTTCCATTTAAGATGTAAAAATCATTTTCTAACCTAGCAAATGTATTCATATTAGATGCATCTGAACCAGACTGTGGTTCAGATAATGAAAAAGCACCAAGCTTATCACCTGAAGCTAGTTTAGAAAGATAGTTTTCCTTTACAAAATCAGTACCATACTTATTCAACAAATAACAGACCAAAGAGTTGTTTACAGACATTATAACACCAGCTGATGCATCAACTTTAGAAATTTCCTCCATAGCAACAACATAGCTAATAGTATCAAGTCCACTACCACCCCATTTTTCATCAACCATCATACCCATAAAACCTAGCTCACCCATTTTTGAAACTTGTTCAGATGGCCAAATTTTATTTTTATCTCTATGAACTGCACCCTCCAAAAGTTCTTCTTTTGAAAACTCAGCTGCTGTTTGTTTAATAAGTTTTTGCTCTGATGTTAAATTAAAATCCATAATTAATATTTATAAAACCCCTCTCCTGTTTTTCGACCCAATTTACCCTCTTCACACATTTTAATTAGTAAAGGACACGGCTCATACTTGGGATCATCTTTAAATCCATTTTTTAATACATTCATAATTGATAAGCATACATCAAGACCAATTAAATCTGCAAGAGTTAATGGTCCCATTGGATGAGACATGCCTAATTTCATAATTGAATCAATAGATTCTTTAGTTGCTACACCCTCCATAAGTGTATATATAGCCTCATTAATCATTGGGATTAAAATTCTATTTGATACAAATCCAGGAGAATCTAAGCACTCTATTGGCTCTTTACCCAAATTACGCGCTATATCAATTACCTTATTTAATGTTTCATCGCTTGTACGCTCTGTCTTAATAACTTCAACTAATTTCATGATAGGTACAGGGTTCATGAAATGCATTCCAATTACATTTGATGCCCTACCTGTAGAATCAGCTAAAGCATTTATTGATATTGAAGAAGTATTTGATGCAAGTATACAAGTATCGCTAGTTAATGAATCTAGCTTTGAAAATATCTTTAATTTAATATCTAAATTTTCTGTTGCAGCTTCTACAATAAGATCCCTATCTGACATTTCATCTAATGAGGTCGTTGTTGAGATATTTGCAATAGTGTTTGATATATCCAAATCAGTTATTTTCTGCTTTTTAAGCATTCTATCAAGATTTGATTTAATTGTATCTAAACCTTTAGATAGCAATACTTCATCAATATCATGTAAAAGCACATTATACCCATTGGAAGCAAAGCTATGAGCTATTCCATTACCCATTGTACCTGAACCTATAATACCTATTTTCATCAAGACAACCTCTCAACTAACATTGATGAAGCCTCACCCCCACCTATACATATTGAAGCTATCCCATGTGTTTTATCTTCAGATTTAAGGGCGTTGAGCAAAGTACACATTATCCTTGCTCCAGATGCTCCTATAGGATGCCCCATAGAAACTGCGCCACCATATATGTTGACCTTATTAATATCTAAATTTAATTGTCCAATTGCAGCTAACGTAACCACTGAAAATGCTTCATTAATCTCAAACAAATCAACATCATTAATATTTATTTTAGCTTTATCTAGCAATTTACTAGTAGAATGTATAGGTGCAGTAGTAAACCATTCTGGACTATGAGATGAAGAACAGTGATGGGAGATTTTAGCAATGGGCTCTAAATTTAATTCACTTGCTTTTTGGCTAGACATTACTACGCAAACCGAAGCTCCATCATTTATTGTGCTTGCATTCCCAGCTGTAACGGTTCCATCTTTTTGAAAAACAGGTTTTAATGCCTTCAACTTATCAAATGAAACTCTAGAGGGCTCTTCATCTTGATCAATTGTAATATCGCTTTTTCTTGTAGAAATCTCAACTGGCACTATCTCATTTGAAAATTTGCCATTTGATATTGATTCTTGGGAACGCTTATATGATAGTATTGCATAATCATCTTGTTCTTCTCTGGTTATGTTGTATTTTTCTGCACACATTTCTGCGCAATTACCCATATGCTTATTATTATAAACATCCCATAAACCATCTGTTACCATCCCATCCACCAACTTACCTTCACCCATTTTAGTTCCTTGCCTTGATTTCAATAAGTAGTGTGGAGCCATGCTCATATTTTCCATACCACCTGCCACAATAATTTCATTTGGGTTGCTATTGATAATTTGATCTGCTAACATGATTGATTGAAGTCCAGAGCCACACATTTTATTAATTGTTAAGCAATCGACCTTTTCTGGTAAGCCCGCATAAATTGAGGCCTGCCTTGCAGGAGCTTGACCAACACCTGCTGATAAAACATTTCCCATTATAACTCTATCAATTAATTCAAAATCTAAATTTATTTTTTTTAGCGCACTACTAATAGCTATAGAACCTAATCTAGGTGCAGATACCGCACTTAAGGATCCTAGGAATGAACCAATCGGAGTTCTTGAAAATGAAACAATTACATTAGACATTTTTTTTCTCCTTATGATCTTCATTATCTGAGTATGCAGAAATTATTTTTTTAACAAGTTCGTGCCTTACAACATCACGAGCTCCAAACTCAACGAATGAAATATCTTTAATATTTTTTAAAACATGAATTGCATCGATTAATCCCGATTTATCATTTGGCGGCAAATCAATCTGCGTTACATCACCTGTAATAATTGCTTTTGATGTTACACCTAAACGAGTTAGAAACATCTTCATCTGCATTTTTGTTGCGTTTTGAGCTTCATCTAAAATCATAAAAGCATTGTGAAGCGTTCTTCCTCTCATATAAGCAAGAGGAGCGATCTCAATAACTTTTGATTCTAGATACAGCTTTAATTTATCATTTGGTAACATAAATCTAAGTGCATCATATAGTGGAGTGAGATAGGGATCAATTTTCTCCTTTAAATCGCCTGGTAAAAAACCAAGTCGCTCTCCAGCTTCAACTGCAGGCCTTGTTATTACAATTTTATCAACCTCTTTATTCTTAAGAGAAGCAACTGCACTAGCAACAGCTTGATATGTTTTTCCAGTTCCAGCAGGACCAACAGCAAAAACTATATCATTTTCTAAAACGGCTTTTAAATATTTTTTTTGGCCCTTTGTCCTTGCAAAAATTGGACCACTATGAGAGTGTAAAACTATTAATTCCTTATCATTTGATATATTGTTTTCATCCAAATTATCATGGAGTAAAAGATCACTAACATCATCCACGCTAAGAGAACCTTTTTTATTAATAATAGTTAGCATATTCTGAACAATTGATTCAATCTGATTAATTTCACTTTTGTCGCCATCTAAATTCATTGAGCTCCCTCTTACAACAATCTTTGATTTAAAGTGTTTTTCAAGAGCTTTGATATTCTTATCATCAAGTCCAACAAATAAGATAGGATCAACTCCACTTATGTCAAGTTTCTTTTTCATTTATTTTGCATGTAGGGGTTGGGCGCCAGAATAAAATTGGCTCGAATAACATTAATAAATATTATATAAATAACCTGCATCGGGGAGAAGTTACAGACTTTGTATTTATTTACAAATTACTTCTTTTCAGATTTTATTTGAAGGCCAAGCTCATCTAATTGACTAGAGTCTACATTTGAAGGAGAATTATCCATTAAAGACATGGCTGAGGTTGTTTTTGGAAAAGCAATAACATCTCTAATCTGATGACATCCAGCTAATAACATGACTATTCTATCAAGTCCAAATGCAATTCCACCATGTGGAGGAGCTCCATATTTAAATGCGTTCATTAAAAATCCAAATTTCTCTTTAGCTTCTTCTTTTTCAATTCCAAGTAAATCAAAAATTTTAGATTGTAGGTCTTTATTATGTATTCTTATTGAACCCCCTCCAAGCTCATAGCCATTCATTACAATATCATATCCAAGAGAATTAATTTTTGCAGGGTCAGAATCAAATAAATCTAAATCTTTTAGATCTGGAGACGTAAATGGATGGTGAAGAGAATCCCATCTATTTTGATCTTCATTCCACTCAACAAGAGGAAAATCAACTACCCAAAGGGGGCACCATGAATCATTTTTAATTAATTTTTCTCTATCAGCTAATTTTAGTCTTAACGCACCAAGAGAGTTATAAACAACATCCCTTTTATCCCCTACAATAAAAATAATTGAATTTTCATCAATCGATAAATCAGAAATCATTTTATTTTTTATATCATCAGGGAAAAATCGACTAATACCCCCATCTACTTTGCCATCAATATATTTCATCCAAGCAAGGCCCTTGGCTTTGAAGTAGGTTTTAAGATAATCTGTTAGCTCATCAATAATCTTTCTGCTATACTGATCTGCATTCGGGCAAACTATAGCTTTTACTATTCCATCATTTTTTATTGTATCTTTAAATGTATTAAACTCTGAACCTTCCACGTAATCTGAAAAATCATTTAATTCTAAACCAAACCTCATATCAGGCTTATCTGAACCAAATCTATCCATTGCTTCGTGATAACTAATAACCGGAAATTTTTCTGGTAAATCAACCTCAATAGAATCCCTCCATATATAGCGAACTAAATTGGTCGCCATATCAATAATATCATCTCTATCTACAAATGACATTTCAATATCAATTTGAGTAAATTCTGGTTGTCTATCTGCTCTAAAATCTTCATCCCTAAAACACTTTACAATTTGAAAATATCTATCAAAACCAGAAACCATTAAAAGTTGCTTATAGGTTTGAGGTGATTGGGGTAGAGCATAAAAACGACCACGGTGAATTCTGCTTGGTACTAAAAAATCACGAGCACCTTCTGGAGTTGATTTCATAAGCACAGGCGTTTCCACTTCAATAAAATCATCAGAGGACATATATTTTCTAACCGCTTGAGATGCTTTATGCCTAAGAAATAAGTTTTTCTGAAGATCTTTTGTCCGAAGTTCAAGATAGCGGTACTTCAAGCGATGATCCTCCATTGCAGAGTTTCGATCATTAATATCAAATGGAGGTGGGTCTGATTCATTATAAACAATTATTTTAGAAACCTCTATATCAATGGCTCCGGTTTCTATATCTTTATTCACAGCATCATCCGGTCTTGCAATTACATTTCCGCAAATCCCTATTACATCTTCAAGGCCAAGTTTCTTTGCAATATTAAAAGCTTCTGGATGGCTTTCCTCATTAAATACAATCTGTGTTTTCCCATATCTATCTCTTAAATCAATAAATATAAGACCGCCGAGGTCTCTACTTTTTGATATCCATCCATTTAATTGAACTGACGATCCAACGTTTGCCTTATTAAGCTCTCCACATGTATGTGTTCTTTTAATCAATTTTCACTCCCTATAAGAAAGGTTGAATTTACAGCCATGGGATTATATATCCAAGATTACGTCTATATCCCAAAACAACTTCAAATGCATCTGTTTTATTATTTAAAGGATCTTCAAAACTACTATCGTCCGCTCCTACCATAACTAATTTACCTTCTACAAAAAACGGCTTTTGAATTGACAAAGAGAAGCTACCTTTTTGCGTAGGCCACACCCCACCAATAGATGGTACCAGCATTTTTGTTTTTGAATTAGGTGTTGGAGAGCCCTCCCATGAAGCCTCTTCAAACCCAATAATTGAGAGTCCGTATAAAAATGCCATCGGCAAGACATTAAACTTATTTTCTTGATAGGATTTTCTTTCAAAAATCATGCTTGAACTTAAATTGTAATTTATCCCTGGAAGATATCCATATTTATTGGCTTCAATTGGGATATCTATATTAAATGCAAATCCATAAAATATAGGATTAGAAAATCTTTTATTGAATATTTGGAATTCAAAAGAACTTTGATATACTCCATTGCTTAAACTGAAATGTCTATGATCGTAATCACCGGTATTCCATTCATCTATATCATTTATATCTTCAGGACTATTAAATGGGTCTTGTAACAATATAGCCTTTGATGGAATCACTAAACCTGCCCCAAAAAAAATTCTAGCTCCTTCTTTCATGCCAACGTCTTTATATAAATATTTAAATTGAAATCTAGAATCTCCCAAAAATCCTCCACGGGCTTGCAGTCCACTATTATTTATAAAATCTGTAGTTGTATCTTCTGTCCTATGATGGATGCTGGGTTGGCTTGAATCCCATCTCATTTTTCTAATTCCAATGACTTGACTTATTGTTATATTTAAACGTTCAAAAAGACCAACTGTTATCCGTGGATTTAAAGTAAATGAATTAAGTAACCCTTTATGCACAAAGGGCTCATAGGGAAGTTCATCATGAGACCATACAATACTCTGAAAATTTCCATCAAAATTAATCATAACTTCTCCCGGAAAAATTCCAACTCCTTGTGATGTATTGCCGACCGGCAAAGATGGATTACTTCACATCGCTCACTGAGGAATTAATATTTGTAGCATTAAAATTAAAAATATTATTTTTTTCAATGAAAATCCTTTCAAAAAGGGAAGAACATTCCCGATTTATTTTTATAATCTTCAAATTCTTTATATCTAGAAAGAGACTTATCCTTTCTTAGCATATTTGGCACCCAGACAATTATCATAAAAACTGCTAAAATCAAAATTGGAATCCAATGCATCGCTAGTAGAGCAAATGAAAGATATATAAATAATTCACCAAAATAATTTATGTTTCTTGATCTTTTAAATAAACCATCAGATATCAATGTCCCTGGATTTGTTTTTAATATAGTGTGTTTTTGCATATCTGAACTAAAATGTAGAAATACGCCAAGCCCAAACATAAAAATAACAATTGAAATTAGCCAATTGGGAGCAACAATCATATCACCTCCATTAAAATATCCAGATACTATTAACCATGGAGATATCCAATATAGAGATAATCCTGAAAGAATCACTAGACCATAAGCAAAATTCGTCTTTTGGTCCCATGTTTTGTCTGGGAAAATAAAACTTTTCAGTACCCATAAAATACCATAAGTCCCATGAAGCCCTAAATATATCCATATTGTTGTATTGTCAAATGCACTATAGAAGTTTATTAACATTAATATGTAAATAAATGTTATACCTTTATGAAAATCAATGAAATGTTTTTGCTTCATCGTATTTATGTAAAATTAAATGTTACCTGTTCATCAATATCAGGATGAATGCTTTTTGATACGGGACAATGGTGTGCAGCATTTTGCAATAGTTGTTTTTCTTTATCTGAGAAGGTACCATTAATATTAATTGAAATCTTAATGGATGAAACTCTTCTTGGATTTGTACCCATATTTTTTTTTATATCAATACTGCTACCATCAATATTAAATCCATGAGTTTGAGCAGTGATACCCATTATCGTTAACATGCAAGAACCAAGAGCAGTAACAAATAAATCTGTAGGAGAAAATTTTTCTCCTTTACCCTTATTATCTATTGGGGCATCAGTTGAAATAATACTTCCGGATTGGTGATGAATAGCCGTAGTTCTAAGCTTACCATCGTATTTAATTGATATATCCGACATCAATCTATTAGAATGTAATTTAATGTTAATATTATATCCGTAATATCTACACTACCATCATGATTAATATCAGCATATAAATAATCTAAATTTTCTATATTACCCAATATGTAATTCACTAAAGAAATTACATCTAAAATATCAATATTATTATCGTAATTAACATCTCCAATTAAAATATCTGCGTAATAACCATCTCTATTCAAATTACCCTTAAATATATTCCAGTATCCATGACTGATTCCAGGCTCTTTAATATCAAAAACATTCAACCCATCAGCTGACCCACAAAATACTTCAAGATCCCCATCAAAATCTAAATCATCTATCATTACAGATCCTGTGTATGGAAAAGGATAACTAAGTGGGGTATTTTCATAATATGTTCCATCTAAGCTTAGTATATATAAATTCCCATCATCACAAGTAACTATGATTTCAGGTTCCATGTCTGAATTTAAATCAGAAATAATTGGTGATGAAATAATTGATCCAGAAAGTGTAATAGGCCATCCACTCATATAATTCCCATCAGGATAAATAGCATGTATCTCTCCATCATCATTCCCAAAAAAAATAATAGGTCCAGTGCTAGCTCTTGATATTATGGTTGGAGAACTCATAATGTCATCTGAAGTTTCAATACTAAAAATTAAATCCCCATTGGGATCTATCGAATAGAGGGTGCCATCTTTTGAACCCGCTAAAATCATTTTACTCCCATTGGAGTCTAATATAATAGGATCAGATTTAAAATCACCATCTCCCTCAAAGGGAAATCCTTGAGCAATTGTGCCATCATCATAAATCAAATATATATTATCACTATCTGTCCCAACTACAATATCGACTTTCCCATTATCATTAAAGTCTGTCAATGCAACACCCGCCATCATTTTTTCACCTATTGTTAATGGGAATCCATTAACATCACTCCCATCAGGATTAATTGCATATAATTTTTTTGATGATGAATAACCTCCAAAAATAATTTCTAAATCATCATCGTCATCAATATTTCCTAGAGCTGGAGTCCCGATTAAATATTGTCCAGTATTATACTCAAATTGATTAGAACCATCAGCATTAATTATATGTAACCTTTTATTTTTAGAGTTAGCAATTATTTCTATATCACCATCATTATCTATATCTGCAACCGCAGGAGAGCCCCATATTTGATCTCCTAAATCAATAGGGAACCCTGGCCTATCTTCACCATGTTGGTTTATTACATGTAAATTTCCTAAATAATCTCCAAAAATAATTTCATTAATATAATCACCATCTATATCTACAACCGCAGGTGAAGTTAAAATTTGACTACTAATTATATATGGAAAGCCAAATTGATATAAATTCACATCAATATACCTATCGTAAGACTTTGAATATGTTAATTCATTAGAGTAATTATCTATATA
>CEUN01182104.1_pt1 | contig 12123 bp, 11 predicted proteins | sample 361501 | NCBI WGS metagenome assembly CEUN01 (sample SAMEA2622801, study PRJEB7988) | marine metagenome | biome: marine biome (ENVO:00000447); feature: marine epipelagic mixed layer (ENVO:xxxxxxxxx); material: "saline water (ENVO:00002010), including plankton (ENVO:xxxxxxxx)" | depth 120 m | reverse complement strand
CCGGTGGCGGAAGCGATGGCAACTTCACGGCGGCCCTCGGCATCCCCACTTTGGATGGACTGGGTGTAGATGGTCACGGAGCGCACCAGTTGGACGAACACATGTATTACTCGTCACTGGAGCCAAGGGCAAAGCTACTGGTGCGCCTGTTGGAGACACTCGAATAACGTTGGCATCCGTGCAACACACAACAGATGCTCCAGTCACGGCTGCACTTGTGACACATCTGATCGTTCAGGCTGGCACTGCTTGAGTGACATCAAAAGCTTGCCTCGGGCCGCATCGGACCGACACGCCGTGGCAGCTGGAAATAGCAGCTAGAATTAGGGTATGTCAGAAGAATCCGTTTCCGCGTCCGAGTACGACGAAGGCTGGCTCGAGAACGCCTGGGGCGAAAAAGCCAATCAGGCCTTACTCTCGGGTGCACCTATTGTCGCGCGTCCGCGCGTGGCGAGAGCGGTTGCCCTGGCGGACTTCTGCACGCAAGGAAAATTGTTGGACATCGCCTGCGGCAGGGGCGAGTTTGTCGCGCTTGCGGCATACGCCGGCATGGAAGCGTTTGGGGTCGATTATTCAGAGGACGCACTTGCTTTTGCCGAACGTGTCAAACGCGCACACGAGGCACGCCTGCCCGCAGGTGGCCGCATCGAGCTGAAACAAGGAGACGCCACCGCTCTGCCATTTGGTGACGATACATTCGACCGTGTAACGATGCTCGACATCATCGAACACCTCACGCCGGCACAGTTGGCGATAATGTTGGGCGAGGTACGGCGTGTTTTGAAACCAGACGGGGTCGCGGTCATCCACACACTGCCAAACCGATGGGTCTACGACGTCACCTTCCCATTGCTACATCGTGTGAGTCGGCGTTTTACGCGCGACCCGCGCGGCCCCTACGATCGTAAGATTCACATCAACGAGCAGACTCTGCCCGACCTCGCCAGCGTATTGAATGATGTCGGCCTGAATCACGAACTGTGGCTTGAGCAGTTGATGGCCTCGCAAGCGCGCTGGAACGCTGGTAACGACAGCTACGGCGACACGCGCGACAATTTCTATCCGATGTTGGCGGGGCTACCCGGCCGCATACTCGAGGCTCTGAGTGCCACCCCGTTCAAATTGTTATTGAGCAATGACATTTTTGGTGTGGCGTGGAAAGGTACGCGGCCTCGCTCCCTGAGACCTGCTCCGCTTCGCCTGACCGAACAGTTTACGATTGCCTGCGGCTTGCGTTAGTCAGGTCTCGTCGAGCGCGTTCAGTTCTTCAGCTGACTTATCGCTCAAGTGAACAGGCTCCAGCACTACCTTCTTGCCTTGCTCCGGCTTGCGCGCAATGGCTAACAATCCTGCACCGAACGAAGGTGCGCGCTGGTGTCCCAGTCGCGCGATCAAATTCAGCCAGGGAAATGCCAGTGCGTACAAGATCTGGTTGCGTTCCTGTGCCCCGGTGATGGCGTAAGAAAGATTATTGGCGATCGTCTCCATCCACCCGTACGAAAAGCGCACGGACTCAACGACAAAACCAGCATCTCCCAATCGCTCTGTCAGTTCCGCGGCGTGATATCCAGGCCGAACGTGACCAGGGACATCAAAGTTCTCCACACGCTGGAACACCGGCCAGTGCCTATAATAGTGCGGCACATGCACCAGCAATGTGCCTCCTGGTTGCAACGCCTTGAAGAAGCCGGCCATGACACCCCGGTCGTCCTCAACATGTTCCAGATTGTCGACCGACACAATGAAGTCGTAACGGTCAACATCTTCAAGCGCCAGGACATCGCCAGTCGTAAACGTACAGTTCTGGATGCCAGCCGCACGGGCAATATCCGCGTTGATGACCTGGCGCTCGGCATCCACATCAATAGCGTTGATGCGCGCGGCAGGAAAGCAGGCAGCCAAAGCGCGTGAAATCACGCCACGACCGCAACCAGCATCCAGGATCTGGGTCGCGGACTCGGGCAGGTGGCGCCGCACCCAGCGCCACCGGATTCGAAGTCCGATGATCGGAACACCAAAGAGCCTGCAATACGCCCGGGCAAGAGGAGACAGCGTGCTGTCGTGCTTGAGTTCGCGCCCTATCATCGAGGCCTGCATATCTTCGCCCTGTTCACATGAGCCGACCCGGGCTTCAGGCGGTGCGCGCTTGTTTGGGCCCAAGCAACCCGTATCCGCGTTTCAACGAATTACCGAGAGCAGGCGCAAATCCTTTGGTGGACAGACGCAGGTTCTCTTCGCCGTAACATGAGAGGTAACAACGCGGACAATTGCCGTGGAACGCATCCTCGCGCGCTTTGCGGTGTTCGGGTGCGTTCCAGATATCTTCCATTTCCTGCTTGTACACATTCCCCAGCGGTTCCTGCAGGAACGAGCACAAAGTTACGTTGCCCCATACATCCAGTTCTATGCGATTTGAACCTTGCAGGCACGGCTCCGGGAAAAAGCCTTGCGGGTTCCGGTAGAACTCCGTGACCCGGCGCAGGTAACGCTCGCTATTTTTGACAATACCTGTCTTGCGTCTGAGATCGATCAGTCGCTCAATCTCCTTGTCGACGCGCTCGAGAAACTCCGGGCGCGCGTATGCAGGGTCCGTAGGTACATCGGCGCCAGTGAAATAGTCCTCGTGATGCGCGGTAAAACGCACACCATCAAGTCCGGCACTCAACGCAAATTCCGCGAGCGGAACCCACTGATCCATGTTGTCTTCCATCAACACGGACCCAACCGACAGTTTGTTGATGCCGGCTTCACGCATGTGCTCAAGGTTGCGGCAAACCTTGTCAAAACCGCGCTTGAGCCCACGTGTACGCAGGTAAGCGTCGTTGCCAACGCCATCCAAGCCAACCGTGACCTGTTGCGGCCCGAGTTCAGCAAGCCGTTTTGCGTTGCGCGCCCCCATCGTCAGCGCGTTGGTGTTTACGGCAAACCGCATGTCCAGGTCTTTGAGGTGCGCGAGGATACGAAACGCATCGGGACGGGTGAACATTTCGCCTGAGGCGTTCACGCCGACATATTCGACGCCAAACGCTTTCAGGCGGGAAAACACCACACCCCACTGTTCGCTGATCAGTTCAGCCGGATCACGGTCCTGTTTCCAGAAGTCACAGAAACTGCACTGGGAGTTACACTTCTTGGTCAGGTAAACCGCCGCGATGGTTGGCCTGAACCACTCGGACGCACGCCCGCCAGTCACCGGTGCCAGCAGCGCCCTGCCCGCTTCTTTTGTGAGGAGTGAGAGTGTTGTCATAACCTCGCCATCAGTGTTGTCTACCAGCAACCGCTGCCGCGCTGGATTTTGCCGCTACCAACGCTGCCAGCGATAAAGCCATCCAGCCATTGCACCAGCGCAGTAACGTAAACCGTGTCGTCCAGAAGCGGCCTTGCTGATAATAAAAACGCCCTTCCGAGTGATACATGTTATCAAGTGCCCATGCTGCGACGCGGTCCGCAAGTTCGGGATAGTTGTGTAAATGCCGTGCAAACGTCAGCACTCCTTGCGCCGCCCCGTGAATGTCATGCGGAAAATCTTTGTCGCTCATCCAGCGTGGCGCGCCATCTGCGTTGAACAGTTCGCGCGCATAAAACTCAAGCCCGGTTTCATAGTGCGACACATATGCGTCTTCCCCGGTTCGCCTCATGTAGCGATCCAGCGCGTCGAGAATAAACCCCGTGTGGTAGTTGTCGTGGCGTATATGCGAGTCTCCCGGCGGGTCCGTATAGAACCAGGCGCCGTAATCTGTTTGCCGCTCGGCCACAAACCGCACCAGCCGCGCAGCTTTATTCGCCATCTGGGCATCATCGTCGGCGCGGGCCACGCCCGCCATAACCGCGCCGATGAGTACAGATACGTCCATGACCCGCATCGTCATCGGCATTGGCATATAGCTAAAGCATAGCTCTTCCGGTGTGTCCCTCAATACGGTCAGATGGCGATCAAAAAACTCACACGCGCTGCGTACAACATCCAGGTAGTCCGTCTCCCCTGTCATCTCCCAGGCCATCAGAAAAGCCTCGCAGACAAAACTGGTGACCACCGCGTTTGGTGTATTGGTTGGCGCGTAAAAGCCCGGGTCCTGCCATGGGTAGTGATATCCCCAACAGTTACCAGCCCACTCCCCGGGAGATTTTTGTGCGACCAGCAGCGCCAACAACTCGCGTGCTTCGGCGAGGTAGCGTTCGTCAGCGGACGCTTGATACCGGCAAAGCAAACCCATTGTGAACAGAGCCAGTCCTTTGGGGTTATACACCTTAGGGGTCAGCAACCAAGGTCTCAGGTTCACCGGAAAACGCATGATCCCCTGGATGGCGACCATGCGTGGCCGTCGTCCAAGTTTGCCGAACGTACCCGAGAGTAGCGGGCTGTTGAGCCCGTCATGTTTATTCCAGCCGCGCCAAAGTTGGCGGCGACTGTAGGCGTACACGCTATCCAGCACGCCATTGAGCGTTTGCACATCTATACCGGGCGCCATGCGTCGTCCTCGAAGATCCCGATCCACAGATGCGATAGCAGCATCTTGAGCAACAGGAAATAATGCCACCGGTGCCTTTTGGTGCGAGTCAACGCAAGCAGCCGTTGCACAAACGTCGCATTAAACAAGCCGTAGCGGGCAACGGTCGCCGGCGCCAGCCATTCATCCGCTAACTCAGTAAGAAACTGGTCGAAGAAAGCGGGAGAGTCCAGCTGAAATCCGCTTTTTCTGCGTTGCAAGATGCTCTCTGGCAGCGTCGACGCCAAAGCGCGACGCATTGCTGCTTTGGGTTGACCATCCGCCATCAGCAACTGTGCCGGTAACGCCCGCGTGTGAGCCCACAACGCGCCATCCACCAGCGGCACGCGCACTTCCAGGCCACTCGCCATACTGACCCGATCCTCGGTCCACAATAAGTCGTTTACCATCTTGTGACGCCACTCGAAATCGCGCATGGATTCGACAGGCGACGCCTGCGCCGGCCACAGCTCGCGCAAGACATCAAACGCATCGGGGAGTTGCTGATCCAACATGCGCTCGCCGTAGAGTTCCCGACGACGTGACGGGGCGTCCCAAACGTTTCTCAACAAGCCATACACAGTCGGTGCATCCCCACTGGCGACCATGCGCAACGCCCGTTCTGACTCCGTCCACGGTGACGGACTAAGCACACTCCAGAGTCCGGCGGCGGCGCTCGCGAAGGGTGCGGCAAGCCGCGGGACGCGCATGAACAGACTGAACAAACGATGCGCGTTGTAACCGAGGAATAATTCGTCTCCGCCCAACCCCGACAACGCAACCTTGACGTGCGGCGCCGCGACCCTGGCGAGTAGCGCCCCTTGTAGCGCGTTCACTTTGGGAAGTTCCAGATGCCATACCAGCGCGTGCAAGTCGTTTTCCGGCTTGAACGCAGGCGACTCCACCGTGTGCGCTACGCCAAGAAGTCTGGCGCTTTCTGATGCATTCAGCGCTTCATCCGGATCGTCGCCAACCGCAAGCGTATAGGCATCAAGTCTCCGCCCCGCCAGAGCCGTAACGCACGCTGAATCGATGCCTCCGCTCAGATAGACTCCCACCGGAACATCAGCGACCAGATGCGCGGAGACGCTGGCCTGAAGGGCTTGCAGCGTCTCACCGTCAGATAACGAAGAACGCGAAGACGGTCTGCATTCCGGTAGCGGAATCCACTCGCGCCGCGCTGACTGCTCGAGATCCCAATGCAGCAGAGCCCCTGGGGGCAACTGCTGGACCCCTTTGAACAGCGTCCCATCGCCGGGCAGATAACGAAAATTCAGAAGCAGGTGCAGTTGCTCTTCCGCGAGCGCCGTACCGCCGACCAGCGGACGCGCGAGGATGGCTTTGGCTTCCGAGCCAAAAACGAGATCACCTGATTTGGAAACTGTGTAAAAGAGCGGTTTGATGCCCAATGGATCGCGCCCGAGCAGCGCGCGACGGTCGCGTCGATCCCACAACGCAAAAGCGTACATTCCACGGAGCTCACCCAGACTCATAAGTCGCGGATGCGTCAGCACCGCCAGCAACACCTCGGTATCGGAACGCGTCGAAAATCTTACGCCAGACGCTTCGAGTCGCGCCCGTAACGCCGCGTGGTTGTAGATTTCACCGTTGTAGATCAGAACATAACGGCCGTCAGCCGAAGTGAACGGCTGGCGACCACCGTCATTATCAATAATCGACAGCCGTGTATGCCCCAGCGCGGCGTGTGCTTCGAGCAGCGTATTCAGATCATCCGGGCCACGGTGAACAAGACGTCGCGCCATTGCGGCAAGACTGGCCGCGGCATCTGTTGCATGAGGCCCACGGCTGAACCAGCCAGTGATACCGCACACCTAGGCAAGGCTCCGCTGCCGGGACCAACGCTCGCATTCGTCTGCGACCAGCACGGCAACATCCGTCGTGTCGGCCAACAACGCTTCGCGCCGCTCTCTCCAGCATTCCTGCGGTCGCGCAAGAATTGTGTCCACCGCCGCTTCGATAGGCGCCCACGCTGGCGCGCGGACGTTGGTGACGAGTCCGTAACGCGTCTCCTGCTCATCGGTGTAGCCACGGCCGCTGGTCGCCGCATAAATGCTCGGCACACCCAATACGGTTGCCTCCGAAGCCATGGTCGCACTCTCGCCAACGACGAGACGACAGAACGCCAGTAGATGATGCAACGCCGAGCGCGCGCCTTCGTACGCATAAGGAGCGAGACTCGGCGGTAACGGCTTCTCCGACGAGATCACTACCTTACCCAGTGCCGCAAGTTTGCCGACCAGTTTCACCGCCAAGTCTTCAGACCACCCTACTTCACCAATGTCGTGATTCGCTTCCCACGACACGAGCCGCAGCAAAAACGTATCCCCTACTTCCGCCAGACCATTGCTCACCGCAACGGCTCGGTCGGGCACAAAGTAGTCAGGATGAAGATAGGCTAGTTCGTGATATCCCGCATAACGCGTGTGGCGCTTCGGCAGCCAGGCGTGATAACACTCCGGCACATACACGTGATGCGCCAAGGGGTAGGTGATCAGGTTCTGTAATTTCGCAATTTCCGTGTCATAGAACACCAGGCCCGGTATGCCGGTCAGGCGGCCGACATGGGCAACATAGGTCCCGCCGATGGCTGCCATGACGTCTGGCTTCAGTGCCCATGTCAAACGCCACAATGCGAAATCCCGTTGTCCAAGTTCTCTCAATAGCCCGCCAACGCCGCGGCCCTGAGTCGACAGAGGATGGTGATGCACACCCAGTTCGTCCAGCAAACTGAGCGTGACGTCCTTGTCGCGGCTTGCAAACACAACGTCGTGACCACGTTCGCGCAGGATCTTCGCCGGATTCTTGAAGAAATGCGCGTGCGCCGGGTGCGAAATATCAAACAGTGCCTTCAACTAACGCTTCGCGTGGTTCGCCGCAGAGAACATGCAGTGTATGCGCTCCCTGGCGGATAGGAAATCCGCCTCCAGGCCGCCTCGCGGGCGTGTGCAGACGTCGACGGTTCCAATCATTGACGTAGCCGATAGGCAAGAGAATAAAGCTCGCACGAGGGATCGCCCTGGCGATGACGCAATAAAGACGCTGGGTCGTCATCGGAGACTCGCCCCAAGGCGTTCATCTGTTGCCCGGCCGGACCGCGCTGGACAACTTTGCCCTGCCGCTGCAGGTCGCCGGTCAAACCCGTTCACGCGAACGCGCAACCAGGCGGCCACGTCCAGCGCCACATGCGCTTCATGAAGTGCAATTGGAAGTGTTGTGGGGTAGTTCGCTAATAGAGTTCCGTGCGCAGCCGGCGCATCACGCGCTGGGTGATTTCCGCCACCCGTAGATGATAATCCCCGCGACTACGGCTTGAGGACTTCACCGAGTACACCTGCCCGGATACGACGCTGACCAGGTAAACGTTGATGTCAAAATCATCCGCGCTGCTGAAGGTGTAGTCGAATACCAGAACCCCGTTGACGCCTTCTCTACGTCCCAACTGCCGCAGCACACCCGGGTCACTCATCCCACCGAAAAATCCACTCCAATCCGGGGTGCGGCCGAAACTACGGTCGGCTGACAGATCCAGGCCGTCATCGTTGTTCAGCACTGCCCGCGCTGCGCTGGCGATGTTGTGGCCGGGCGAGCGACGACCATGGTTGGTGCCCACAATGGGGCCCAGCACAATGCGCAACACCTGCGGCGCGGGCTTGGCTCGCTTGAGCGCGGAAGTAACACTGGCGACACCAGACGTCGTCGTGGTAGCAGGCGTTTGCGCGCGCGCTCCGGTGAACTCGTTGTTTAGAGCCGCTTGTCCTGATGCGGAGGTTGCTGGCGGTGCCGCGGACGAACGCCCGGTTTTTGGCTCAGCAGGCTGCTCCAGCGATGCCCGTGCCTCAGCGACGGATGCGAGGCCAGGCGTGACAGTCTCGGCACGGTCCAGGTACCGGAGAGCGCTCACCCGCCTCCCCCGGCGGACCGCGCGCTCGGCCAGTTCCACGTACTTCTCGCCAACCGCTTTCAGGCCTGTTTCCGCCTCGGCGTTGTGCGGATCAAGCGCCAACACCTGACGGTACTTTCGTACTGCATTACGTTGCGCGGGGCTGGTCAGGCGCAGCGCGGCGATATCCGCTTTCGCCGCGGCCAACAGCGTCGCGATTCGTTCTGCTTTGCTGGGCTCCGGCGCTACCGCCATTGCCACAGTGGACACTTTCGATCCGACCGCTGCCGAGTCGGGCACTTTCTTCGCCTCGACGTCCTTCGGGACGACAACCTTTGCTTCGACACCCTTCGTCTCAGCGTCCTTCGCCGGCACAGGCTGTTCCGCGGCGGCGCTGGCCGACTCAATCTCAGCGGCGCGCCGGGCGGTTTCGACCGCGCGCAGTTCCGCTACCTTGATCGCAGCGATCTCCGCGAACTGTCCATCTGGATAGCGCCGCAGATAAGCCTCTAGCAGCGCCACACTTTTACTGGCCTGAATGCTGTTCCAATACGCCAGTTCAACCGACAACTTTGTGGTGTCCGGCTTCGGCTCAACAATGTTGATCGTCGCGAGTGCGTTGAAGATGAAGTTGCCTGTTAGTGAAGATGACTCCCACGGCGTCTGCTGCCCGTTGGTCTGCTCGTCAACGGAGGCGCGGACGCGTTTGAACACCTCTTCCGCCGTTAGGCCGGGTACCTTCAACGCGTCCAGTAGTGAGGCGGTGTAGAGTCCATTGTCGCCGTCACCATCGTCCGCGACATCGCCCGGCGCGGTAGCGTAGGCGATCAACGTGCCGCGCGCAGCATCAACCGGAGCGAGCCCGCGTTTTGCGCTACGCATGGAGGAGCGAAATGGATTATCACGACAGGCATCCAGCAAGATGAAATTGACCTTGCTCTTGGCAAACTCCATCGCCTCGACAACCCCGCCCACGTCCACGGCTTCGTAGCGCGCACGACTTTCACTGCGCAGGTCCGCATCGACCGGTACCAGGAAGTTGCGGTTGCGCACCTGGATGCCGTGCCCCGCAAAGTAGAACAACGCTACCTTGTCTGGTCCGAGGCTTTGTTCAAATCGCGCAATCGCGTCGCCCATCTCCGCCCGGGTCGCGTTCTCCAGCCTCGTAACCACAAAGCCAAGCGCCTCCAAACGTGTCGATATGGCGCGCGCGTCGTTGACAGGATTCTTGAGCGGCGCGGTCTGATACGCGGCATTGCCGATGACCAGCGCAACCCGCTCCGACGCCATGGCGCCAAGCGGCAGTAACAGTGCCGCCAGCAAGAACATGCTCAACTGTCCGGAGAGCCTGAAAGCGCAAGCGCGGGCCGTCATTGCGACGTCTGCTCCTCCGTGCTCTTCTCGAGTTCGCTCAAGTTATGTCTGGCATCGCGACTACCAGGGTCGGCCGCTAGCGCTTCCCGGTAATAACCACGGGCCTGTTCAACATGACCGGTCAACTGTTCAATCACGCCTAGCAATACCCAACTCGGTGCGTCTTCAGGGCGCTCATTGACCATCCCCTGCAAGATCTTTCGCGCTGCGGGAATGTCGCCTTGTTCGAGATTAAGCAACGCCAGTTGGCGCAATGACCCGCGTAGCTCGGGCGCCAATTCCTGCACCCGCCGAATCAGCTGTCGCGCGATGTCAAACCGGCCACCTTCAATGTGCCCGATCGTCGCGCGTTGCAGATGGAATACCGAATCTGGCGCAAGTTCGATACCTCGTTTCAGATGAAAACGGGCCCCATCTTCATCACCCAGGCGCTGCAATGACAAACCCATGTACAGGTGCGCGTCAAAAGCACGCTGGCCTTCGTCGATTGCCTTTTGCAAGTGTGGCAACGCCTCTTTGTACCGTCCCCTGGCATAGTGATCCTGCCTGACCTGCAAATCTTTGTTGGGGTGCCATGCGGGGAAATACCCTAAAACGGTAAGCCACATCGTCTCGTCCGAACGCCATACGCCCACCTGACGTTCTGCCATGACGCCCAATCCAGCACACCGGACAAGAATCATGACGACAGAAAGCCGGCGCATGGTCTGACTCAGTATGCCAGTTGACAACGCCAGCAGCACCACGACAGCAACGCTGAACATAGCGCCCGGCCGATATGCGTAGCGATCAGCGGAACTCTGAAATCCGCTATGCACGATGCCCAGCACAGGTCCAATCATCGCCAGGTAAACCGACATGACGCCAAGCAACGCGGTCCGCCCCTTGACAGCCAGCCACAACGCAAGCCCCCCACACGCCGAGCAAGCCTTTAACCCAGGCGAGGTTAGCGGGGGTTAGCCGTGTGCCCGCAAAATCCAGCGGGTATAGCGGCGACAAACCCAGAGGCACCAGCCAGCGCCACGGATACAGAAAAAACGAATGGGTGGCATTGATGGCACGGTCAAGCGCAGGCAGTTTTTCCACATCGGTCAACGAGCCGCCGCTACGCACAGCGACGTAGGTGTAGATGGCTAGTCCAATGGCAAGTGCAAAACAAGGCCATTTATGCCAGACGACGCGCGCGGTTTGCTTGAGTTCTGCCGTCACCGACAGGCGGCGTAGCGGATAATATCCGGGGCGACGACACTCGCCGCCGTAGCCAGGTCAACGCGAGAGGGAGAAGTTTTGGACAACATGACCTTCCATACTAGCAGTAACTCGGCGGACTCACGCAAACGAGTACGGCAGTGTTAAACCTGTTAGTCAACCCACACGGCCCAGGCTTTGTGCAGCTGAAACCGCAGCTCTACGCCGGGTTCCACCTTGTCACCATTCAACGGGATGTCCGTGCGGTCCATGACCATCGAGCGGGACTGATGACGGTAAGGCCGCGTCGCGTCACGTGTCCGGGTCCATGTAACAGTTAATATCGTACTTTCCGTATTGTGCCCCGTTGCTTGGGATGATCACGATGCCAACCAAAGCGCACTTAGATAAAGCTATCCGCCAGGTTCAACACTACCTCTCATTGATGGAGCAACGCGATCTCGCCGGCGCGCGCGCGTTGCTGGCGCCCGAGTTCCGAATGCTCTTCCCTGGCGGACATGAGTTCTCGACGCTTGAACAGCTGGTAGAGTTTGGCGCGTCCCGCTACCAGTTCGTCCGCAAAGATTACGAACACTTTGACGCGTTGGAAGATGGCGATATGGTCATCGTTTATTGTTATGGGACGCTGTCTGGTGAGTGGCTGGACGGTGCCGGGTTTTCAGATATCCGCTTTATCGACCGCTTCGTACTGCGCGACGGCTGTTTTACGGACCAGCGGGTGTGGAATGATCTGGCGGAAAGCGTCCTTTCAGATACAAAGCCTGACTGCGCGCGCCCACAGACTTGATGGAGAACACAATATGTTGAAGCCTGGAATAGCGGCGATTCGAGAGCATCTGGCGACCCTGCCAGATTCCGCTGGCCTGTCCGTACAGCAGTTGCGCTCTGCGTATGACAAAGCCGAAAAACTGTTCCGGCTCCCGGAAGGACTCGAGCGTACTACGTTCGACGCAAATGGGGTGCGCTGCGAGCGGCTGACACCCGCCGGCGCTGATCAAAGTAGCGCACTGCTGTATTTCCACGGTGGAGGGTACGCACTTGGCTCACCCTCGTCACACCGACACATGGTCGCCAATATTGCCGCGCAGGCGGGCATCAGCGCCGTGGTGCCAGATTATCGGCTTGCGCCCGAAGCGCCATTTCCGGCAGCGG
>CEUN01019400.1_pt1 | contig 12129 bp, 1 predicted proteins | sample 361501 | NCBI WGS metagenome assembly CEUN01 (sample SAMEA2622801, study PRJEB7988) | marine metagenome | biome: marine biome (ENVO:00000447); feature: marine epipelagic mixed layer (ENVO:xxxxxxxxx); material: "saline water (ENVO:00002010), including plankton (ENVO:xxxxxxxx)" | depth 120 m | reverse complement strand
TTGCCTTGATGGAGTAAGTCGCGTTGCTCCATGCATTGGTTGAAGTTGCGTTGGCATTGTCGATCAATCCAACTCCATCGATAATGGTCAGTACGTTCCCCATCCCCGAATGATTACCGCAATAATAGTATAGTGTGGCAGGAGTATTTTCATCGACGGTTATACTCACTGTTCCATTGACGCTCCGCGAATTCGTCACCCCATCCAAATATTCCGCCAAGTACGAATTACCGCCACCGCTTGTGTCCGTGCTGAAATAAAAAGGATGGTTGGTGGTGGTCACACCATCGAGTCGAAAGGAGTACACGTTACCTCTTACAAGGGTTAGGGGCGGACTTTCCTTGCCGTCGAGATAGAATGCGTTGGTGGATGCATCGTATTGGCGATCGGCAGAGGTGACGCTGAAGTCGATCGATCCGCCGATTGTCCATCCGTTGAAACTGTAACCGTTTTGCGGAGTGGCTGAGATTGATACGCTTTGACCATAGGTGAAATTCCCCTCTCCCGAGGATGATCCTCCGGAAGAAGTTTCCGTCTTGAGTTTGAAAGTCAGGGCATCGAGGTGGGCAGTTGCATTTGCCTCGGAGTTTTGGTCCAGCGTCACTATGGCAGCTGTGGCTGAAAGGGGAGAGGAGAGGGATCCGCCAGATACGCTCCATCCGAGGAAATGGTAACCTGTGGCCGGAGTCACTTGAACGTTGACGCTGGTGTCTTGGCTGAAGACACCGCCGCCTCCGGTGGCACCTGAATTCATCGGATCGGCGAATGTTTGCAATACGTGCTGGTTGGGGGGAATGGCCGTGAAGTTGGCCGTTACGGTTCTATTTTCCGACATCGCGACCTGCGTGGTCGAGGAATTGGCATCCACTGTGCCAGAGCCTGACCATCCCGTGAAATAAAATCCACTGTCTGGGGTGGCATGGATAGTGACAAGAGAGCCAAAGTTATAACTGCCTGAGCCAGATACTGAACCGCTGCCACTGACATTGAGCGAAAGTTGATGTACGTTTGCTTGGAAATTTGCCGTTACGTTGGCATCCGCAGATAGCGTGATGGTGGTGGAAGGGGAGTTGGAGTCTGATACGGAAGAACCGGTCCAGTTGACGAATTGATATCCGGCATCGGCAGTGGCGGTCAGGTTTACGGTTGCGCCATGCTCATAGTTTCCGCTTCCGGAAACGGAACCACCACCGCTTGCATTGATTGTAAGTGTGCGACGATCGATTTCGAAAACTGCGCTTAGGTTACGGTCCGCGGTCATCGACACGCTTGTGTTTGGGGAAGTGGAATCAGCCACACCTGCGCCTATCCAATGAATGAAATGATAGTTGCTTTCAGGTGATGCGGTGATACCCACCTGAGCACCATAGGTATAGTTCCCTTCTCCCGAAGTGGTTCCCCCGAGATTTGTCTGTAGCAACAGTTCGTGCGTCTTCACTTTGAAGTTAGCCGTGACCGAACGAGATCGCGTCATGGAAACAGTTGTTTGAGAAAGGTTCGGGTTGGCTACGCCATCTCCAGTCCAATTATCGAAGGCATAGCCCTCATCGGGAATGGCATGGATGATGGGGTTGTTTCCAAAGGCGTAGTTCCCGGTTCCGGAAGCACTGCCTCCCGTCGAAGCATTGACTTCCAGGCGAGGTGTCGTGAGGTCGTGTAACTTGAGGAATTGCGCTTCGTATGGAGCGGTTGCCCACCCGCCATCACTATTCGGCACGGGGTTAAGCATTACAAATATGCCATTGTCTAAAAGGTCTTGGCCAGTCCGAGCTTCCGCCCACAAAAAGGCTTCTTGCTTTTCGGCCTGAAAGGAGGCTAGGTTTGATACGTTGTATAGATGGTCCTTTTCTATGCCGAGAAAGGCCTCGTTCCCATCTGGGCTTAGATCGAAAGTGCCCGATTGCTGGTTGTCGCGATCTAGGTTGACGAAAGCGAGGACGACGTCCGAGGTCTCGGGCGATGACCCTGGTTGGTCCCACTTGGCTACCCCGTGAATCTTTGCATGGGCCGCGTTGGTTGATGTTTCGTTTAGAAAATAGCGATGGGAAGACCGAAGCGCCGGGCTTGTGGCGCGAGCCCTTCCGATGCTCGCGTAAGTTTTGTACAATTGATCCAATCCAAAGTCATTGTTGTCCCAAATGGGTTGCATCGAATTATAGCGCTTGAAGTGAGGGACCTGCTTGCCGAAGTTAGTTTCGTAGTGATTGAAGCCATAGGTTCGTGAAATACCCAATTCCTGTCCCATGAATGACATCGGTATACCGGCATGCGCGCTAACCGTTGCGTACCGTATGAAAGCTTGCCACGGATCCTGATAATTTTCCTCGTCATGGGAGACGTTATTGAGCAGGACAAGGCTTTGGCCGTAGGAGATACGCCGGTTCTCAATTGCTTGGCGGTAGTTTTCCGGACTTGTTGCGGATTGCAGGGAGAAGAGCAGGTTTTCGTTGAGAACGTCGAAGTGGCGACTCGAGCGATAGGTGACTGCTCCTCCGTCCAAGGCTTCGGACATGAAAACAAAGCTCCATTTGCGTGCCCGGGCCACGTTTATGACGTACTCCCATAACTGCGGTGGCAGTCCTTGACCGAAGTCTGCTCGCAAACCGTCTATGCCGGTTTGAGTCTGAAATTCGATTGACTGTCCCGCTGGCAAACCAGTTTTCTCCAACCAATAAGGGGCGTAGGATGCGAAATACTTCCAAGTCTTGCGGGTTTGTTCGTTCCAACCAGGCCCCGTGTAGTCAAAAATGTCCTCTTCGTTTTGATGAGGATTGCGTTCGGATGGATCATTGCCTCGAACAAGCGCCGAGTAGTTGCCGAAATAAACGTCTTTTACGTCGTTCCATTTACCAAAGTCATCACGATCGGGGGCGGTCGCAATTTCGTTTTCATTGCGAGCGGGTGACCCGTAGTCATCGGCTCTGGAAAAGAAGCCAGGCAGGATTGTCCGAATTTTATCTCCGGCTGATCCAGTCCCGAATATTTCCACCCCTTTTTCATCCAGTTCGACGTCCCATGCCACGTGATTGAATGGAGCGTCTATCATTATGCTGACCTGCTTGTCGTCGGCCGCCGCCACGAAATCCTGAAAGGCCTGCATCGCACCGGATCGAGTGTTTGCATTGCTCAATTGAGGCATTACCTCGAAAAAGTTTTTTACCGCGTAAGGGCTGCCTGGGTCGTAAGGTTGTCCGTTAACGTTTTCTCGTCCGTCCTCGCCGCGGGGATGTATGGGTTGGAACCACAACCAGTTCGCCCCCATGCCTTTCAGATAGTCGAGATTCCATCGATTTTGGTCATGTAAATCCTCGAAGGTGCTACGGGTTACGAAACTATCTCCCGCAGCATCCACTGAGAGCGGATTGAGCTCATACATTATAGCGCTTTGGGCAGTCATGGGAGTGACCACGACGGCATGATCGCGACGCCCGTCGTTGGTATACCAGTGCCATACGTCGGCATCATCCTGTATCTTGAATCGGGCAGTGATCCGATAGGCCCCCGTTTTGCTGGCCTTTAGTTGGCAGACCCAGGCACCTGCTTCGCCTCGAGAAGCATCAAAGGTCATTGCATGGACCTGGTAATACCCATTGTTGTTTGCTTGTGAAACGGAGTCACGATCGGGTGGATGAATTCCGTCCTCGATGCCATCTCCATTTGAGTCGCTTGTGGCAAGGTCTCGATTGTTCAGGTTCGTGTAGACTTCAGCCACCGTGACATGCGGCGCTTCGAGGACGATTTCCAAATCTTCTTGGTTTCCTTGCACCTCATCTATGAAGAGATGGGTTGAAGTGTAGTCCGCATTCACGCCGTTTACCTTTAGTATCGGGTTTACCGGACCATGGTCGATGAAATCGGTTTTTACGGTACGCAACGTTCGCAGATCCACACCTGCTCCCTCATCCTTGTAATCCACTATTATTGTTTGGCTGAAGTTATCCGGTGCTCCTTCGGGATTTCGCAAGATGGGCAATTTGTATGCCAAGGCAGTTAATCCTGGCACGACCTCTCGTTCGACCCAGGCGTTTGACAAGTCTAGGGCAACGGCAGCGGGGTAGGGTGCCTCTTGTTGCAAGGAGTCATCTACGCTGATGGTTAAATTTGCCAATACCTCGGCATCGCTTTTGCCCTCCACGAGGCTGGTGCTCAGGTAGGTCTTCATCACGTAGTCCTGTCCCACTTTTTCACCATCGCTTTGGGGCCAAGTTGCAAAAAGTCGATGGTTGGGCCCGCTGGTTTTCACGGTACGTTGCAACAGGCTAAAATGTCCCTCCTCCTCCGTTTGATCCAAGTTATTGGATGATGATATCTCTTTCAGGGCGATCCTCACGGTTGCCTCGCCGCCGCCCGGGGGCACGTTGCGATAACTAAATCTCCATTCCTTTGGATAATTGGCGCCCAAGTCTTGCCTGGACGTTATTTCCGTGGCTTGGACCCAAGCGCTTGCATTGCCTCCACCGTTGCCGCCATTTCCATTGAGGGCTCCGGTTTGGCTGTCATCATTTGAGGAATCGTTGTCCTGTATGTTAAAGAACACCTCGGTCACACTCGGATCGGTGCGAACCACGAACCCGTATTCGGAACCGAACAATTCTTCTCCGTCCGCCGCGGGAAAGCTTACTTCACCCTCGGGTCGCTTGGTGTCATAGTAAAAAGTTTGGGTGAAGGTGTTGTAGATGGGAGCCTGTCCAAGACGGCTCAGAAAAGCACGCCCTTTGAGGTAATGGAAGCCTTCCTTTAGGCCGGTTGCCTTGTCTCCCCAGTCATTGTGAGGATAATATTCGATGGTCTTCGCGTTGAATCCATCTAACTCAAACATTGTGAGCATTTTTTTCTTCAGAGATACGGAGGGTTCGTTTTTTGGGAAAACACTGGCTACTGACACACCGTTTGACTCGTTGCGATACACGCCGATTTTGTACTTCAAAATTCCTGATTCAGGGAGTTGGATCGTTGCTTTCCACCAATCCACTGTGGCCTCCTGTTCATCAGAGTGAGAAAAAGCGAAGGAGATGGATTGAGTTACGCCTAGACCTTGTCCTCCAGCCCCCTCGGGATTGGTTCCATCCGTTGTGTAATAGAGGCGTGCTTGGTTGATCTCTAGCCGATAGCCGATCTTTAACCAGATTGTGGCTGTGTTGTTTTCCATATTAAACTGTTTAACGCCTTGGTCGTTGTTTTGCTCCGGATCATGATAAACCCAATGGGCGGTTTCATTGGGAAAGGAACCGTGCCCGGTCACGCCATTAACAGTAGAAAAAGTTTCATTGTCGGCATGCCACCAATAGGTTTCCGCGCCAGCCGATCCGATCATATTGCGACCGGTGTCCCGGGCCGCGAATTTTTCAGGTCCTTGGCGAGCCACGAAATTCATTTGCTCGTATCCGAGAGTAACGTCGGAGGAGAGGGCTGGAGCATTGTCTCGCCGACCGTTCCCATTCAGGTCTATCCCGCCGTCAAGCTTGAGCAAAACGTTTTCAGTCGAGCCATCGGCTCGCACCACGAACTTTAGGTTTGTTCCGTTGGTGACCCTGGGCACGTTCCAGAAATAGGAGAAATCATTCGTGTCATCGTCGGGCACGCCATAGGGATTGAAGCCGGGATCACCGTCAGGTCCGTCGGTTCTTTTGACTGAGACTGTTCCCACTGGATTCCCATCCTGCATAATGCTCAAGGGGTGACCTCCTGCCAATTCCCAGAGATCCGATGATTCCGGACTTCGCCATGAGAATAGGAAATAGCCGCCTGCGGGAATAACCACTTGGTTCAATTGACTGGCGTACTTGTAAAAGCCTCCACCGTAGGACGAGTAATTGTAGAGATATGCGTCGTTGTCCGTTCCGCCCACTGCGGGAAACCCCGTGGTGAAACCTCGATTCTGGCCGCTGGAGTAATTGTCATTAATCATTATCAAGCCAACAGTGCCTGCTGCATCGGACATGTTAGGATTGTCTCGTTTGTCCACGCGTTCGTATATGACCACGTCTCCATCGCTCCATCGGCCCACTTGATACCCACGGGCAAAATGTTCGTGAAAGTAGAGTAGGTTAGGAATGCGGTTGTCGCCCCATTGCCCGAGGAAGTTGGTGTTTGCATGACGCGGGAAAGCCCCCCCGCTTCCCTTGAGGATCCCTGCCTTATAGTTGCCGTCCGAATAGATGATTCCGATTCCACCACGCGTCAGGTAAAGGGCGTGCTGCAGTTCTCGTCGGGCGGCATATTCACTGTCATGGCTTTGGGCATGCATGACCGAAGATCCGGGTGCGAAGCCATAACTACCTGCTGCATCCATGCCGGCCAAGGTGCCCCATGGATTTCCAAGTTGGCTATTCAAGTGATGCCTAAGGTCATTGTCTAGCAACCGCATGCCGGAATTGATGTAATCCTCCACCCCTGGAGGCGCCCCCAGATGTTCGCCGAACATCATGGCATCGTCGCGTGGAAGCTCGGTGTCGAACACGGTGTCGCGATGATTGCCCCAATCGGAAAACCCCCGGCTCAGGTTAAATTGTTCCTGTGCTTGCCCGAGATATCCGTAATTGCTTCGATCACGGTCGTCTCCATATGTAGCTCCGAAGAAATCGGCGGGAATGTGTTTCACCGCATCTAATCGCAAGCCGTCTGCCTTGGTGCGGTCCATCAGCCAACGCACAGCTCGGTTTAGGTAAGTTTCCACGTATTCGGAATAGAATGCTTCGTGTTGTGACAGATATTCGCTCGTCAAACCGTTGTTCTTGCCAAACCCGACATAGGTTCCATTGGCATCGTACGAATAGTACTCTGGATTGTCCGGATGCCGCAGAAACTTGATTTTCTCCGTGGTGGCACCTTCCCATGCGCCAAAGTTTTTATTTGTTGTTCCTGGTTCGGTGGCAATGTCCACCAAATCGGCAAGCCCCAGGTTTTGTACCTGCCATTCACTCCACCATTCCCTTACATTGTCCCACTTGCGGTAATAACCATCCTCTGTCCGGCGAATGTGAAAATCCTCCGGTCGCATGCCGGGATATATGTCGGGTGGAGCGAAGTCGTTGTATCCAGGCACGTCGAAGGCTCGATGATTCATGATGTTGTCGAAGTACACCCGAATCCCGAATCTGTGGGCCGTTTCAATCAGGCGATGAAGTTCAGCCTCTGTGCCATATCGCGTGTTGAATGTGCCTCGTTGCTCCTTGCCACCCAGGTCGAAAGGGTCCCAAAGATCGTATCCGACGGACAGACCACCACTGCCCTTGGTGGGTGGTGGCAACCAAAGCGAACTATATCCTGCTTCCGCCAATTCAGGCATCCGCCTCGTTATTTCCGTCCAACTGGTGTTGAAATATTGGAGCATTGCCTCTCCTGACAACGAGCCTGGCAATACAAGGGCAAGGGCTAGGAGAATGCGCTGCCAAGCAATCAATTTCGTAGAGTTTCTCTTCAAAACAATTGGTGGGCTAGGCAGTTGCTGAATGTTCTCTGAATCTGTTGTCGCAAGTAATTTTCTCCCATGTGCGTGAGAGTAAACCTATTACTTCATCATCAAGGTATTAAACAAAAACCTAGAAAATTGACATTTTTTTTTGTCATCTTCTGCTTTGCCTGCCTTGGCTTCGGTATTGTTTACCCAAACTACAAAAAAGCCCGCTCGAAGCGGGCGGGCTTTTTTCCTTAATTGATAGGTTTCAGCCTAAAATCAAGCTACGATGGAACTTATCACCTCACCGTGAACGTCGGTCAGGCGAAGATCGCGTCCACCGTGGCGGAAAGTGAGGTGCTCGTGATCGAGTCCCAGGAGGTGCAGCACGGTAGCCCAGAGGTCATAGATATCGCATTTGTTCTCGGTGACGCGATAACCGAATTCATCCGTTGCTCCGTGGATGGTTCCACCTTTGACTCCACCGCCTGCTAACCAGACGGAATAGCCGTAAGGATTGTGGTCTCGACCGTTGCTTCCTTGGGTAAACGGGGTGCGCCCGAATTCACCACCCCAAACAACTATGGTTTCCTCTAGCAAGCCACGAGCCTTGAGGTCTTTAAGAAGACCTGCAATGGGTTGATCCACTTGATAGGCCATCGCCTTGTGTCCCTTTTCCAATTGACCGTGTTGGTCCCAGGGATTGGCGGCATTGCCGGCTCCGATTCCTTCGTTCAGGCAACTGAGCTCGACGAAGCGCACGCCGCGTTCAACCAATCTTCGGGCGAGCAGGCATTGCCGGGCATATCCTGCCGTTTGCTTGTCACGAGAATCGATGCCATAGAGTTTCTTGGTGGCCTCGGTTTCTCCGCTTAGGTCGCACAATTCGGGAACTGCGGATTGCATCCGGTAGGCGGTTTCGTAATTGCGGATAGCCGCTTCCACCTCTGGATTTTTCCCTGTTTGGGAGAGGAAATCTTGATCGAATCCATTGACGAATCCCAGCCGGCTGCGTTGGGCCATAAGTGTTTCCCGCGGCTTCACGTTTTTAACTGGTTCGGGCTTGTCTACCTGGAGGATGGACCCTTGGTGCGCAGCGGGCAAATAGCCACTTCCGTAGAGACCCACTCCACCATGTGGAGCGACTGAACCACCGCTGTGCAAGACCACAAATCCAGGCAAGTTTTTGTTCGCGGAACCAAGTCCATAGCTTACCCAGGCTCCGGCACTTGGATGTCCCATGAAAGGGAATCCGGAGTGAAAGGCATAGTTGCCTTGGGCATGCTCGTTCACCTTGCTCGTCATAGAGCGAATGACAGCTAGCTCGTCCACCATCTCCCCGATTTTAGGGAACATGGAACTTACTGGAATACCACTCTTGCCATAAGGTTTGAATTCGAAGGGGCTTGGAAAAACGTTGCCATTTTGATTGAATTGCGTCCGTTCGACTTTTACCGGCATGGGTTTGCCAGCGAATTTTGTGAGCGTTGGCTTGGGATCGAAGCTATCCACTTGCGATACACCGCCTGACATATAGCAGAAGATCACGCTTTTGGCTTTCTTCTTGGCGCTTTTGGCGAAAAGGCCGGCTTCCTTTTGTAGCAGGCCTTGGAGGGCTAGAAGTCCAAATCCCGTGGAACAACGGGACAGCATGTTACGACGGCTGATGGTGTTTTGCATGACTTATTTCAAGTAGATGAATTCCTTCATGTTGAACAGGGCCAAGGCGATGTCCTGAAGACCCCTTCCGGTTACGTTGCCTTGGGATTCATATTCCTGGAGCTTCTTTTCGAGTATGGCCCTTTGTTTCTCGAGAACTCCTTTTTCCTTCCGTTGCTGCGGCGATAGGGCGGCGACAAGTTCTTGTTGTGAAACATAGTCGGATGAACCTCCGAACGAAGCCATCACCTCATCCGGTTTCAGGGCGCGATCGTAAAGCCGGGCTTCCCTGATACGGGCGTCAAGCATTCGCTGGGGATTTGCTGGCAAATGACGGATCCCGAAGGTCAATACACTTTTCCCACTTGGGAAAGTGGAGCGTCCCGTCTTATAGGGTTTCCCATAGGGACGTCCGTTGCGGTATCCTGTGATGGTTCCGTCACCTTGGTAAGTGATGGCGAGGTGAACGAAGTCCTTTTCCGCTTCCTTTTCCTCGCTTCCACCGAAAGATTTTGTACGCCTGAAGCCGTTGCTCCCTGATATCCAGCGTCTGCCTTCTTGTTCCGCATAGACGATCGAATCGAATATCGAACCGTTAGGCGTTTGTATGGTGATGACTCCTCCCGCTCGTTGCCCCAGGTTGTCCAGTTTCACCCATGCCTCCAATGTCTTGTCACTGATGTTCAAGGGAATTGCATCGGTCACTACGTAACCACCTCTATTAACCAGAAGGACACCGTTTTCTATTTTGGCACCGGCTTTGGGATGGCTTGCAACGCCAAGGATAGTGTCCTTCCAACCGCTGCTAAAGTCCCAGTGCAGGTTAGGTTTGGGACCCACTGGCTTTTCACTTTTTCCCGACTCCCTCCCCTCGAGGATTTTGGCACGGGCGGGGTCTACGATTGCACTTAATTTCCGTGTGTTTTCATCAAGATCCTTTTGGACTGCTTTTTTTTCGGACAACTGCTTGGCTTCGGCCTCTGTAGCACCTTTGATAAAAGCTTCGGCGCGGGCAGTTTCCTGATCACTGGCCGGTCTGCCGAGAGCGAGGCGAAACATGTTGGAAATCCGTTCCGCCTCGGTGGTGCCTTCGACATTCTTGGCGAGGTCGCGAGCAGCTCCGATGACGAAGGGATCATTCATCATGGTAAGTGATTGCGCAGGTACGTTGGTGGCGTCTCGCCTGCCCTTTGTGGTGGCTGGAACGGGTGCGTCGAAAACAGTCAGGAACGGGTCTAGGGAATTTCGTCTCACTTGTTTGTAAACGGCTCTTCGCGTGGTGTTGCCGCCGACTGATCCCCCTTCTGCCACTCCACCGAGATTAATTTTTTGGGAGGCGGTGAGGAGAGCGTCTCTAATGGGTTCGGCTTCCAGTCTCTTAAGATTGGCATGAGACAGCAGTGCGTTGTCGGGATCCTTTTCCGATGCCTGACCGGATGGTTTCGAGGTCAAGCGAAAGGCTTTTGTGGTGGCAAGAAAGGTGATCATTTTCTTTAGCGACCATCCGTCCTCGCGCAGCTTGGAGGCTAAGTAATCAAGGAGTTCGGGATGGCTTGGTTTTTCACCGAGTCGCCCGAAATTGTCGGTAGTTGCCACAATGCCTTGACCGAAAAGATGGTGCCACAAGCGATTCACGATGACTCGCGCGGCGAAAGGATTGTCACGGTTCAAAATATCCTCCGCGTATTCCAACCTGCCAATTGTATTCTTGGAATAAGGGGTGTCATCAAAGGCTTCCAGAAAGCGACGTGGCACGGGGTCCCCGATGGTCTTGTGATTGCCTCGAACGAAGAGTGGTTGCTCGAATGGTTCGTTGTCGAGGATGCCTGGGGCCAGTCTTGGCGAGACCACTTCGCTTTCCAGCCGCCGGTATTCTTTTGCGAGTTCCGCGAGTTGGGGCAATTCCTTCATCGATGTGGGAAGCAATCCTTTCCTTACGAGGAAATTCAATGCCCTGGCTTGCGAGTCACTCGCCTTGTCTTTGTCCCAAGCATCAATTGCCAGTTCCATTGCTTGCGCATATTTATTGGCGAGTTCTTGGGCCGACGCTGGAATTTTTCCACCAGTGAAAAGCAGGGCCAGTACTTCGGCGATCTCGTCGCGAGGAGCACTTTGTCCAGGTGACACCAAAGCTGCTTCGGTTATACCGAACCAAGATGTAGTACCTCCTCCTGCCTCGACTGGATGGTCTCGGTTGGTGGTTGCTTCCAGATAACCATCGTCACCTGACCAGTACTTGGTGTTCCAGTTGATCCATTTTTCCTGATTGGGGTCGGGGGAACCTTTTGGATAAACGGTTCCTCGGCGAGGATAGTTCCAAACCACGTAACGGAGTGTTGTGCCCTTGTCTCCCATGGCCCGTATCCAGACATTGCCTTCATCGAACTTAAATCGGGGGGATGACAGGGCTCCGTTATGTTTTCTGGAAAGAAGATGGGTGTAGGCCCCGGATGGCAGAATACGGTCGATTATGCGGTCTCCCGAGGTTAGCACTTGAAATGAACCAGCGGGCGCTGGTTTGTCGCCCATGCCGGGGCCGCTACGGGACCATCTGGCATAATCTTTTTCCACGCCTAGTTGCCAACTTTGCCGGTAAGTCCCGGAGTGACGCTTGTTCAAAGTATCCTTGCTTGCTTGGAATTCCTTGCGTTGAACTTCCCATGCCTGAGCGAAATTTTCCTTCTTTGCATTGCGCAGTCTAGCCCAAGTACGAAATAGGTTGTGAGGGTTTCCATCGCCGATGGCGTCTTGCCATTTCTTGGATGGCGGTTTTTGCAGAGTTTCAGCAAGTTCGGCAGCGGTTGTTTTCCAAGCTTTGGCCAACTCGTTACGAATGCGTCCCTTGAGCTTGATTAACTCGGTTTTGTTCTTTGCCAGCCTTTCCGGGGACTCAATTACCCGTTGGGCAGGCCTGCCATTCGAAAGTATGCCAAAGAGGGCATAGTAATCCTTTTGGCTTATGGCATCGAACTTGTGGTCATGGCAACGGGCGCAAGATACGGTTAATCCAAGAAATGTCTTGGTCAAGACGTCGATTTGGTCATCCGTGAAACGAACGTGCTCGTCCAATGCGT
>CEUN01065412.1_pt1 | contig 12137 bp, 8 predicted proteins | sample 361501 | NCBI WGS metagenome assembly CEUN01 (sample SAMEA2622801, study PRJEB7988) | marine metagenome | biome: marine biome (ENVO:00000447); feature: marine epipelagic mixed layer (ENVO:xxxxxxxxx); material: "saline water (ENVO:00002010), including plankton (ENVO:xxxxxxxx)" | depth 120 m | reverse complement strand
TGCTGGCGGTGATGCAGACTTCGCCGTCACCAAGAACTCCCATGTGTCCGCCATAACACGCGCCACAGGTTGAGTTTGTAACAACGGCACCGGCTTGCATGAGGGTTTCTACATAACCCCTGGCGATCGCTTCCTGGAAAACCTTCTGGCTACCGGGCGTCACGATCATGCGCACACCGGGAGCGACCTGGCGGCCCCGCATAATTTCCGCGGCGATCGCGAAGTCCTCGATACGCCCGTTGGCGCAGGACCCTATGAACGCCTGATCGATTTTTGTGTCCTGTAACGCGTGCGCCGGTTTGGCATTGTGCGCAACCTTATGCGGCAAAATGACCAGCGGGTCGAGTGTGGACACGTCAATACGGATGGTGCGTTCGTACTGCGCATCGGCATCAGGGTCGACCGGCTCGTACGCCGCGCTCGCACGCCCTTGTAGGAAGGACTCAAGCACGGCGTCGTGGCGGAAGAGGGAGAACTCTGCGGAAAGCTCAGCGGACAACGTTGCCAGCGTAAAACGTCCTTGCATTGGCATTGCGGCTACAGTCTCGCCGTCCCATTCCAGATTGCGGCCCGGGAACGCGCCATGGACGTGTGCGATGTGGTGCAGGATATCGCGTGGGAAAACCCGCTCCTTGAGCGTTCCTTCGAGAATGATTTTGACGGTGGGGCCCACCATGTACCACGTCTGCCCTTTGCAGAGCGCGTACATCATGTCTGCCAATCCCAAGCCTCGGGCCAGGCAGTTCAGTGCGCCCGACGAGCACGAATGCGAGTCGTCGCATGCGATGACCATACCGGGTAGCGCAAGGCCGTCTTCGCCAAGAATGACATGCGCGATGCCGTGGCGGCCTTCCGCATAGAATTTCTTGATTCCAAACTTGTCGACAAACTCGCGCATTCGGCGCATTGCATTGGCCGCGGGAATGCTGGGCGCCGGCACAGTGTGGTCGGCAACAACCGCGATCTTGTCGGGGTCAAACACTTGTTTCGGGGTTTGGTGTCCGCCGGTAATGCCAAAAACGATATCGAGATCGACGACGAGGTCGAGATTGGCCATGACGATATCGCCGGGCGCCACATGTGATTCGCCGGAATGCGAGGCCAGGATCTTTTCGGTAATCGTGTGTCCCATCTTTTCCAGTCTTGCCCTCATCAGCCAGTAGACGCTTGTCGGCTCGCGCTGTTGGTCGCCAGCGCGGGATATTGCATGCGACATGCGGCAGATATGTTAGCGGACGACGTGAATCGCGCCAAAGCCGTCGAAAATCGATCACAACGGTTTGTGTGCACACCGGTAATCGTTCTTCAGCTGAGCTCAGTACGCGCCTAAGATGTCATCAGGTACTGTCACCAGGTAGGCACACATATGCACGATCTTGTCATTCGCAACGCCCGCATCATCGATGGGCTGGGCAATCCTTCGCAACACGGCGCCATTGCCGTTAACGGCGGACGCATTAGTGAAGTTGGCGACGATGTTGGTCGTGGGCGCGAGATAGTCGATGCGGACGGTCTCGCACTGTCGCCCGGTATTGTCGATATTCACACGCATTATGATGCGCAACTCACCTGGGACCCTTGGGCAACACCTTCGGTTGGGCTGGGCGTCACCACCGTGGTGATTGGCAACTGCGGCTTCACGATCGCGCCCTGCCGTGAGCAAGACCGCGACCGGACCTTGCGTAACCTGACGCATGTGGAGGGCATGTCTCTCGATGCGCTTCGCCAGGGCGTCGACTGGAGCTTCGAGTCGTATCCGGAGTACCTGCGCCTGCTCGAGGCGAAGGGGTCGGTACCGAACGTGGCATCCTTCGTCGGACATTCCTCTGTACGCACGTATGTCCTGGGTGACGAAGCATCTGAGCGCGCCGCTACCGCTGCAGAAGTGGCGGAGATGAAGAAGCTTGTACGGGAGGCGATGGCAGCGGGTGCCGTCGGTTTCGCGTCATCGACGCTGGAGCAGCATAACGGTGAGGCTGGCATCCCGATGCCTTCGCGCCTGGCCGATGACCACGAGATGCGCGAGCTGACTGGAGCGTTGGGCGAGGCTGGGCGCGGCGTGTTTATGGTCACTAAAGGCATGACCACAACAATCCCGTGGCTGGAAGACATTGCGGCGGCGAACGGTAGACCTGTGATGGTCGCAGCCATGTTCATCGACCCCAACGACCCGGAGCGGGTGTTTCGCGAGATAGGCCAGATAAGCGACGCGTGCTCTCGCGGACGCGAACTGTGGGCGCAGGTTGGCTGCTTTCCACTGGGTATGGAATTTACGCTGCGCCACCCTTATCCGCTCGAAGCGTTTCTGGCATGGCGCCCTGCCATCCTGGCTGAGGGCTCCGAAGCGTTCGCCAGAGTCTTGTCCGATCCGGAATTTCGGTCTGCCATCAAAGCTGAAGCGTCGACGGCGACCGTACCCAACCGGTTCTCGTACCATACGTTTGAGACGTTAACCGTCATGCAGGTGGCCGAGGAGCGGCATCGCGGATATGTTGGGCAGCGCATAGGCGACCTCGCTCGTGCGGAAGGAAAAGACCCCTTCGATTGGCTGCTGGACTTTGGGGTTGACGGTGAACTGGACGCATTGCTCGACTGCAAACTATTCAATACGGACGAGGGTCGGGTAAAGCACCTGTTGAACCACCCGAATGCCACGGTGGCACTCTCGGACGCAGGAGCTCATCTTTCATTTCTTTGCGACGCCGGATTTGGTCTGCACATGTTTGGCCACTGGTCGCGGGAACGCGGTGATATTCCGCTTGAACAGGCGGTGGCCTCCGTTACCTCGCGCGCCGCTGACGTCTACCGCATCAAGGACCGCGGACGCATCGTGCCCGGCGCCCATGCCGACCTGTTGTTGTTCGACCCAGACTCCGTTGCCCGCGGCGACAAACGCCACGTGCACGATTTGCCGGGCGGTGGTACCCGCGTAGACACGCCCGCCGTAGGCGTACATGGCGTATGGGTCAACGGTACGCGCGTGGCTGATCAGTCGGGTGTGCACGGCGGCGGCGAGAAGCCCGGACACCTGTTACGCGAGTTTGACAGTTAAACGTGCGAGGGTGGTGGCGCGTCTTGAGCAACAGTTCGTCGGATAAGAACGGTACGCCGGTGAGCTCGAGCTAACCACATTGTGAATTCCGGCTTGGCGATACAGGACGGGGCGGAGCGATGGTGGTTTCGGCTATGCGGAATGGTCACGGTCGCGTTGGCTAGGTTTGTGTTCAGCGCGCAAGCGTCGGTTAGCAGCCTGTCCAGGCGCTCGGCATCTATTGGTTTGGGCATCTGTTGGTTTGGGACTGTGTCTGGAACTCTGATCGCGGCCGCTGCCTCCGCGGTGCATGAATAGGACCGGCTAGGACCTGCTGTCGTCACGCCGGTCCTGCTGGCGCCACCACCACGCGCGCAGGCGCGCAAGCGGTGCCAGAACGGTGTGCAGCGGTAGTGGCCTGGGGCTGGTCACCGGAAACACGGCGCCGCCTTCGGGGTCGTCCGTTGCGCGCAGCGCCAATAGGCGTCCCATGCCGGTGGCCATGGCAATACCGCGTCCGCTGTAGCCGAAACCCGCGTGCACGCCGGGCGCAATGTCCACCATGCGTGGCAGACGGTCCATTGTGACGGCGACCAGACCGTTCCAGAAGTGTTCGATGGGAACGTCCGAGAGTTGCGGGTATACGGTATCGAACTGGCGTCTGGCAAGTTGGCGCATGTGCTCACGGCTGGCCCCCGAGCTGAGCGGTGCGACGCCGGAGACCAGCCTGCCTTCCGGGTCCTTGCGAAAGGCCCACAACACGCGCCTGGCGTCCGAAATGCCGTGCCCTTCAGGCAATATCGTCGCTGCTAGGTTGTCTCCCATCGGCGCTGTGGCAACCTGAAACAGGCGCACCGGAACCAGTGCCCGGCGCAGAGCGGGATATAGATTTCCGGAGTAGGCGTTGGTTGCGATAATAACTCGGCGCGCGTGCAGAGTGCCGTCGGGCGTGCGCAGAACATGTGACTCGCCCACGCGATGCAGAGAAGTGACGGGCGAACTTCCGTGAATGGCCGCGCCATTGCCCAGCGCGGCGCGCGCCAGGCCCCGTGCGTAACCAAGCGGCTGAATCATGCCGCCGCCGCGATGCAGCCAGGCGCCCTGGTAGTGCGCGCTGCCAGTGAGGCGTTGCGTTGCGGCCGCATCCAGCATTTCAACGTCAGCACCGCGGCGCGCCCAACCTTCGTACTTCATCTGCACAGCCGATAAGCGGCGCGCGGTATTGGCAGGCATCAGCCAGCCGTGTCGGCCCGCGTGACATTCGATGTTGTAGCGATCTATCAATTCGAACACCTGGTCGGCCGAAGCCTGCACCCATGCGTTCATGCGCTCGCCACGTTCGTCGCCGAACTCGGCGACTATCTGGTCTGGTTCATGTTTGCTCCAGCCTGGAACCACTTCGCCTGTGTTACGTCCGGAGGCGCCGTAACCGGGCTCGTGCGCCTCCAGAACTGTTGTCGACAATCCCATTTCCGAAAGGTGTAACGCCGCCGACAGGCCGGTATATCCGCCGCCGACAATGGCGACATCGGTGTCCGCATTGCCGTTCAGGGCAGGGCAAGAAGGCGCGGCGCTGGTAGTCAGGGTCCAGAGCGAGTCGGCGATATCTGATCCTGCAATACTCATGTTCATCCAGCTCCCTCACTATTCCTCAAAGGCACGGGCGTCGATGAATCGGCGCAGGACATTGGCCGTGACGGCGGCAACGTTGTTGTCGTAGTGGTTGTGGGCAAGCGCGCCAGCCCAGGCGATGCTGCCTGTCGAGAAAACGGCGCCACCGTTCGGGCACTCGAAGAACACCATGTCGGCACGAATCTTGGGGTCTTCGAATGGTAGTACCGTTGTCAGGAACTCTTCTTTCGTGCGCAGCATGTACTCATCGTGCGCTTCCGAGCTCGCGACGACGAGCGCGTGCCGGGGGGAGCCTAAGCGGGCGTCGTAGCGATCGATCTCCTCACCCGCTGCACCGCCGCCCAAGCTACCAAAATCTCCAATGCGCTCATCCTCGATGCCTTCGAAAATGAATGCCGCACGCGGGTTGCGCGAAGCATCGTTGCGCCGATAGTAGCTGCTGGCCTCGAAACCTTGCGCGGCAAAGCCGACGCCGACGGTTTGGTTGGGAGACCGCCCGAGCCGACGCCAAAGGCCGCCGTAGCGACCGTCAAACTGGTGGTAGTACTCACCCGGTTCCGCAATCCATGCCCGCGTGCCGTCCTCCGCACGCCGTACTTCGATAACGCCCGGTTTTGTGGGATGAAACGCGATTCGCCAATAGAAACCGTTGCCGCCCAGATACATCAACCGACCGCCGTTTCGCAGATAAACGTCTACACCGTCCAACATTTCGTCGGAGTAATACTCAGGATGGCTGCCGGTCAGTACGGCACGGTACGGTGCGAGTAATGCGGCGCCTTCGGCATGAAGGTCTTCATCAGTGATGATGTCGTACTCGAACAGAGCCGCTTCCAGCCACGCGAGAATGTTGAGGTCCGCAGGAAACCCCCAAATCCTATTGTCTCGCGGGCGCACGGTCGTCAAGGGGCGATGTCGTGATGAAACGTGTACTCCGCTCCAATCCGAATGCTTGTCGTAACACGACGCGCCAAACTCGGGATGTTCTCGCAGGAAGTTGTCGTAGGGGGCGGTGGATGCCTTCGAGCCGAATACCGTGTTCTCGTTCAACCGCATCCGATAGTTGGCATAGGCCAGATAAGACGCGGTAGGCACCAGGAACGCCGTCTTCGCCTTGTCCCCGCTACGCGAGGGCCGCACAAAAAAGACGATACGGTCATCCTGCTCGGGGTCACCCTGGCGGAGTCGAACAGCGTATATCCCGCTTCTAAGGTCTGCGGGAACCTCCAATGTGAAGTCCGTCTCCCATCCGGCATCGATGAGGTCGTCGTCGTGAAAGTGAATGGCGCTGTAGTGTTCCGGACACTGCACCCATTGATGGCAGTCGCCGTTCCAATGCACGCCTGTCACCGCTCGTGCCGGGCAGTGCACAACTTCCCCGTCAAGACCGTGTGGCCCCGTATCGTGGATATTGTCGGTGTCGATGCCCTGGGCAAAATCCCACCAGCCGATCACGTTGTGAACCAGTGATGGTGGAGCGCGAGCGGACAACAGGTCCGCGTAATGCTCTTCGCCAACGACCATGTCGAGAATGCGCGGGGAATCCAGTCGACCATTAAAATGCATGCGCGGGCAGTGCGAGTCGAAAGCTGCAGCGAAGCTGATGCCTGCACTTTGCTCGACGACCATTGCAACTGTGTCTACCGCCATTTCGACGGATTGCGGGGCGGATCGATAAACGCTGCCAGCTCCAGACTCGAACGGTCTCTCGAGCAATCGCAACGTGTTTGACTCGGCTTGATACGTCGCGATGACGTGCGTCCATCGGGCCGGCACGGCCGGACGACTGAGTGACAGCGCCACGACGTTCTGGCCGTCCCCCCACCAACACGACAACACACCGCCATCAGCGATGCCAAGCGCCAGACCGCGCTTCGTTTCCGGATTCCACCAACCAAAGATCAGTTGCGCGCTTTTGAGGGGCGTCGTGGGATAGACGGCGCATGACAAGGTGAACTCGCTCAGGTCTTCAACCGTCGAGGCGGCGGCTGAATGCCAGGGTGCGTGTGCGAAGGAACCCGGTACAACAGACTGCGCGCGGGCGCGATGAGTGCCGTTGATATGTACGTCTATCAGTTCCTCACAATAACCCTGCGGACCGCTGTCGTCACCCGCAAGCACCCGCACAAGCTGCGCCTCGTAACTGCCCGGCATCGCAGACGAGACCTTGATCGCAAGGTCATCACCCGGCTGTACGGAGAGCTTGTCGGCATAACCGATGATTGTTCTTTTGCTCACGAGCGCTGCTTACTCCAAACCAGAGGTAACGACACACCACGCGTTTCGTGGCCTCGATGGCTGAAAGAATACACCTTTGGCGAAAGATGCCTCAGCCATCAGCTTGTCAGGAACGACGGTTACACCGCGGCGCGCCGCCCCGTCATCACCAATCCGGTCATCGGGCCTCAACGACGCGCACAGAGCTCTCGTGATGACGTCAGCTGTTACATCGATTTGGCGTCATCTTGCCCTTGAGTTTGATGTGCCCAAGGTCCGGCGTAGCCGTGTGACCAATCTGGTGGCAGCTCACACCCGCGTGGGTCGTGACAGGACCGGCGGGCGGCGCGACCTCGGACGACCCGTCCCTCAAAGAGGCTCGGAATTGGGTTGGCAACATAAGGCATGCTGTCCGCCGATGAATAAACGTTCAACAACAGTGGACGCATACGTGTTGATTCGTTGGCTCTCGAACCGTGGATGACGCGGCAGTTGAGAAGCACCAGTGAGCCGGCCGTACCGGTGAGTGCAATTTCGCGCTTGCGCCAATCGTCAGGAAGTTTCTCTTCGGGAATACGCAAGACCCAGTTTCCGTCGCGGTCATACATGCTGTGCAGTGGTTCCAGGTGCGACCCACGGATAGCACGTAACGGACCTTGCTCAATACCGACGTCCTCCAGATATACGCCGATGGAAACCGGGCTGTAGTCGGTGTGCGGCCAGGCGGGTATGTCCTGGTGCCAATCAAATTGTTGCCCACCTTGCGGCCACTTGAAGTTGAGTTTTGAGTGATAGAACTTGACGTCCGGTCCGCAGACATCAGCCGCTACATCAGCACTGGGAGAATCGGCGGCAAACGCCCAGAAATCTGCATGGTACGTAACTGGACTTACGAGCCGTCTGAGCCTTGGCGTATTCGCACTATGCCCGTTTTCCAGGATGAATCGGGTGTCACTGACACTGACGTCCCGGCTTGCCTCGACGTTCGCGTCCATCGCGTCGCGTAACCGTTGCAGCCACACCTCGTCCAGTAAGCCTTCGACTACCAGGCAGCCTTCTTCAATGAACTGGGCGCGCTGGTGCTCCGTTAATGTACGTGCCGGGTGTTTCAGGACATCTTCTATCAGCATATTCTGGAACCATCACTTCGAGGCAACGTTGTCGAACTGCTCAACCCGGGCTCGCTTTATCTTGGCAATCGGTTCCGACGCCAACTCGGCGGTTGGCTCTGGACGTCTCGGCATGGGTAGCCTCCAATTTGTTTTGCATTTGTCTGCAAGTCAGCAGTTTACTCCGGCGCGAGCGTGTCTGGGCAGTATGGGGGTGGCGACCATGCAGACTGTCGCAAACAATGGCGTGGTTTCCGGATTGCAGGCGCTTGTGACATTTGTAATGGGCGTGTCCACAGCGTTGCAAAAGGTATGAAAAATGCGCAAGGCCTGTATGCTGCGGCCTTGTTAACAGTCTTGGGAGTACTGCCATGCGATTGGTGGACGGCAACTTCAGCTTTGTTCAGCTTACCGATACACACATCATGGCCGGCACAAAGTTTCGATCAGCGGGTGGCGAATGGGAATTGGATACGCACGAGACACTCACGCGTGTACTTCGTGTTGTGAATGCGCTCCGACCGCAACCGGCGTTTGTTATCGTCAGTGGCGATTTGGTGAGTCCGGACCTGGCGGATCGGAGACGTCGACCGACACCTGAAGAGTACGAGCCGTCGTACACGTTGCTACGCGAAACACTCGCGACATTGAGTTGTCCGGTGCACCTGATGATAGGCAATCACGACGATCGGACGGCGTTTCACCGGGTGATGGGGCATGCACCACAATCGCCTGATGCATCGCATTACTACAGCTTTGACCATGGTGGATATCATTTTGTAGCGTTGGATACCCAGGAGCCTGGAAAACCGGGCGGGTGGGTTGATCCGAAGCAACTTGCGTGGCTGCGCGAGGACCTGGCGGCTCATGCCGGTACGCCAACCTTTGCGTTTACTCACCATCACCCGTGGCCGTTGGGGATCGACTGGATGGATGTGCAAAATCTACGCAATGGCGAAGATGTCGTGCAGCTTCTTCGGGCGCACGGCAATGTTCAGCGAATTTTTTGCGGCCACGTGCATCAGGATCAAGAAGTTCAGCGTGACGGCCTGACATTACTCTCGACGCCAGCAACGTGCTTCCAGGTCTCCAAAGTGTCACGGGAGCCTGCGATTTTTCGAGGGCCGCCCGGGTTCAGGCTGGTCACTGTTGATGAACATGGTTTTTCGTCCAAAGTCATCTATCTCCACGAAAGCAGAGATGACGCTGTTTGAGCGGGCATCGGTCATAAACTTTTACGCGCTTTCCGAACGTCAGTGACCGTCCGTTGGCGCAACCTGTACCGTCGCTGCCATGCCGTCGCCAGCCGGGTCCGCGCCACCATCCAGGGCGCCGTTGCGGAGCCTTATCGCGTGAACTAGTGGCACCATGTAGCTGACCGGATATCGACGGGTCGGGTAGCCACGTCGGACAAGCTCGCGTTCGACCGATCTGAGAATTCGATTGGTCAGCTCGACCGTGTCCGAAGTCGTACAGAAACGCGGCGCGGATACGGCTTCCTGGGCGCTCATATCAAAGTCGACAACGTTCAGGATGGTCTGCAACACGCCCATCGTGATGGTGGTCCCGCCCGGTGCGCCCAGCGTCAGATAAGGCTTGCCGTCCTTGAATAGTGTTGTTGGGCACAACGCGGAGAAACGCGCTTTACCTGGTGCCAGCGAACCCGTGTATCCGGGGCGGGGATCAAATACCATCATGCAGTTGTTGTACATGAACCCCAAGCCTTCGGTGACCACACCAGAGCTTGAGCCTAGCGAGTGGGTCATCGATACGACGTTGCCGGCCGTGTCGGCAACACAGATGTGCGTCGTGTCTTTGCTTTCGGGACCACCGGTATTAACGCGCGGCACATGGGTAAGCTTTCCTGAACGAATGAGGTCTGCTTGTGCCGCCGCGTACGCTTTGGAAGTGAGTTCGGCGACAGGAATGTCGACAAATCGTGGGTCGCCGGTGCGGGCGTCTTTGTCAACGGTTGCAATCTTCATCGCTTCGGACACGGTCGCAATGTAATCAGCACTGTTGTGTCCCATTGAGCCCAGGTCAAACTGTTCAAGGATATTCAGCATCTCCAGAATCATCAGGCCGCCACCCGGCGGTTGATTGGTATGGACCTGGAAGCCGCGGTAAGTGCCCTCCAACGGTACCGTGTGCTCGGTACTGCATGTGCGTAAGTCTTCCAAAGTGATATGGCCGCCGTGTGCTCGCATGTCAGTGTCAATTGCGCGAGCGATCTCACCACAGTAGAAGTCTTCGATACCGTGCTCGGCGATGCGTCTGTAGGTATTGCCCATGTCGGGATTACGCAGGACTTCGCCGACTTCATGCAGGGAGCCGTCTGGTTTCAAGTAGATTTTTGCCGAAGCCGCATTGTCGGTAATGACCCGCATACGCTTGATGCGACCCGCGATGGATGGCTGGTGCCAGAATCGCTGGACGGCCGGCCGCACGGTAAAACCCTGTTCGCAGTACTCGATGGCCGGCGCTATCAAATCCGCGAGGGGTTTGGTGCCAAATTGCTCCAAAGCCTCGCCGAACGCCTTCAGGGTCAATGGCGTGGTCATGGATTGGTAACCGATTTCGTTGACCTCGCCCCGGAGAATGAAGCCGAATCCATCGTCCGACTCACGTACGATGAGATGTTCCCATTGGTCAGCGCGCGTGGATAGCGGTGCACGCCCGTGGAAATCGATGCTGTGATGCGAGTCCGTGTCGGCGCGGTAAATCTGCATCGAGCCAAATCCCGCAACGCCGCACATTTGTGGATCCACAACGGTTTGCACCAGCGCCGCACCGATGGCCGCATCGATCACGTTGCCTCCGCGCGCCAGCACGTCTAGTCCAGCCTCGACGGCCTCCGGTTGTGGGGCACATACCATCGCTTGACTCATATCGGCTCCGATCTAGAGATGAGATAAACATTCAGGATCCGCGTCTGTTGCCTCGCGCGCAACCCATTAGTGGTTGTAAGCGTGGCCGGGAGAACGAGGGTGTACTTCAAGAGAGCGCTCATATAAGAGCCGTAATCGCGCATGCTGACAAGATAGCTGTGGATGAACTGCCGTTGACCATCGCCTATGCTCAGTGCGCCCCTTGGGAACGCTGGAGGATAGTGTTGATGAATGCCCAAGACGATTCGGAAGATGACGGCTCTGAGCCCGCTGACCCTTATCATCTTCGACGGCTGGCGGCCGCACGTGCGCACGCACTCGCAATGGGAGGCCAAGACAAAATTGCACGCCAACATGCCGCAGGGCGATTGACGGCGCGCGAGCGCATCGACGCACTGGTTGACGCCGAGACGTTTCAGGAACTTGGGCAACTCGCGCATAGCGATCGCGTGGAAGATTACGCATCGACACCCGCAGATGGAAAGATCACAGGGTACGGCGATATCGATGGACGAACGGTATATGTCGCCGCGGACGACGTAACCGTGAAAGCGGGTTCATATGGGAGGACGGCACACAAAAAGCAAACAAACGGTGCCAATTACGCCGTAAAAAAGGGTTATCCGATCATTAATCTTGGCGATACTGGTGGTGGGCGCATCCCGGACGTGATGGGGGCTCCGGGATTGATGAGCGTCCTGCTACGTATCGATAAGCCCCCGCGTGACAGACGCGTACCGTACATCGCGACCATCATGGGTGATTGTTTTGGCGGTCCCACTTTTTTTGCGGCTGCCGCTGATGTCGTCATTCAGGTGAAAGGCGCCGTCATGGCGGTGACCGGTCCTCCGGTACTTGCCGCCGCGACCGGGGAAGTTGTGGACGCCCAGGAACTCGGGGGGTGGGAACTACACGCGACCACGACGGGGCAGATCGACCTCGTTGCCGAGGATGACGAAGAATGACTCGCCTTGATTCGGAGGGTTCTGGGTTATCTGCCGGCGAACGCAAACCAGTGACCACCTGTTGGCGCGGTTAGTGACCCCGCGGACCGACGACTCACCAACATCGAGAAACTCCTGCCTGCCTCGCCGCGCCGCGGCTACGATATGCGGCGCGTTGTCCGTGATATCGCGGATAAAAACAGCGTGCTGGAATTGAAACCGTTATTCGACCGCAGCTTGACCACAGCGCTGGCACGTATGGACGGACATGTTGTTGGCATTCTCGCCAACAATCCCATGTTTAGCGCTGGCGCCA